>JABNAD010000877.1_pt1 | contig 13820 bp, 14 predicted proteins | sample 7240381 | NCBI WGS metagenome assembly JABNAD01 (sample SAMN11332834, study PRJNA596920) | anaerobic digester metagenome | biome: digested sludge; isolation source: digested sewage sludge-derived enrichment culture grown on H2/CO2 | place: Germany: Goettingen
CCAGACCCAGAAACTGGTTAACCCGATCTAGTTGACCGGGTTTTTCATGACAAAAATTATACAGGAATTAGTTGTTATTCCATTGATCAAGCCAGTCAAGAACCGTGTCATGCCATTTTATACTATTCGATGGCCTCTGCACCCAGTGATTCTCATCCGGGAAATACAGGAATTTGCTTGGGATATCTCTTCTCTGGAGAGCCGTAAATGTTGCCATCCCTTGAGATTCCGCTATCCTGAAATCCTTTCCCCCATGAATAACAAGGGTTGGTGTTTTCCAATTACAGACATAATTAATCGGATTAAATCTCTGGTAACTCTCCGGATTATCCCAGGGAGTTCCTTTATATTCCCAATCATTAAACCATAGTTCATCAGTGTCAAAATACCCAAACCGCTCATCAAGATTCCCATCATGACTGACCAGGCACTTGAACCGGTCAGGCCACACGCCGTTTATCAGGTTCACCATATATCCGCCATATGATGCACCAAGTGCAGATACCCGTTTCTCATCCATCCATGGATTCAATTGAATAGCAGTCTCAAGACCTTTTTTCAAATCTTCTAGGGGTTTTCCTCCCCAATCATCCCGTATTGAATCGGTAAATGCCTGTCCGTATCCTATAGAACCATGATAATCGATCATCACTACTCCATACCCTCTGCCTGCAAAGGGCTGGGGATTCCAGCGATAATGGAATTTGTTTGGGAGTGAATCCTCCGGCCCTCCATGAATGAACAGGGCTATCGGATATTTCTTTTCAGGGTCAAAATCAACCGGTTTGATGATGTATCCATGGACTGTTTCATTGTTCCATCCCTGAAATGTGAACGATTCAAAGGAACCCATCCGGACCAGTTTCAGATGGTCTTTGTTCACCTCTGTAAGTCTCTTCTTTGCTAACTTCTCTCTGTCAATGACAAAAATATCAGCTGGATTATCGATTGTTGAAAGGCTGTATACTATAGATTCTCCAAGAGAGTCAATGTACTCTACATTTCCATCTGGGACCACGGTTTTTACCGTCCCTCCCACTGGATCTATTACAAAGAGAGATCGATTCCCCTTGTTCATGGCAACCGCATAAAGATACTTCCCATCCGGTGACCAGGTCAGAAGAGCAGGAGACCGGTCCCAGTCAGGAACAATTTCTCTCTCTTCTCCGTCAGGCCAGGATTTAATCATCACATGGAACCGATCTGATTCATACTCTGGTCGTTTTTGAGCAAGATATGCTAGAGTCTTGCCATCCGGGGAGAAGACCGGCTGAGTATCCCATGCCGGATTTGATGAGGTCAGGTTATCTGGAGGTATGCTTCCATCAACTGGGGTGAGGAAAAGATCATGATGTGTGCTCCATGCCTCCTCCCTCCCATTATCTCCAGCCGAAAAAACAATCCCTTTACTGTCTGGAGTAAAGGTAAACTCCTCTCTCCCGCCAAACGGTTTTGATGGACAGTCTGCATCCATTGTATTCATAATATCAACCGGTGCTCCTCCGACAATCGGCATCACAAAAATATGGTTCCTCTTCCCATTGGTCCAGGTATCCCAATGTCGGATTGGTAATGAATCATATATTCTTCCTGATGATTTTTCCTGGGCAATCATCTCATCCCGCTGCAGTGTTTCGGATATGGTAGTACCTGGGAAGACTTCCATTGAAAACGCAAGTTTCTTTCCATCGGGGGATAATTTTAGATGAGAAATATCGAGTGGTTCGTTGGTAACCTGAACGGATTTTTCATCTGTGGTATTCACCTTCCATATCTGTGTACTCTCTGGCAGAGCTTTTATGTAATAGAGTGTGGTGCTATCCGGTGACCAACAGGTGGATGAGTCTGAACCGGGCTGAAATGTTATCTGATGCAGCGACTGTCCATCTGCCTGCATAAGCCAGAGGTTTGTTTCACCCTTATCAGACGTCAGGTTCGGGATACGTAAGGGAAATACGATCCACTTTCCATCTGGAGATATGGATATTCCTTCTATCCGGTGAAGGGTGACAAGATCCTGTGCAGAGAATGGCTTAGAATTTTCGTTTGCATATACTGGTGATAGTCCGATAATCAGGAGAGAAATGAGGAGAAAACTGATCAGGGTGATACATTTCATGTATTGGGTATTGCTGCTTTACTCGTAAAAAGATAATCTACAGAATAAATCCACGAGAATCTATAACAATAAAAGATGAGGGTGTTGCTCGACTAAAATTATGAAAATTTTTGGTAAGTACTTTTTCCTATCAACATCTTGAGAAAATAGTCTCCGATCATTCTGCCCATAAATGATAATGCGTCAGATAATATCGAATAAGTGATATCAATACCCAGTCCCATATTCGAGATAATAACATGCTTCTTTTGCAGGATCAACTCTCTGAAATACTTCAACTCACCTCTTGAACAGACTTTCCGAAGATTCTGCGTCAAACAAATCAAACTCCATTCATCCTGACAGTGTGATATTCCGCTTCTCTGCAATTTCCGAATACTGCGATTTTCTTTGATCCATCCAAACGCGGGTTCAACAATCGCTTTTCGTTGTGCATATATCTTTTTAGCGCCATAGGGAGTCAATATCACTTCCATAATCCCTTTTGCAATAGAAGCGGGTGTTGGAATATTATCATCAATAATGAGGTATCGGGTACACCAATAACCAATGGATGCCAACGTTGGAATACAGCAAATGCCATCATAAAGTTGATCGGATATGCTATCTAGTTCAAGTAAACTTCTCTCAAGTCCCCTAATGCTGAAAATATTTGGTTCATGGCAAGTAGAACAGAAAAACCCGATATTTTGCTGTTTCATATAGAGATAGTTTTCATAGCTCCAATGCCCAGCATCTGTAAGTAAATTAAGATATTCAAGCGATAAACCAGTTAATTGAGCAATTTCTTCTAATCTTTCATAGCAGGATTGAAGCAATCTGTAATCAACAGGTGAATTACTCAAAAATGGAACGAGAATATAGCCATCCTGATTTACAATTACCTGGCCATTATATCCCTGGATACAACCAGGCCCGCTTTTCATCAATGAACTATCAGGATCTGTAGTATTTCCAAGCCTTTGTTCATCAGGGTTCTTTGCAGGCATTTTAGGTTTTCTGCCTCTTTTTCTTTTTCCAGATTCCTGCTCCTCTTCTTTCCTTCGAATAATCTTTTCTTCCTGTTTTCGGGACTTCTCATTATGTTCAGCTTCAAGTCGTTCTTTTGCTGCAATGAATCGTTTCATCCTTCTTGAATGAGTTTTCAAATCATCTGGAACCTCGTTACCAGATTTATCCGGACCATAAAGATGATCCTCGAGTTCATCTTCTTCTTGAATTTCCTTTAGATATTTTTGAATTTCTCCCTCAATCTTTTCATATGGCATGTTCGATCCGAGTGAGGCATTCGCTTTCATTTTAGTTCCATCCAAAGCGAGAAGGACATTATTGATTAATCCTGCTTCATTAAGGAGAGTCAACACAGGAATAAAAAGTTGTCCAATAAACGAACTGTTTTTCTTGATAAACCGTGATATTGTTGAATGATCTGGGAGAGAATTACGCGTCACGACTCTAAATCCTACATCATATCTGCATTTATTTTCTATTTGCCGACTTGATCGAACTCCATGAAAATAAGAGTAAATGATCAAACCTGTCATGATTTCAGGATGATAAAATGCTGCACCCTGGCCGTCTTCCCGATATTCTTTGTATAATGGGGATAAATCTAAAATTGAGACTAAATCGATGAGAATATGACAGAAATCGTCATTCGGAACCCAGTCTCTAATATCCTCTGGGAGAAGGCAAAGTTGTTCAAAATCCCGACCTATCGTATTATACATTGAGTATATATTCGATGTACTAATGGAAAGTACTTTTGATTGACCTTATTCTAATAATTGTGAGAGGGTTGTGAGTTGTGCAACGCCCTCTCTAATTTCCTTCAATAAATGAAGGTTATGATTAAACCTATAATAACTTAAGAGAAAGAAGTACTATCATGATTATCGAAACTTCAGTTTCTGCAGTATATGATGGAAAAGTTCTCATTCCTGATCAACCGATTGAACTAAAGGCGGGTAAGAAATATCATCTTATTATCGAGGATATTCCCCCTGATGAATCCCAAATAGAGGATATTTCTAAAAACAGTCATAGTTGTGAAACCGCCATTATGAGTGAGCGGGTTCTTGCCCGTGAATGGCTTACTTCTGAAGAGGATGAAGCGTGGGATTACCTGTAAAAGGCGACATTGTCGTTATTCCATTTCCGTTCTCTGATCTTAGTTCAATAAAGAGGCGTCCGGCATTAGTAATTGCACCTGTATCCTGTGAAGATCTGATTCTCTGTCAAATCACTTCAAAATACCATGCCGATAATTATAGTATCCCTCTCAGACCATCCGATTTAATTACAGGGACTCTGAAGGATATGAGTTATATCAGACCAGAAAAACTGTTCACCGCCGACGTATCAATGATTCAGTATACTCTGGGTCATATCTCAGACCCGATAATGCAGACCGTGGTCAATACGATAGTTTCTATAATTCAAAAAGATTAAAATTAAGCCAGTTAAGAGTTGTAGTACATTCGAATATGTTCATTTATCCCCCAGTCTTTGCCTAACTTCTTCAAGGGAGTATGTATCTCCACTATTATACTCTTCTTCAGATTTCTGAATCCATGACCATTCTTCAGAAGTGAGTTTTTGTTCTTCATAAAAGAGAGTGGTGAGCCTTTCGATTATCTTTCCATACTCTTCATCCGGAAAAATCTTGAGAGAATCAAGGGCCTCAATCGTTGATACTGATAATTCGATTGTTGATACTGACATAAGTACAAGTAGTGACTGAAAAACCAATAAAACTGACGAAGAACAGAAAAATACTCACACCTACATAAAACATCAAAAAGTCTTCATGAACAAAGAATATGAAAAAAAACCATGATACCGAAGTATCAGGCTTTTGTAAATGAAAACGTGTAGTATTTTCATAATAAATGAGATATTGGGATTCCGTTCACAGATTGATCGAGCATGTTAGATGAGAATATCATTAAAAAGGTAAAAATTATTGGGTTTTCAGGTCGTTCATTCAGGCAATCATATATCGATAGAACGGCAGAATCCTGACAGAAAAAAACACCTCTTACTATGCCTGGTCATTCAAAATAAAGGGTCGATACCTCGGATGATAAGCACCCAGACATGGACAACCCACGATGATTTCTTAACGGTCTATGAAAATTCTGTATAAATGAAGAGGGTATCGCACTTATGCAACACCCACTATATTGACAAAAAAATATTTCTCATTGGACTAATACCGCCGGGGTTGGCCGCCTGGGATCCTTTTTCTCGCCGACCAAAAGGTCATACCATTTGTATATTGCTTCAAAAAGAACGAGGGCCAGAAGAATCATCAAAATTATGGATATTCCGGTAAGAAGGTATCCCTGTGGAGAATGCATAGTAAGATAATTCAGAATATTCAGGTACCCGGCATAAAAGGTAATTGGTATCATAGCAAGACCCGGAATTGCTGTTATCCACATGTATTTTCTTTTACCCATTTTTATGAGGAGTGTTGTTCCTATGATAAGCCCGGTTGCAGCCAGGAGCTGGTTTGACATTCCAAATAATGGCCAAATGGTAGATATCTCACCGGTATACAAGAGATATCCCCATGCAAAGGTAAAGAGAAAACCCGTTATGATAACACCTGGAATCCATTTCCGGTCGTGAAACTTTGGAATGACTTGTCCGAACAACTCCTGTAGAAGATATCTTCCAACCCTGGTCCCGGTATCTACTGCAGTAAGGACAAAAACAGCTTCGAACATAATGGCAAAATGATACCAGTATGACAGCAATCCCTCAAAACACGGTATTCGTGCGAATATTGATGCCATTCCTACCGCAAGGGCGACTGCACCACCAGTCCTTCCGGTAAGGCTCTCCCCAATCAGACTTTCGAGCTCAGGAAGCTGGACTGGAACCATCCCAAGTGTACTATAGACCGCAGGGGCAACATTGATTGCAAAATAATCTGCTGGAATTAATGAACATGCTACAATGAGGGCCATTATCGCGACAAACCCTTCCATGAGCATGGCCCCGTACCCGACAAAGTAAATATCCCGTTCATTAGCGATCATCTTCGGAGTAGTTCCAGTACCGATAGTCGAGTGAAACCCGGAAAGAGCACCACAGGCAATAGTGATGAACAGGAATGGCATAGCTGATCCCGGAATAACCGGACCACCGCCATCGAAATATTCAGTTACGGCAGGCATCTGGATCTCGGGATGGATAATGAAAACACCGATTGCAAGAACAACGATAGTCCCGATCTTTAAAAAAGTAGAAAGATAATTCCGGGGACAGAGTAAAAGCCAGACCGGAAGAGCAGCTGCAATAAATCCATATACTGGGATCATAACCCGGAGTGGGATCTCCCCAAGGGTCAGATATGTGGATATAATAGGTGTCTGGCTCAGGAATGGTCCGGCAAGAATGACAATAAGAAGGAGGACCAGCCCGATGAGTGAAGCTCCGAGAATGTCATCTGGTCTGAACCGGTACAGGTATATTCCCATAAGAAGGGCGATTGGAATGGTGGCGAGAACGGTAAACGTATTTACCGGGCTCATGTAGAGTGCTTTTACTACAGCAAGTGACAATCCGGCCAGGGTAAGCATAAGAATGAACAGAATCGAAAGAGATGCAATGAGTCCGGCCCGCTTTCCGATGAGTTCACTGGCTATCAGGGAGAGACTTTTCCCGTCGTACCTCGCCGAAGCAAAGAGCACCACCATATCATGTACCGCTCCGGCAACGACTGCACCGATAAGAATCCAGATGAGACCGGGAAGGTATCCAAACTGGGCTGCAAGAACTGGTCCGATTAATGGTCCGGCTCCGGCTATGGCAGCGAAATGATGCCCGAAGAGTACAAATTTATTCGTCGGATGAAAATCATGCATGTCATTTAAAGATTCTGCCGGAGTTTCTCTATTTTCATCCAGTTCCAGGACTCGTGTCGCAATAAACAGCCCGTAATATCGATATGCCAGGGCAAAAATACAAAGAGAAATAATTAAAATGATGATAGCATTCAAGTTTATAAACCAGAATGATCATTTGATAAAGAAGATAATAAAATATCTGGAATCATCTTGGTGGTGAAGAAAAGAGAATGTGAATTATGAGTTCCGGAAATCCGGTTTTCCAAATTTTAAATCAACGTTTCCAATTCAGAATACCATTTCACTCATCATGAATAATAGAATTTTTCTTCTGCTAGTCTGATAATGAGATATGAGATCTCAAAACCTTTTCATTCATCTTTTTCTGATAAGTATTCTCCTTTTCATGGCTGGTACCGGAGTTTTATCAGAAAACATCCTTTCAGTTCCAGACTCTTCTTATAATATCGGTATTATTCCCTCAGGGAGCAGCAGCCCCTTTCACCAGGAACTGATACATGCTGCAAATAAAACTGCAAGCGAGAGCAATTGGACTGTAATTATACTCACACCGGACGAGGAGACAAACATCTCATATCAGGAAGATGCCATGAATACGCAGATCTCCGGAGATGTGGATCTTATATGTCTGAATACCCTTGACACGGATAAACTGGCCGATGAGATCCGGGAAGCTGAATCTGTAAACATTCCGGTCTTCCTATACAATACACTTGTTCCAGCCAAAACCCAGAATATCACCGAATATATCGGGTACGACCAGTATACCGGAGCGTATACTATGGGTGTATATGCTGCACGGACCCTTGCAGATCTGAAGAATGAAACGCAGGAAACCGTTCAGGGCCGGGCCTTTATTCTCCGGGGACTCCCAGGATTCCATGCAGACCAACGAACTGCCGGGTTTATTGATGGTCTATCCACCAGCCCGGGAATAGAGATTGTGGGTGAACAGGTTGCCGGATGGGACCGTGAAACTGCCAGAAGTATTACTAAAGATGTCCTGAAAGAGGATCCAACAATTGACATCTTTTATGGCAATAGTGATGAGATGGCTATCGGTGCAGCATTAGCGGTGCAGGAATTCGGAAAGAAGGTGAACGAAGAGATATTATGCCTTGGTATTGATGGAAACATGCCAACTCTTGAAATGATCCGGAACAAGACAATGACAGCCACTCTTGGGGTTTATCCGGAGAAGATGGGAGAGACCCTGATTATACAGGCGAAGAAGGTCCTGGATGGGGAAAGAGTTCCGATCTATCTGGAAACTCCGGCAATTGTCATAGATTCAGCAAATCTTGATGCATACCTGTACGGATCCTTGTGGACTGAGCCAGTTAGTTCTGAACCGGAACAGAGCTAACCTATTTTTCTTTTAAATATATATTGTTTTTATCCCGTTTCAGTTCTTTTCCACATCGGATTCTGTGATTATCCCTTTTACAGATTCAGGATAATACATCCTCATCACCTAATCAAGAGCCTCTTCAGGTGTACCCTCCCATGTACCACTTGAAAATATTGCCGGGATTTAATCTCATTAGGTCTGTGATTCTTTCCTTTTAACAAATTCAGCAGGTGTCATTACCATGATATCATCTGGAAAATGTTGGGTATTCCCTGTAATGAGTGGAACCCTGTTGTGATATGCCAGTTCATAAAAAGGTCGATCAGAAGTGTCTGGAAGATTTTTTAAAATCGGAGGGGGGACAATCCATAATCCATCATGCTTAAAGAAGGAGAGGAGAGCATTCACATCATCAGGAGAAAAACCAAACCTGGGTCTTTTCAGAACCACATCGTATTCATGAAAAATCCTGCTATCTAGTATGATTCGAATGGTTCTGGCAATTATCATCCGGATTATTGTTGGAGGATTTCCATGAGGGTTTAAGAGACCTGAAACCAGGATACCCATTTCAAAATAGATATCTGCGATAAGAATAAAAATACCTGATATGAAGCACATTCTGTTTCTCATTCTCGGATTATTCCTGCTACTCATAGCAGGGAACGTCACTGCAGATTCAGTGCCAAATCTGACCGGAACATGGACACTCGAGAAAATTGAATATCTGCAGTATTCAGGAGAAATAATTGAAGATGTCTCTAATGAGAGTGCATGGACTATTTCCCAGCAGGGAAGGATCATTCAGGGAATAAACCAGTTCCCTGGTAAAAACGGACTGGTCGAAGAGAAAATCGCCGGAGTGATCAGCCCTGATGGAACAACCGCACATGTTGTTGATATGAATGGGGACTTGTATATTGTGTTCATCACTGATGATGACACCCTTACTATCAATTATCTGAATACAGGAGTTATGAAAGAAGATGCTGGATATGCATGGACTCTCACTGAAATCATGAGAAAGAAGGCATAATCCTTTTTTTGTAAAAATGGAGAGAATAAATAATTTTCAGGACGTTTCACATACTGATTCTTATCTTTTTAAAATTTTGCCCACATTTTGCTTCTGAAAGAATTTTACCCTTTATCCGGATATTACCAGACATTCTTGGAGTTGATATGAGGATTATTAGAGTACTATAAAAATATTAGAGCCGTGTTTCGATAATATTATATTTGTACATCTGGTAATGGTTTCATGAGAATGAATGAAGATCATGAATGGCATGAAAGGTATGATGATTGGGGGAATAATTGCGATTTTCCTCCTGGTGGTAAGTGTTGGAGCAGTGAACAACGATGTTCCAAATCTGGAAGGAAACTGGACAGTAGTCACCTATGAAGGTCAGTCTTTCTTATCTGATCATATCGATGAATCACAAACCAGTATTCATATGAGTACGGTTGTTGTTGAGACTCAGACCGGACAGATATTTGAAGGGTATATCGTAACTACACCTATGAATAATGAATCTGTTATCAAAGAGGGATTTGCCGGAATTATTAATGACGATAATACCCATGCGTATATAAAGCAATATACGAATGGAGTCTCATTTGCTGATATTACATCTCCTGATACCATGACATTGTATAATCTCTTTGATATTGGACCGTTAGGAAAAGAAAATCCAGGTGTATCAAAGGTTGACCTTGTCAGAGAAAGATCAGAATAAAAACCCTGATTTGTTACTTTTTTTTACTTGGGAGACCGATGATTACTTCACCTCTCTCTGGTCCGACCCTCACATTACGATTATTCTGCCTTTCGATGTCGGGTTAATGGGACAAGAAAAATGCTGATACTACGTGATTATTAACCGGCATACAGCTGATTATCAATACAGATCTAACCGGTCTAGAACAAATACAAGTGTTGATCTTGGTTCACGGTCTGTATCGGTAGTATCGATACAACTTGGTACTCTTCTCGATGGGGAGATACGACCCCTCAATATTTCCTATCTTGGAAAAAATGAGGTTTCAATAAATCTGACCGTTCATGAAAAGACCATGAAAATTATCGATATTAAATTCCAGATTTTTGGAGATGATAATATATCATCTGATTTTTTTGGATGTAATAATATGAATTCCGTTCCTTTCTGAAAAGGTCCGCTTTATCTTACCTTGGGCAAATCCATATAGATTTGGATATCATAATTCTAGAATAACACTCTCATTGTTCATCATAGGATGAGGCACAATTTCCAGAACGGCATCCCATTAACTATAATACCTCTCCTTATCCAATGTCAATTATAATGCGGATAAAAAATATTTGTTTTATTATTTGTGTTGGCCTTTTTTCGCTTATATCTGTCTGTTCTGCTGATGAATTTTCTGGGTATAAAATACTGTTAGAGGGTGGTGAGAGTGTTCTAACGGAGAATGAAGACGGGAGTATGATCCTGACGATCCAGAATACAATCCCATATGGAGTTATTCTTGATGATCCGGAATACATTACTCTCTTGGAAACGGTATTCCCTGATAATAATACCATCATGAATGCTGGGATGATTTTTAGTACCCCGGAAGGTAGTAATATTTCACTTGTTCAGGTTTCAAATCCGGATTATTCTGCTGATACCAGGAATCTAACCTTCTTCATCCATCCTCTGGAATTCTATGAGGGCAGTATTCTCGCTGATCTGAAAGACCAGTCAGAAAACATGAATCCTGAATTCGTCAGAAAAGCACAGGTCACAAGAATATTTTTAGAGAAAGGGGTTTCTGTTCCTGAAAATGATGATAAATTTGATCGGTGTATGAATAATTGTGAAAAACCTGGAAAACCTGAATGGTTAATTTGTGATTGGGTATGTAAGCAATAACTACCGATTTTTTTCTAAAAGCCAGGTTAAGATAACCTACCTCGGCTATTCGAACCTTAAAATTACTATACCTGATATTATATTATAATATAATCCGAATTTTTCAAAAATTATTCAAAACGTTTGCTTTAGATTATGAAGGGCAATGAAAATGCATGTTATGCCAGTAACTATAATGCTTCCCCTTTCTAATAGTCATTGATAATGGTTATGAAAGGAATATGGATTATTATTTGTATTGTTATTTTTTCGCTCATATCTATCTGTTCTGCTGATGAATCTTCAGGGCATAAAATTCTGGTTGAGGGTGGTGAGAGTATTCTAACGGAGAATGAAGACGGGAGTATGATTCTGACGATACTGGATATAATCCCATATGGAGTTATTTTTGATGATCCGGAATACATTACTCTCCTGGAATCGGTATTACCAGATAATAATGTCACCATGAATGCCGGTGTGATTTTTAGTAGCCCGGATGGGAACAATGTTTCACTTGTTCAGGTTTCAAATCCGGATTATTCTGTTGAAACCAGGAATCTGACCTTCGTCATCCATCCTCTGGAATTCTATGAGGGCAGTATTCTCGCTGATCTGAAAGACCAGTCAGAAAACATGAATTCAGAAATTGCCAGAAAAGCACACGCCACCAGAATATTTTTAGAGAAAGGTTTGTCTGTTTCTGAAAATGAGGATGAACTTCGGTGCAAGGATAAGTGTGAAAGATATAATGATAAATCAACCCGGTTTTTATGTGAGATGAAATGTGTGATATAATTTCTGAAATTTCCGGATTATTTTTATTTCACTCATATTTTTTAATTTTTCACAAAGAGTTCTTCAGGTTTTTTTTATCGTCCAACCACTTCATTCTCATGTAGGAATGAGAGAGAAGTGACTAATGATACAGGATAACATGTGTATATGCATCCTGCTACCCATGGTACCAAAGAGGAGTGGTTTGAGAATGAGTCCTTCTGGGAAGACTTCTATCCGGTATTGTTTCCGGGTGAACTGTTTGAACAGGCGCAGGAAGAGATGGAGAAGATCTTTGATCTCATTGATCACCCGGTACATTCGGTCCTTGATCTCTGTTGCGGTCCGGGACGGTTTGCAGGTCTGCTCGCACGGGAGGGATATCAGGTAACCGGTGTTGACAGGACGCCATTTCTCCTCGAGATAGCAAAGAGGGAGTATGCTGATACAAAAAATGTGGAATGGGTTCTTTCCGACATGCGGGAGTTTTTCAGGCCGGAATCATACGATCTGGTATTAAACCTCTACACCTCTTTTGGGTATTTTAAAGATCCTGCAGAGGATCTCCTGGTTCTGAAAAATATCGCTAAAAGTCTCCGGCCAGGTGGGTCATTTGTTATTGAGGTAATGGGAAAAGAGGTGATGGCTAAGGACTTTGAACCGATTACAGCGTCAAAGACCGGAGACGGATTATTTGTCCAGGTTCATGAGATCCTTGAGAACTGGAACAGAATCAGAACGGAATGGACTCTTATCAAAGAAGGGAATGTCAAAACCTTCACGTTTGAACACAGCCTCTATGCAGCCAGTGATCTTATCAGGCTCTGTGAGTTGGCAGGTTTTTCAGATATCCGGGTATTCGGCGATTTTGACGGGAGTCCCTATGATCATACTGCATTATTGCTGGTAATCATCGGGAAAAAGAGATAACCTCGAGCACATCAGGAGTTTTAGGTTTGGCGGTGGGAGAATATCTCTCTCCCTTATCTTGGAAGAGGCCGAAATCATTGATTGCCGGTATTATTCAGTTTAATGCCCTAAAATGTGATTTAGGTCGAATTAGTTAATATTTTAAGATCTTCTCATAGCTGGCCGGTATTGTGGTATCTTAAAAAAGTCGATACTTTATATAGCTATGATCAAAGGTCTGATAGCGGCCTTTGAAAGAATCAGCATCCATTCGGTTTTAATTATTTAGGACAATAAATGTCCTTCTTTTCTTTGGTATGTTCCAGGAAATATTAATGTCGACAATTTATGCCTTAAATTGAAAAATAACCGAGATTTAGATCTAAATTAATATGAGATCAACTGTAGGCAGTGTGGATGATGATAGGATAATCGTAAAGGTTACTGATTCGTCAAATAATGGTTCTTCGTTTATTTCTACCTGTAAATGTCACGAAACCTCAATTTTCTTATCCATTTCTTTTTAAAATAAAAACCCACTCTTATTAATATCTCGAATAGATGGTCCGAGAAACATCCACTGAAAATATAGTGATTAACACCCGATGGTTTTTTAATCATACTTTATGCAATGGGACGATTATATTACTTACAATTTTACCCAGGTATGCACCATTTTCGCCATATATCGGTTTACAGTGATGATGAATCCAAATAATATCTCCTGTTCTCTTTTGAATTCGAAAAAAATGAGGTTCATTATACAAGGATTTTTTACTATCAATTTTATGTTTTTTCCATTTTTTTTGATCATCTGGGTGGATCATCTCATAAATTATTGATGGATCTGCATACGTCATCGGTTTAGGTAAGGTGTAACACGAGTAAAACCCTCAAAAAATGAT
>JABNAD010000879.1_pt1 | contig 13810 bp, 15 predicted proteins | sample 7240381 | NCBI WGS metagenome assembly JABNAD01 (sample SAMN11332834, study PRJNA596920) | anaerobic digester metagenome | biome: digested sludge; isolation source: digested sewage sludge-derived enrichment culture grown on H2/CO2 | place: Germany: Goettingen
GGCCCATACGGTGCTTTTGTTGCTGATGGTTCTGAGTATAGAGGGAATTATGGACTGACCAGAGAGGAATTGGAAGATTTTCACCGAGAAAGATTGGCAACGTTAGTTGAAGCAAAGCCTGATATATTGGCCTGTGAAACGATTCCTTGCTTCATTGAGGCAGAGGCAATTGTGAATGTTTTGGGAGAGCATCCCGAAATGACTGCATGGATCAGTTTTAGTGCCAAGGACGGCATTTGCATTAACAGCGGGGAACGGATAGAAGACTGTGCCCGTTTACTGGATGGATTTCCCCAAGTGGCGGCGATTGGAATAAACTGCACTGCGCCGGAGTTTGTAGAGTCTCTTATTTTAGAAATTCGCAAGGGATCATATAAGCCCATCATTGTTTATCCAAATTCGGGAGAACAATATGATGCAGTAACAAAAACTTGGCATGGCAGTTCAACAGGAATGTGTTATGGTGATATTGCCAAGCATTGGTTTGAAAAAGGGGCTCGCCTGATTGGTGGTTGTTGCAGAACAACGCCTGATGATATTCGCCAGATCGCCCTTTGGGGACGGGAATAGTATATAAAATAGTAGATATAAGGATGGTACATAAAGAATATACTGGATATGATTTGATTTTATGTAAACCAGTTTCAGTATCTCATTAACCATTTACATATTCAGGTATGCAATATAAAAAAGCATTCAAGAGTCAAAATTGATGATGTCTTGAATGCTTACTTTTTTACTTTTTGGAAGAAATAAAACTACCCTTTTCTAAATGCAGAGAAGCATTAAATGCATTTGATTAGATGGAAATACATTTTTACCATTTGCATCTCTATGATTAAATTAATAGAAATATTCCCAATCTGTTAGCCATTTTCCATATGTAAGTGACCATAATCGTCTTTGTATTTTATCTCCAACATCACGATATCGCCATTCTGTTTGTTCAGCCATTGGTCTAATTACAATTTCATCCATGTCGCTTGAGATAATAGCCGTTGTATCTGCACCATAAGCAACATAAGCGGGTGTGGATAAATTGCTTGCAAGCAAGGTGAAACTAAAACAAGATGCAAGTAATATTTTTTTCAACATAAGTATTCCTCCAAAAATTTATTTAATAGGTAACAAAGAAAAAGGTTCTGTATCTAGTAATTCATTGCTAATTTGTACATGGTATTCATCATCTACAAACAGAGTATATGTACCATCATAATTATCCTGTAAATAAGATGTTTTAGGTGAAATTGCGTATGTAACATCTTCTTCACAATAGAATACTGGCTGAATGACAAACAGATTCGAAACGAGAAACAGCATGGTGATTAAGAGATAAACACCATACACCATAGGCTGATATTTCTTTGCAGAATCCTTTTCAAGAATCAGGTGAAAACGTTGCTCCACATTACTCATTTGACCTGCATTCACTAATACCGATGTGGTAGCTGCATCCATTGTTGGCTGGAGGGCTTGTCTGCTAGAAAGCTGATATCTTAGAACCATCGTGATGGATTCCAAATATTTCAGCTTTTCTTCCTCATTTAATTGAGAAATCAGCTTTGCATCACAGCGTAACTCCAGAATATGAACCAAGTTCCCTTTTAAAATATGTACCATGGGGTTCCACCAAAAAATGGCGCAAATAAAATGCATAAATAATTTTATCCACGCGTCTTTGTTTAAAAAGTGAGTTAGTTCATGCAAAAGAATACAGCGCAACTCGTCCTCAGTAAAAGGGATTGCAGGTAAGTAGATGGTAGGATGAAAATATCCGGAAACCATTGGAGATGGAATGCCGGGCAGTTCAACCAACTCAACCTTGGGTTTCTTCTTAGAATGAGATAGAACTTCATTCATAATCTTAATCGCACATTGATTTTTTAGGGCTGTTTTCATACGGAGAATATTTTTCAATCGTTTTGCTTCTATCATGTATTTTACAACAAAGAATACGGCACCTGCGATCCAAATGAATAGAAGTATATCAAGCATAGAAAGCTCATAACCCATAATTGAGAAGAAACCCATTGTCAAACCATCAATAATTGCTGGAAACATATATTGAGATTGAATTACAATGGCATTGGGAAGCTCAAAAACAAAGCATAAGCGAAATAGGCAGACTCCTAAAAATAGAAGCAACGGTGCAACGCTAAAGTGGGCAATAAACCCGGTTTGTTTTCTCATGATAGATAGAAAAATGATAAAAATATTACACCAAAGAACGGCCATAAGAAATGAAAATACGGATAAACTCATTTCAATCCCTTTCTTTTTTCATCCAACAAGGCCTCTAAGCGGTCAATGGTGTTACGATCAATCTCCTCATCCTGAATAAATGCAGAAACAAAATCAACCAGAGAAGCTGCTTTTGATTGTTGATAACAGCCGCTGCTCTGAAATTGCATAACGTGATATTCCTCTTCGGTAAACGCTGGCGAAAAGGTTCTTCCATAATTTTTACCGGTTTTTACAAACCCATTTACACAGATTGCTCCTTTTTCTAAAAGCTGATTTAGCAAAATATGAATAGAGCTGGCTTTCCATGAACGTTCTGTTGACAAATTAATGATATCAGAACGAGATAAAGGTTTGTTCTCTTTCCATAAAAGATCCATAATCTCTTGCTCATTTTTTGTTAGTGAGATGGATTTATTCATAATATATTACCTCTTCAAAGTGTGACTTTATACAATTATATCGCCTTACAATAAAACAGTCAATACGTCAATTATATTTTTGTTTATTGAAGAATATAGTCATTTTATAAATTATATTATATTTACGTGGTAAAAAATGGAAATTATTATCATTCTAAAGATTTATCTAAAAGCCCTATCATCATTTGTTTTTTATAACAGTATTTCAATAATAGTTAAGTATTTTTTTCTTTCAGAAACCTTTTGAAAAGTTTTCTTTCCAACTTAATTTGTTAAGCATTTCTTCAAGTATCCCTATTATACAAAAATGCTCTTATCTAACCCGTCTAATAACAAACACAAACAATAATGGATAAAACTCTTGGTCTTTATAGCGCATTTGTAAGGATGCTTTTAAAATGCATCTATTTCATTGGTAATAAAAAACTAAAACAAGCATAGGATGTATTTAGGATAAGCTTACTAAAACGCTAATAAATCAATGCTTAAACAAAAGGAGGGCTATTATGGGATGTTTTGTTGTACCAATGGCGGAGGCCATCGTGGTATCAATCGTCAAAAAAGTTGTGAAAAAGAAGAAAGAGAGCTTAGCTTTGGAAAATGTAGATTCAGAGGGCGCTGCATTTTTAAGTGCAGAATCAGAGAAATTAGACCAAACAAAGCTTGATTGGGAGCAAAAGTTGAGTTGGTTGAATCAGCTATTATGGGGTGGCGTTTTTTTATTGGCCATCGAACATATTTGGCATGGTGAGGTTGTCTTGTGGCCACCATTTTTAACGGCTATGAACAATCCCAGTGAAATACCAATTATGCTGCATGAAATGGCAACCATCGGGACTTCCATGGCGGTATTTGTGACGTTGGTTTGGGTGGTTATGGTTTATGTTGCGGAAAACAAATTAAAACAAACTGTGCAGAAAGAATATGAGAGAAATTAAGGGGGGGATTCTATGTATTTTATCATTACGGCGCTGGCGGCGATTTTAACCACAATTGTTTGGCGCGGCATGTCCGAGGACAAATTTCAGTTAAGCACCCTTTGCTTGATATACTGGGGGGCAACGCTGATGTGGTTCGTAGACCATGTAATTGCCTATCTCACGGAGGGAGGAGCGTTTTTAGAAATTTCCATGGACGCAACTTTGTTGGGTATCACGGTTGTTGTGTGTGGTTTTTTTGTGTGGATGCTAATTGCAGTTGTCAAAAATTTGAGGGGAGTTCCCCGTAAGGATTTAGGTCTTCGTAATGCAGGCAGGTAGTATGTCAATCTAGGGATACAGTCTAAAAATGGGGTTGGGTCATGATAAAATTAGTCGCCATTGGGAACCGATTTATGAAGGATGATGGAATTGCCATTGAGGTTGCAGAGCATTTGGAAGAGAGTCTGAAAAAGCTAGATGTTGAAGTGATGATTGGGGAAACGGATTGTCAGAGTACCTTTTTTTCCATTCACCAAGAGGATTATGTGTTCATACTGGATGCATTTTATGAAGGAGGGCAGCCGGGAACCATTCATATTCTTAGCCTTGAGGAAGCAATAGCTAAATCTTCAGGGTCCCCCATGCAGCATGATATGAGCGTGATTGATATGATGCGTCTTTATCATTGTAAATGGAAAGGCTATTTGATTGGTGTTGAAATTGGGGAGGTAGGCTTTGGAGAAGGGCTTAGCCCTGTTTTACAGGAGCGGCTTCAAGAAATCTGCTTAGAAGTAGAAAAGAACATATCAAAAATCATATTGGAGGATATTAATTATGCATGATACTTTTTTAAATCAAAATTTGTATGAATCCATCGGGGGCTTATGCAAAGAAAACGCGATCGAAAGAATTACTAAGCTGGTTATTACGGTACATACCCATAGTCATATCAGCGAAAAAAGTATCCGCGAGCACTTTGCTGATAGAAAAAGTAAACTTATTGGGGAATGGACAAATATTGTAGTGGATAAAAAGGAAATTGAGCCATTGACTGCAACCATTGAACAGATTGATGGTGAAAAAAAGGAATGAGCGAGCCTCAAAGTCTTATGATACAAATTCATGGAATTGTGCAGGGGGTGGGTATGCGCCCATTTCTCTATAAAACAGCCAATGCCTTCCAACTTACCGGCTTTGTGAAAAATAAAGGCGCCTCTGTGGTTATTGTGCTTTCGGGGGAGCCAGAGGCAATGGATGGTTTTTTAAATGAATTGACCAACAATTCCCCACCCAATGCAGTGCTCCATCATATAGATATTTCATTTCACCCAAAGCTCCATTTTCAGGATTTTAAAATTTTACATAGTGCAGAGGACGAAAAGATACAAGGCTGTCTTTTGCCTGATTTAGCTATATGTCAGGACTGTTTAGATGATATTCTAAATCACCATGATAGGCGGTTTGCTTATGCGTTTACAAATTGCACAAATTGCGGGCCGAGATATTCCATTATAAAAGATCTGCCTTATGACCGAAGGAATACAACCATGGGGACTTTTACCATGTGTGAGGACTGTAATGAAGAATATGAAAATCCTGAGAATAGGAGATTTCATGCCCAACCCAATGCTTGTCCAGTTTGTGGGCCCAGGTATATCTTATTGCATGGAAATGGTGAACAAATTGAATGGGAAAACCCAATTGAAATGGGGAAACAGCTTTTAAAAGATGGGAAAATCTTAGCCATCAAAGGAATTGGAGGGTATCACCTTGTTTGTAATGCAGAAAATGAAACTGCCGTCGCAACCTTACGCAGGAGGAAAAACCGCCCCCATAAGCCTTTTGCAATGATGACGTGCAAACTTGAGGATGCAATGAAAATTTGTTTTGTAAATCCCAAGGAAAAAGAAACAATTTCCAATAACAAGCGCCCCATTGTTTTACTAAAGAAAGACCCCACCACCTTTCTCCCAGATAATATTGCACCGAAGCTATCTCATTATGGTGTAATGCTTCCCTATACCCCTTTGCATTATCTTTTATTTGATGAGAACCTAAAGTATTTGATTATGACCAGCGGGAATATCAGCGGAATGCCCATATGTTATAAAGACGAAGATGCATTGGAGAAATTGAGCGATGTGGCTGATTATTTTCTCATACATAACCGTGAAATCATGACGCCCATTGATGACTCTGTAGTTAAAGTTATCAATGACGATGTGTTACTAAGCCGTTGTGGCAGAGGGTATGCGCCTGTGGCTTTGCCGTTAAATGCCCCCAATGAATTATTAGCTGTTGGGGGAAATCAAAAAGCTTCCCTTTGTTTTGTTCATAATCAGCTGGCGCACATCAGTCAATATATGGGCGAGCTTCATTATCTGGAGGCTTGTAAGGAATATACTTTGGTGCTAGATAGACTATCTAGACTTTTAAAGGCAGCTCCTCAAGCCATTGCTCATGATTTACACCCCAATTATTTTTCAACACAATATGCAAAGAGACAGGAAATCACAACCATAGCTGTTCAACATCATCATGCCCACATGGTGGCATGTATGGCGGAGAACAATTTTTATGATGAAGGTATCGGAATTATATTTGACGGCACTGGTATGGGTGAAGACGGTGCTATATGGGGCGGGGAATTTTTCATAGGAAGCAGATCACAATTCAAAAGAGTGGGACATTTGGAATATGTAACGTTGCAGGGTGGAGATTCTGCCATAGAGGAACCTTGGAAATGTGCCTTATCTTATTTTGATGCAATTCACGAAAGTATTGAGCCTTTTTTTCCTAACTTAGACAAGGTACAAGTACAGGTTGTGGAAAAAGCATTGGAGAAAAAGGTGAATTGCTATCAATCCTCAAGTATGGGCAGATTATTTGATTGTGTTGCCGCTGTATTATTGGGATGCAGCCGCATTTCCTATGAAGCGCAGGCAGCCATAGAGCTGGAAAGCTTGGTGGATAGCAGTATAACCGGAACATACCGTTTTACCATATCTGAGAGGGCGGGGACTTTCATATTGGGCTATCAAAGTATTTTGGAGAGTGTATTGGAGGATTTGAGAAAACATGAGCCTATTTCTGTCATATCTTCAAAATTTCACAATACAATTTCTAAAGCAACCATAGACTGTGCATGCAGAATAAGAGAAGAATATCTATTGGACAACGTTTTTTTAGGGGGAGGCGTTTTTGAAAATACATACCTCTTAAAGAAAGTTATTACTGGACTGAAAGAGATGGATTTTCAAGTTTTTTATAATCAGAAAGTACCACTAAATGATGGAGGTCTGTCTTTTGGTCAGGCAGCTGTGGCGGCCTCCATTCTGGAGGAGAGGGCTTATGTGTCTGGCAGTTCCGACAAAAATTATTTCGGTTAATGGAAAGTATGCTAACGTTGAAACCATGGGCGTTGGGCAGACAATAAATGTTCAGCTCATCGAAAATCCTATGGCGGGGGATTTTGTATTATTACACGCAGGCTTTGCCATTGAAAAGATTGACCAAAGGGAGTATACATTTTTAAATACCATATTAAATGAGATGATAAACGATGATGAAAATGGATCAGAAGCATAAAAAAACAGTACGGATTATGGAGGTTTGTGGTACCCATACACAGGCTATTGCAAAATCGGGCATTCGATATTTACTGCCGGATTACGTAAAGCTATTGTCTGGCCCTGGCTGCCCTGTTTGTGTTACCCATGAAAGCTATATTGATGGGGCAATTGCATTACTTTCACAAGAAAATGTGATTTTAGCAACCTTTGGTGACATGTTGAAAGTCACAGGAACCAAGTTCAGTCTTTCTGAAATAAAAAAGAAAGATTCGATTTTTACTGTTTATTCTCCCGAGGATGCAATCACACTAGCACAGAAATATCCCAAGAAAACTGTGGTTTTTTTGGCAGTGGGTTTTGAAACAACGGCGCCGATAATTGGGGCCACAATTAAAAATGTATTTGAGCAAGGGATAGAGAATCTGTTTTTTCTAACTGCGCTAAAACGTATGGAACCGATTCTCCGTTTTATTCTGAAGGATGAAGAGTCTAAGATAGATGGACTCATTTGCCCCGGTCATGTTGCATCAGTTTTGGGAGGCGATGCCTTTCGATTTGTAACAGAGGAGTATAATCTTCCTGCCGTGGTTTGTGGATTTGAGGCTGAGGATATGAAAAAAGGAATTTATGGCCTTTTAGATCAAATTGAGGGAAGACGTCCCGTTTCCTTTTTAAATTTATATCCTCGTTGTGTTCGTAACCAAGGTAACCCATTGGCTAAGGAATTTATAAATGAAATTTTTCAAACAGAGGATGGATATTGGCGTGGTATTGGAGAGGTTGCGGATTCAGCATTGGTGCTAAAACAAAAATATCAAAGATTGGACGCAAAAAAAAGGTTTTCTATTTTGGAGGAAATAACTTTAAAACCCTCTGTTTGCCAATGCAGAGAAATCATCCTCGGTCGAAAGGCTCCTTATGAGTGTATTCAATTTGGGCTAAGATGCACACCTGAAAATCCCTTGGGGCCTTGTATGATATCTTCAGAAGGGGCTTGCTCAGCCCATTATAAATACGGGAGGATAAACTTTTGATAAACAAGATAAACAAAATTAAATTATATCATGGTGATGGTGGCGCAAAAACAAATGAGCTGATTCGTCAAATATTTTTGAAAAACTATGGAGAAGCAGAAGATGTACTAAGTGATTCTTTTGTTTTTAATACGCATGCTTCAAAGCTTGCCTATACTACTGATAGCTTTGTGGTTCAGCCCCTGTTTTTTCGAGGTGGTGACATTGGAAAGTTAGCAATCTGCGGCACGTTAAATGACCTTGCAACAGCGGGGGCAAAACCCCTTTATATCAGTGCCGGTTTCATTATTGAAGAGGGATTTGATATCGAAGCACTGTGTCAAATTGCTAGCTCAATGGGTGAGGTCTGCAAAGATAATGGCATTAGAATTGTTACGGGAGATACCAAGGTTGTTGAAAAAGGAAGTGCTGACGGTCTATTTATTAATACCTCAGGAATTGGTGTTGTGTCTGAGCACTATTCTCCCCAAGATATTGAACCGGGTGATGAGATCATTATAACTGGTACCATTGCAGAACATGGCACTGCCATATTGCTTGATCGCTACGACCTTGCAATTGAAACCAATATTTTGAGTGACTGTAGTGCTTTAAGTCATCTCATTTCTGACTTAGAGATGATGTTACCCTACATAAAACGAATGAAAGATCCCACAAGGGGAGGTATAGCAACAGTTTTGAATGAAATAGCTGATTATGCCGGTTTCAATGTGGAGCTTCTTGAGGATAACATACCAATTCATCCTCAAGTCAAGGCTGTAAATGCAATTTTGGGTATTGATCCACTGTATCTTGCCTGTGAGGGCAGGATGATTTTTGTAGTGAAAAAGGGTTATGGAAGTAAGATTTTGCAACTATTAGAGGAGCTATGCGGTTGTAGAGAAGCGAAGATGATTGGTTGCTTTACCGCAGATAGACAAAAATTAGTTTATATGCAGACAAAGATTGGTGGGAAGCGAGTGCTACCAAGTTTAGAGAGCCAGACAGTGCCAAGAATTTGTTGATTAACCATAGGAATGGGTATATGTGAGGAGTGTTTTCATGGATTTGGATTTATTGATTGAGTCGATTCGTAAAAGCATGGGGCAAATAAATGCAGATATAGATGAACTCTATATGGATAAAAATAAGGATGTCCAACAGGTATTAGAACGTTTAAATAGAGAAGCCATGATTTTGAATGGAAAATTGCAAAAGTATAAAGTATCAAAAGAACTAGTCGCAGAAGAGAGCGCTATTCCAAGCCCACCAGTAAATCCTCCGGAGGAAAACGAACCAAATAATACAAGACTTTTCACGTTGGAAGAATTGGCGGTGAATGATGGAAGAGATGGCCATCCTGCATATGTGGCTGTCAACGGGTTTGTATATGATGTAACAAGTCGTGTAGGTTGGGCGTCAGGGATACATTTTGGTCTTAGGGCGGGAAAGGATTTGACAAAGGAATTTTATTCCTGCCACGGAGATCCTATTTTTTTAGAATCACTGCCCATCGTTGGTTATTTATCCTAAATGTAAAGTTGGTGATAAATTGGGAACAGAAAGTTTTCGGTGCCCTTATCAGGAAAGTAAACTACAATCCACAGCGAAACTGGTTGCAAGGGCGAATGATGAAATTAAAAATAATAATATAAAAAAATCTAACCTTTTATGGCTTGAATTGAATGGATGCGCTGGCAATATTATTTCATTGCTGAATGGTCAAAATCCAGATTTTCAGTATCTACTCACAGAAATGGCGAATATGATTTATAGCAATAGCTTGCTTGCCGCAGAGGGAACTGAGGCAATGGATGAGTTGTTTGGTGCGATTGGTTCTGATTATATTCTTGCGGTAGAAGGAGCGGTTTCTCTAAAAGATGATGGTATTTATAATATGATAGGGCGGCATGATGGACAATTGATAACAGGATTGGATGCAGTGAAACGACTGGGGGAAAATGCTGCGTATGTGATTGCTGTGGGTGCATGTGCCTCCCACGGGGGAATATCGGCAGCAAGGCCTAATCCAACTGGCTGCGTAGGTGTGCACCAGGTTTTGCAAAGAAAGGTGATCCAGCTGCCTGGATGTCCATGCCACCCTGATTGGTTTATGGGGACCCTTGCTTATATTATGCTATATGGAGAGCCGCCTTTGGATAGCAGAAATCGGCCGTTGATGTTTTACAGTACTACTATTCATGACAGATGTCCCAGAAGGTCTTATTTCGACCAAGGGATATTTGCAAGCAAGCTTGGAGAAAAAACTTGTATGTATAGAATGGGTTGCCGCGGCCCAGTAACACAAATTGATTGCCCCATTAGGCAGTGGAATGGTCATGTGAATTGGCCTGTTGAAGATGATTCTCCTTGCATTGGTTGTGCCCAATTTGGTTTTCCCGATGCCATGGAACCGTTTATAACCTATAGATCAACGAGGGGGGAGTAAGCTTGGCGGAAAGAATAACGATAAACCCCGTAACACGCATTAGCGGTTTTATGGAAATTGATGCAGAGGTTGAAAATAATGTGGTGGTAGACGCAAAAACCAAAGGATTGATGTTTCGTGGGTTTGAAAAAATGTTAATGGGTAGAGATCCCTTTGATGCGGTTTACTTTACCCAAAGAATATGTGGCATTTGCTCCACGGCTCATTCTGTTGCGGCCACGCTAGCCTTGGAGAGCTCCATGAATTTTGTGCCTTCTGAGCAGGGGCGGTATCTGCGGGATATTGTTCATGCCTGCGAGTTCCTTCAAAACCACTTAAGGCATTTCTATCAATATACACTACCTGATTTTGTAAAACTACCTGAAAACTACCCGTTATTCAAGACGGATCATAATGATTACCGTCTTCCAAAGGAAATTAATGACCGTATGGTAGAGGATTATTTTGCTTCCCTTGAATTCAGCCGTAACGCCCATCAAATGTTGGCAATATTAGGAGGAAAGGCACCCCATAACCATGGCATTTTTGTAGGGGGGATCACTTCTCCAGTCACAGTGAGTAAGATTATTGCTATTACATCCATTCTTGATGGCATTGAGGAGTTTATCGAAGATAAAATGATTCCTGATGTATATAAAATTGGGCAGTACTATTCTGAATATTATTATATGGGTAAAGGGTATGGCAATTTGTTGAGTTATGGATGTTTTGACCATTATAGGGAATTGGGCACTTTATATGTAGATCCTCTTGTGTATTCAAATAATATTATAACACCCTTTCACCCAGATGAAATATCTCAGGAAAATGATTTTTCTTGGTTTAACGAAAATGATCAACCTGATTTTCAGAAGGAAAAGGCGTATTCATGGATTAAAGCCACAAGATACAATGACTTACCCTTTGAAGTGGGACCTTTGGCAAGGCAATGGCTAAGCGGAGAATACAGAAATGGCATATCGGCAATGGATAGAACCATAGCCAGAGTACTAGAAGCAAAAAAAATAGTTCAAATTATGAAGGAATTGATTCGAAATTTAATCCCTGATGTTCCGATGCAAGAGGAGTATCGGGTGCCAGATAATGCCATGGGTAGGGGGTTGATTGACACAACCAGAGGGGCACTTGGTCATTGGCTGGTAATTGAAAATAAAAAAATAGCGTTTTATCAAATTATAACGCCATCTGCTTGGAATTTATCAACGCAAACGGGAGATATAAAGGGTACTGGTGAGCAGGCAATCATAGGAACCCATGTCAGTTCAGTGGATGCCCCCGTCGAGATCGGCAGAATTATACGTTCCTTCGATCCTTGTGTTTCCTGTGCTACCCATGTTTTTTCGGAAAGCAATCCGGGAAATATCATTCGAGTTGTATAGCAAGATTGGAAAGTTTATAAAGGACAAGAAATAGACTACATAAAATGCTTTTATCGTTCAGTTTGCATTGTTGCCATTAAAATCCTGCATAGGTTTCTTGGAGAAAGCATAATTCTTTCATTCAATAGTAGATTATTGTTATTTGACCCAACAAAAAAGACTGGTAAAGCGCGAAATAACGCTTTTATCCAGTCTTTTTCTACGATGTGGCAACTCCTTATGAATGGGTCTGCATAATTTACAATGCAGAAATCACTGCATCTGCAAATTCTTCTGTAGAAGCGGTTCCTCCCATATCAACAGTGAGAACCTTGCCCTCACCAATAACTTTTTCCACTGCTTTTTCAATACTTGCCGCCGCTTTGCCCTCGCCCAAATGAGCAAGCATAAGAGAAGCGGAAAGAATTGCCGCGGTGGGGTTGATTTTGTGCTGTCCGGCAATGTCGGGTGCAGAACCGTGAATGGGCTCAAAAATTGCGCCATCTACACCGATATTCGCACTAGGGGTTAACCCTAGTCCGCCAACCAAGCCGGCACAAAGGTCGGAAACGATGTCCCCATAAAGGTTGGGACAAACTAACACATCATAATCCTCGGGATGCATTACCAAGCGCATGCACATGGCATCCACAATACTGTCGTTAAACTGAATCTGAGGGTATTCTTTGGCAATTTCTCTGGCAATATCAAGGAACATACCATCAGTACATTTCATAATATTTGCTTTATGAACGGCGGTTACTTTTTTTCTGCCTTCTCTAACGGCATACTCGAAGGCATAACGAATAATACGTTCACAGCCCTTTCTAGTAAAGAGCTTGATGCTTTCTGCCGTATCTTTGTCTACCATACGTTCAATTCCGGCATAGAGATCCTCAGTATTTTCTCGCACGATAACCAAATCAATATTTTCAAACTTTGTAATAACGCCTGGATAGGTTTTTGCGGGGCGAACGTTTGCGTATAAATCAAAAGTTTTCCTCATTGCAACGTTTACACTGCGAAATCCTGTGCCAACGGGGGTAGCAACGGGTCCTTTTAAAGCAACTCCCGTTTTACGAATGGAAGCAATGGTTTCATCGGGAAGGGGTGTTCCATATTTTTCGATCATCGCCGCACCGGCATGGGCTTCTTCCCACTGTATTTCAACGCCTGTTGCTTCCACAACCTTTTTAGCCGCAGCAATAACCTCGGGCCCGCTGCCGTCACCTGGGATTAAAGTAACATGATGTGCCATTTTTTCTTTCCTCCTGCAATAATAAGGGTTTAGAAACTGCCCTTTTAAGCAATATTACAGTCAAGTCCTCAAGGGAGTTTGACTGTAATATTGCTTTTTGGCAATTCCCGCTGATGAAAAAACAAATTTCAGATCTTTTAAACAAATAACGTTCTTCTCTCAGTTTGATTCCTTTGTATAGTTTAAAAGACCGCCAGCCAAGAGAATATCTCTTTGTCTTGCAGAAATATTCAAACGAGTTGCAATTTCTTCGCCTTTACGTACATGGGTCACAATAACATCCTGACCGTCTACAGCACCTTTGATTTGATCTGCTGCATATTTAATGACAAATTCATCTCCCAGTTGAATGGAATCATAATCCCATTCGTTAGCAAAAACCAAGGGCAAAATGCCGTTGTTAATCAGGTTCGCCATATGGATTCTTGCAAAGGATTTTGCAAGAACGGCTTTTACACCCAATTGTAGCGGTGCCAATGCTGCATGCTCACGGCTACTTCCCTGACCATAGTTTTGACCTGCCACAATGAAACCGCCACCTGCCGCCTTGGCACGAGCGGGGAATTTGGGGTCACAG
>JABNAD010000880.1_pt1 | contig 13803 bp, 7 predicted proteins | sample 7240381 | NCBI WGS metagenome assembly JABNAD01 (sample SAMN11332834, study PRJNA596920) | anaerobic digester metagenome | biome: digested sludge; isolation source: digested sewage sludge-derived enrichment culture grown on H2/CO2 | place: Germany: Goettingen
ATTGTCTTCCCACATGTTGTAACTGAGATGCAAAAGATTGGCCCAGATTAGTTTTCGATCACTACTTTTTTTAAAAGAACCTGTTTGGTTAAAATCAGGTTTTGAGTGAATTATGGACGGTATTGTACTCGCAATTCCGGCCATGGCCATTTGTCTGATAAAGTTTCTTCTGTTTGTCATAGCTTAATGGGTTTTTAAATTTTATTTCATAGTGTTTAACATATCAAGCAATTTTACTTCCAAGATAACAGATGCATCCTTTTGTACACTATTGGTACCCATCCACGTTTCATATCCTCCCAGTTCATGTTGTTCCGGTGTAGGCAGGTAACCCAAATATCCATTTGCCAAAGAGATGGTGAATGTAGGCTTAAATACACTTTTGGATTTGATGGCAAGACCTGTATCTGTGAATGTTTCAAAAGGAGAAGTGACTATCCCCAAATTCCCTATACGAAAAGCTTGTAAGATAACATTAATTTGATCAGGGAAATCTAATAGATAAAGCACCCTGCGGGCATAATGCTTTTCAAGGCGATGGATTGGTTTTACATTATCAGGCTTATTTATAGTTTTGTTTGCCCATTCTACCATTTTCTTGTCGGGTTTCCGTACTTTCATTGGAACTTCGGTCGCTCTGGCCTGTAAAGGAACCCAATCGTGATATTGGATTGTGTTGCAAACCCGAAACACCTCACGAGCCACGTCATCAGCTACACGCCGCATTTTGGCGTAAGGTGAATTTTTTTCTGCAGGCTTTGCATAATTAATATTATTCACATTTCCCGACGTACCGTTGGTCATTATTCCTACGAAGGGAGGATCTTGCCTGTCAGCTTTCAACAATTCTTGGATACGATCTGCAAAAACGGCAAAATAATCGGCAGATATATCTTTGCCGGGAACCCCACCCACATAATGTAGCGAATAATTTGCCAGTAAGGCTATTGGTTTGCCTTGTGTCGACTGGACAGATATAAATGAAACTTCAGGATCCGCTTTTCCTGATGGTTCCAACAAATCAGGATTTGTATGCCCCGGATTCATAACCACTGCATCTTCTTCTCCGAATGGATTTATATAAGGTTTTTTCATCTTCCAGCGGCGCACAAAAACATGTTCGGGAACATTTCCGACCCCCCAGCCAATCCGTGCAGGTTCCAGATTATTGAGTGCAATTTTAACAGCATCGACAGAACGTTTTATCACAAAAATCTGGTAATCGTCAAAAGTTTCACCTCCATCCCATTTTCTACGGTTATCTCCTTTCCCCATAGCACTGGTGGCCGAATGAGTGTGGACAGCCGATACAATGACATTTTCTCCTGGAATCCCTGATTCTTTGAAAATCGACTGCTTTATTTTTTCTACAAGACTCTGACGTAATCCGAGTAGCTCGGCGACGATAAAAGCTAACTTGGTGCTGCCGTCATCCAATATAAGACAACGAACGTGTAAATCATCGTGAATATGTTTTGATTCAATGGGATTAAATCCTCCTATGATATCACCGCCAATATCTGGCGTTATGGTACTGGTAGATGCTCCGGCTCGAAATATTTTTCCATCTACGGTCTTTTCTTTTGGGCCGACATTGCTTTGTGCTTTTACCCGATAATTCCCAACACAGGTTAATAGCAGTAAAAAGCACCAAAAGAGAACGGATTTAATTACTTTACTATTCATGATTCTTTGTTATTTAAAAACTTCATTTAAAAAATATATTTATAAAAATTCAGATCCACTCATTGCACCCTTTTGATTTGAATAGCACCTGAAGGAATTGCCGTGACTGGGTAATATCATTTTCCCATTGTTTACCTCTGCTCGCCTCTCGTTCGATGATAACCGGCCCGTTATACCCAATACCCTTAAGTTTATTAATAAATATAGGGAAATTAACTTGCCCTTCTCCAATTTGAACTTCTTTGCCGAGATTGCGTGAATCGGTCGGATAGAGCCCGTCCTTGCAATTTACAAGTTTGATGTATTTGCCATAGATATTTAAAGCATGAACAGGATGCCCCCTGTCATACATTATCAAATTGGCCGTATCCATACCTATTCCTTGGTTTTCTAACCCTACATCTTCTATGGTGCGTAGTAAAGTAGTCGGCGTTTCCTGTCCTGCATGGTACAAAAAAACTTGATCGTTTACCGCACAATGGGTTACGACTTCTTTTAACGCAACAACTGTTTCTTTATAATTCGAATCGTTCGGATTTTCAGGAATATAACCGACGTGTGTTTCAATCATTTTTATATTACATAGCTTTGCCAGTTCCGATAACTGGATTAAGGCATCGATCCTTACTCTGCGAAACTCTCGACTGACTAATCCGATATTTTCTTGTCCTGCATAAAAATCCCAGTTTGTTCTTCCGGGCCCTAACGTAAATAGTGCGATCACTTCTATCCCATATTTTTTCATTGCCTCCTGTAATGGGCTGGCCATTTCTATACCATAGGAGCTGGTATATAGCTCACAACTCCTAAATCCAAGATCGCTTATACGCTTAAAAGTAGAATCTATATCTTTAATGTTCGAACCTACGTATATACCTATGTCTTTTTCCACATACTGGCTACTGTCTCTCATTATTTTAGAGGAGGAAAGACAGATGCCGGCGATCGATAAGCCAGACAAACGAACAAATGCCCGTCTAGTAATATTCATAATTGATATAATTTACAATTTGCTTAAATCTATTTCTCCCCAATACGATTGATTGGATTCCAACATACCGCCCCATGTAATTTCTTCTCCGCTATATCCTGCCATTCGTCCCAAAATAGCGGACAGGGCTGATTCCGCTCCTTCACGAGATTGATTATGATACTTACCGCTGATAATACTGTCTATGAACAGGTCAGCCTTAATTTCATTGGCGTTCCCTAACCCGTTAAAATTACCGGCGGTGGAGAATCCGTTTTCTTTTCCCGCCGAGACAGAGGACCATTCTTTTTTGCCTGTAATGCTGGCCAAACCGCTATAATTTGATTCCCCGACACCTTCATCTCCTATGAAACGCACCCCGACATCCCAAAAACTCCCGTATTGAACACCGCTGAGTATCATATGTACGTCTCCCGGATACTTAAAGCAAATACTCCAATTGTCCCAGATATTGCCGGGATCTGTTCTTACTTTTCTCCCGCCATATCCGGTAGCGCTTACCGGATGAGTCCCCATTACCCAATTGGCAATATCTATCGTATGTATAAACTGATCCACAATAGTATCGCCACTTAATACATTATCCCAATAGAATTGGCGTATCCGCCGTTCCAAGGGAGATGCGTCGGGATATTCGGGATAGCTTATCTTAGAAGCGTGGTAATGCAGCATCCCATAACTCACTTTACCGATATCTCCATTATGAATACGATTAACCACCTCGGAGAAACAGGGAGCGTTACGTACCTGAAAACCTACGTCCAAACTTAATTTACCATCAGCCCTTTTTCCAATCTCTATAAATTTTTTGCATCCTTCGACATCCACACCGGCAGGTTTCTCACAATAGCAGTGTTTCCCTGCAGACACTACTGCGTCGAGATGTTGAGGGTGAAAATAATCAGGAGTACTGAGAATTATCATATCACATTGGCTACTGCCGGCAATTTTCTCGAAGGCATCAGGCCCTTTGAACATCAATTTGGAGTCAATCTTGCTATAACCTTTTTTATCGGCAACCTCATCCCATTTGTTCTTAGCTTTCTGTAGCTTATCGTCAAATAAATCGGCTAATGCAACGATACGACAATTATTTTTTTTACTATTTACAAAAGCATTTGCTACCGCCGTTCCTCTTCCGCCGCATCCTAAAAAACCGATCCGGATTGCGGAATTTGCCTGTGACCCTCTAACAGTACCTGATTTAACTATGTATGGTTTCATCACCAGTGTCCCTGTAGCTAAAGCTGCTGTGGCCATGAATTTACGCCTACTAATTGATTCGTTTTTCATAAATTATCTGTAATTAAAATATTCTATCTGGTTTCTGGCTCCACATTGCCATATGTCCATGGCTGACCACTGAATTTTGGGGCTTTAGTATATCTAGGTGTTGTTCCCGGTTTCATTTGCCACAGCAGTTCTAAACCTGTGTCAACCATTTTATCTCCGGCATCTGTCTCAAGGTTACTATAAGAAGTGAGTCGCGTTTCATATCCTCCTCCATTAGGCCCAAACGATTCTTTGGTTGGAACGTAACCAACGATTCCATTCGCCAAACTAACCGGAAATGTATATTCAAAGGGGCTGTCTTTTTTAATATTAAGCCCTAATTGGCAAAAAAACTCTGCGGGGTTACTTACCAATGCAACCGATCCAATTTGGACAACTTGAACTTCGACTTCCGCGACAGGGCTTTTTTTCAATAGTGCATCCAAAAGGACCAGTTCTTTGGCAAATGTCCATTCGGTGTGGCCAATTGTTTCCGGTGTTTTTTTTACAAGTTCGTAACTTTTTTTCACTCGTGTTGGGTCAGGGATTCGCCGTTTTATATCGCATACTTTATTTTTTACGTCAACAGGCCCCATAATTCCACGGGGCATGGAAAGAAGAACTTTGACGGCTTCTGCCCCAACCTTGCCGCCAACGAAACGAGTCCAGTCTTCCCCGCCCGGATTCAGATACGGGTTAAGATTATTGACTTGTGTGACATCTCCGCAGGCACCGGGCAAAAAAACAACAATGCAGTCTGCCCCCATTGCTCCACGGATGGTTTGTTCAAGATAATAAATCCAATTAGCCGATATGCCGCCGGGATTAGTAGTGGCGTGGCAGGCATAATTGACCACACAACCCATGCATTTGCCTTTTTCGTCCCAGACTCCAATTACCCCTACCTCCGGATCAATTGGGCCTGCCGGTTTAACAATGTCGGGATTCCCTTGTCCGGGGTGTGTGTAAGTCGATCCGTTTTTCATAAAAAAGCGGCGATTGAACGCTACTTTATCTTCAAAGCCTCTTCCTACTCCTATTTGGGAATCTTTCAATGAATCATTTGCCAGACAAATTGCATCTATCAAACTTTTTTCCAGAAATTCCATATATTTCGGATCTGCCGCCGGAGATTTATCGTACGCTAACGACTTAACCAATTCACCTGCACGGTCATATTCTCCCGGTTGCGTATCTCCGACCGGTCCGGAAGAATGGGAATGAGACGCCGCAATTAATATGGCTTCACGTGGAATCCCACATTTATGATACACCTTGTCACGCACGGAAATTACCAGCGAACGAGGAACTCCCAATGCATCCACGCCGACAATGGCTGCTTTCTTCCTGCCATCGTCAACGACAAGAGCTCTCACTTTGCAGGGATCGTGGAAAGCCTTATGAAAAGATTTTCCGTAACCGCCGGGCTCCTCCATTCCAATTTTCGGAGATACATCTACTTCAGCGAATCCGGCCTTTGTCTTAACCAGTACATTCTCACTACTCTTGTTCGTTACCGCTTGAGCAAAATTACAACAACAAAATAGTATTAAGAATGATAATGAGGGCAATAACCTTCTGTTCAAAAACTTTTTCATCACTAATTGTTTTACTTTATTCGTTTAAATGGAAAGCATTGTAGTTTTTTTATTTTCAACACCTATCAGAGATAATTACCTGTTTAATTGTTTGTTATTTTTTGTTGCGAATATACTTAAAACTTTGGTTTACAATTCTCCAAAAACAAATTATCAACCATATTTTTCAATTCATAGAATTCGAATTTTTTGTAAATTCGAATTCTATGAATTATCTATTTTTTAACGATTCGAGAACGGTACCACATCTGGAATCGAAAATATTTATCTGACTACCAACCAGGATTTTGCGTTAAGTTATCGTTGAGAACCAGTTCTTCGAGAGGAATCGGATAGAGGTATAACTTGTCGTCCCATTTCCTTTCATTGAAACTGGGATACAAAATCCGGTACTGGCCGGTTGCAGGATCCCGCGCCCCTAAGATAGTCAACTTGTTTTCAAGCAATTTACCGGCTTTCCATCGTACCAAATCATCCCATCTGATACCCTCATAATACGTTTCAATTCTGCGTTCTCGTCTTATTTCATTGAGAAGTGGTGAGATTGGAATTTCCCAATTGGGCCAATTGGGATCTACAAATCCTACATCAACCGTTAAATGGGGCATGGCAACCCTATCTCTTAACGCATTAACAGTTTTGTCTAAAATTTCTTGAGTACACTCCCCCAATTCAGCCTTAATTTCAGCATATGTAATCAGCAATTTCCCATAACGAAAAATAAAATCATCTGTTGTACTCGTGCTTGGTATCCGGTCCCTTTCGTAAGGCGAATACCCTTTTGTGCCCTTATATCCTGTAAAGCAAGTAGTTGTGTGGTATTCAGGCATTTTCCTGTACTCAACGGATCCATTATCATGGATTCTATAAGGACGATCAGGTGTATAAATGGATTGTTTCATCCGGGGATCCCTATTTTCAAATTCGTCCATAAACTTAGCATCACCTTTGTACAATGGACTAAGAGAAATTGGTAATCCATCTTTGCAGAGATAAGTGTTTACAAAATCTTTCGTTAATCCGCCTTGTGGTTCTCCTAATTGACGAACATTATTATGCATACGTTTGTTCGTGATATATCGTTGAATCATTATACCTTCAGAATTTCCTTTTAATTCGTATTGAACGAAAAGATCAAAATAATCCTTATCGGGATTTCCGGTAGACCATACGGAAAATAATCCTGAATTTATAATACTTTCGCATGCTTCCGCCCCTTGCTTTAATAATTCGTTTTCTCCACCAGCAAATTGATGATATTTTCTGAAAGTGCCTTCATATAAACAAATTTCAGCCTTTAACGCTAACGCGGCATATTTTGTCAAACGATCAGTACTTAGAGTGGAAGGCAGATTATCTATGGCAAAATCGATGTCTGCAAGCATTTTTTCCATTACATATTTTCTGGGATCCCTTGGTTTATACAACTCTTCGGAGTTCATTTGTAAGTCTGCTTCCAACCAGGGCACATCACCGAATTTTTTTACTTTTTGGAAATAAAAAAATGTTTTGAAAAAACGTATTTCTGCTTCACCTCTCAGTATTTCTGCAGTCTTGTTCATCATGGCGATTCTGACGAGGGCATAATTGCAGTCGCGAATGGGTTTCCAGTCGCCTTTGCTCCAACCTCCACCTGATGATGGTATAGAATATTGGTTCCAGATAAAAGCCACCCTACTCAGGTTTGATGGACACTGATTATCACTAAAATTATCGTCAACATACCATGCGACACGTGCATCAAATAAAGTTGGGTAAAACTGATTGGCATAAAGTTCTATATCATTAGCGGTTTTCCAGAAATTCATATCGCTAATTTTATCGAGAGGATATTTTTCCATAAAGCTATCATTACATGCATTTATAGCAAATAATGAGATGGTAATTATTGTTATAATTATTTTTTTCATAAATTTCATTTTTTAAAAATCCATATTAATTCCAAACGATAAAGACCTAAACAACGGATATGCACTTGGTCCGGATAATTCTGGGTCTGCAATTTTTATAATTTTTGACCAATGATGTAAATTGTTACCCGAAAAATAGACTTTAATTCTCTCTATGTTTATTTTTTTTGTCAGACTTGAAGGAATAGTATAGCCTAAATTTAACTGTTTCAATCGCATATAAGCAGCATTTTGCAGAAAACGAGTTTGAACGACTTGTACGTCTGTTGCAGATCCTACGAGAGGAGCAGGAAAATAGGCATCCGGATTCTCGGGAGACCACCAATCGGCACCTATCTTTGGATTAGCAATCCATTCCCCATTGTATTGAGTGGTGAAAAAAAGATTGGACATCCATAAATCACGTTTCGCGACTCCTTGCAGAAATACTTCAAAATCAAAACCTTTATATTCTAGGTTTGTTTTAAACCCAAAACTGTAGTGGGGCGTACTATTTCCAATAATTTTACGATCACCTGGATTATCCAAAGTACTCGACCCATAGGAAATAATGCCATCGTTATTTAAATCTTTAAACCGTATATCACCGGCCAAACGTTTTCTCCCGATTATTTGATTTTGATTTAAAGCCGCTGCTTCTTCATCCGTTTTGAAGAACCCATCGGTCACGAACCCCCATATTTCTCCAAAATCTTTTCCTTCATAATAATCGGAGATAATCCCTTTAGGATTATCATATCTGGTTATCGTTGATCTATAATCAGACAATACCAGCGACACTCGATAATTGAATTTGTCAATATTGTTTTTCCACTCGACATTTAAATCGAACCCTGAAGTTCTCATATCAGCCGCATTTGAACTGGGTTCCGCAACAGCCAGAACAGCAGGTAAGGTTTTCGATTTAGTGAGCATGTTTTTGGTGTTTCTACTATATATGTCAAAGCTACCCGACAATCTGTTATTCAATAAAGAAAAGTCGAGTCCCAGGTTTTTCTGGGTAACGACCTCCCACGTCAAATCCTTGCTTACCAATTGTGGAGAAGTAACAGTCATTGGTCTTTCTCCATTAATCAGATAATTAACTTCGGCTGTACCTAGTGTGGCGATATACGGATAGAAACCGGGTACATTTTGATTTCCCAAAGAACCATACGAAGCCCTAATTTTAAGTAATTCAAAAATGTTGGTAAGATTTTGAAAGAAATTCTCTTTATCTATGCGCCAACCGATGGATCCGGAAGGAAATAGGGCATATCGATTTTTTTGTGGAAATTTAGATGTACCATCATACCTTGCGTTCACTTCGAACAGGTATTTATTATCATAATCATAATTAAGACGCCCGAACAATCCGCGAATGGCAGATTCAATGCCGTAATCACTAACGAAGCTGTCTCCTGAAGCTAACGACATGTATGGGATTTCATTTATAATTAGATTTCGTCGTTCAGCAGTGAAATTGTCATAAGTATTATCTTCTTGGTTAAAACCAATCATCAGTTTGGAGTTATGCTTATCATTAACTGTAAAAGCATAATCAGCATAAGCATTTAGTGAAACGTATTTATCATTGTATGTTCTTCTTATTACTCTATTGGGATTACTGCCGCCATAATACCCGCTTACATTACCTTTGACATCATACATGGGTTGCAGTGCGGTATATGACACTTCTATTTGGTCACGGTTATTCACTGAGAGATCGAAATTGATAGACATTCCTTTCATTGGCTTAAGGATTAGAAGGCCTGTTAACCATGAATCCCTTACGTCTCTCTTCTGATAACCACCTTCTGAAAGCATTTGAGCGGGGTTTTGGATGGACCCTTCATGAAACCAATTACCATTGGGATCTTTTACCGGCTGAGTTGCGTAGTTATTAGTGTGAAACATTCTACCTTCGGGAAATATACTCCTGAACCACGGATCATTCGGAGGAAATCTCTTATTGCTATAATTCAACGCCACACGAGTTCCCACTGTAATCCAATCTAAAACATTATACTTTAAATCAGTCAGAAAATTATAGCGCTTGTAATGTTCATCAAACAGATTTTTATTAACTATACCCTTTTGAAGAAAATAAGACAAAGACGAATAATAACTATATTTTTCACTTCCGCCTGAAATTGAAAGAGAATGCTGCTGCATTGGATAAGTATCTTGCCATATTATATCTTCCCATTTTGTATTACCAGCCCCTGTCCAAACATTGGGAGAGTTCGGATGTATGAAGGCTGACGGTTTACTTGGATCGGAGTAATGGTCTAAAATGGCTTTCATTGTGATATCATCATAGTAGTTGCGTCCATTCCCTCTCATCATTCCCGTGTTCATAAAAAGAACGATATCTTTCGAATCCATAAATTCCAGTTTAACGGTAGGAGAGTTAACGGAGAGATTTGAATTTAGAGAAATTATCGGTTTCTCTCTCACTTTTCCCCCCTTCGTAGTTATTAAGATAACTCCATATGCTGCACGCGCACCGTAGATTGCCGCAGATGCACCGTCTTTCAAAACTGTAACACTTTCTATATCCTTGGGATTAATTTGATTAATATCCATTGCAATACCATTGACCAAGACTAATGGCCCCCCTCCGTTAATGGAGGTATAGCCCCGTACATTGATTGTAGCTCCTCGCCCGGGGTCTCCCGTATTTGGTGTGATATTTAAATTAGAGATAGTACCTTCAAGCCCTTGTCCGACATTTGAGATCGGACGGTCTTCAAAAATTTCAGAAGAAACATTAGATACGGCTCCTGTTAAATTAACCTTTTTCTGTGTTCCATAGCCTATCACAACAACTTCATCTAATGCTTTGGTATCTTCTAATAACCTAAGTTCAAAATTTGTTCTTCCTGTCGTAATGATTTCTTGAGGCAAATATCCGATATAAGAAACCTGTATTATTGCATTTTCCCCGACGCTTAAATTAAACCTGCCATCCAGATCGGTTACCGTCCCGTTACCAGGCACATTTTTCTCAATGATATTCGCGCCAATAATCGGTTCATTATTTACCCCCCTGATTACGCCGGAAATTTGTTTTTGTTGCTGACTTATCTCTACTACATTCCTTGTATTTCTTGCTTGAATTACAGAGAGAGGTAAAAATATAACCAGAATTACAATCAAGATTTGTTTGATTTGTAACAAGCCACTTCTGAAGGGGTATGAAACAGGATAAATGTTTAATAAATTGTTGTTTTTCATATTATTTTTAAAATATAAATGTTGTAAATGCTATTTGTATTTTTCTCTAAAAGTTTAACACATAATAAGAGAGTTAATAGACCCACTAGTTTTATGTTAACTTACATAACAATAACTTTCAGTTTTATTTTGTCTGCAAAATGAAAGTACTATTTACGATGTACGCACTGAAGATGATTGATCATTTTTCCATTTTTTCTTGATATTAGTAAATATATAAACAAAAATAACTTAAATAGCATGAAGGATTAGGTGTCGTTGTTGTTTTTACATCACCTTCTGCTATTTACAAAACAAAGTTTTACAAAGAGGCTTTTGCCTAAATCTTTTACGTGACACTTTCATTCAAAATTTAAAACAATCGACGTCAAAATATTTTAATATTCAAAGGAAATATTTTTTTATTTTTATTTTTAGATATTTTACGAAGTATATGTGATGAAATGCGAAAAATAGATTTTTTTTCTAAGAATTATTATGACGGTTGCTTAGTGTAGCGGAATGTTTACACAGAATAATTATCCAAGATTAGTGAAACGTTCTCTTCGGTATTTCAATGTAATTCTTCCAGAATCCTTTCGTTCAGAACTATCTTTCCCTTGATATTTATTCATTTCGTTGAATTCTGTTATACTAAGCCACAAATGTCTACTAAAAAATAGACAATGTTCTTTGGAATTATTGATATACTATACCTTACAGGCTTTTTTTCGTGACGATTTGAATTTTTATTCTTGTTCTTTTCATTATGAAGGAACAATGAATAAAGGCAAAAGCGAAGCAACAATGATTTTAAGATAAGATGTAAGGTTTATGCCTTTGATTCAACAACTATTGATTTATGTCTGTCCGTATTTTGGTGGGCTAAATTCCGAAAGCATAAAGGAGGCATTAAAGTCCACACGCTTCTGTATATAACCACACGAATACCTGCTTTTGTGCATATTACTGTGGCAACCTCACATGATGTAAGGGCGATGGATGTAATCCCGTATGAAGTTGGAGCCTATTATATTTTCGATAGAGGATATGTTAACTATGCGCGGCTTTATAAGATTACAGAATTGGATTCATATTTTGTAGTAAGATCCAAAAGGAATCTCCAATTTAATGTTGAAACTTATCTTCCTGTTAATGAAAAATCAGGAGTGATAAGCGATCAAATTGTAGTACTAAAAGGATTTTATACATCAAAAGATTATCCGAGAGAACTCAGAAAAGTTGCATTCTATGATAAGGAAATGAATCGGACATTCATCTACCTGGCCAATAACTTTGAACTTTCTGCCGAAGAAATAGCCATACTTTACAAAAACCGTTGGCAAATAGAACTGTTCTTTAAATGGATAAAACAACATCTCAAAATTAAATCCTTTTGGGGTACATCTGAAAATGCTATTAAAATCCAAATATACAGTACTATCATCGTATATTGTTTGGTCGCGATTGTAGGACACGATCTACAAATCAACCGAACAACTTACGAGATTTTGCAAATTTTAGGAATCCCTCTTTTAGATAGAACTCCTGTAAATGAATTATTTACCAATATAGATATCAATGATGTCAAAGATCAAAATGATAATCAACTGACACTCAATTTATTTTAAGTGGACAGTAGTGTGTCTTTTATTGTTAATTTCTATACCCTTACGTCTGTATTACCACCCTTTAGCAGTGATATGTCATGTGGCTGGTTCAGGGCCCAGGCCCCGTTAGTGAAGTCGGGTATGTCAATTGGCGTAGACCTGTTTGCGACGGACCATTCGCTCAAGGGTCCGATCACGCTCCATGAAGCGGCATCGTAAACGTCCATGTCCACGGGTAACCCGTTTCTCAGGCAATCGATGAGCCTCCAGTCCATCAGAAAATCCATTCCCCCGTGTCCCCCAATTTTTTTAGCAATGTCCTGCATCCGTTGGATCAATGGGGGGTTGTATTTTTTCTCGATATCCTGGAATTCGCTTTCAGATAGCCATTCCGTGTGATTTTCCGCTCGGGAGAGTCTTGCGGGCAGGGGGTATTTTTGTGCCGTAGCCTTGGTTCCACTTATTAAGTGTAAGCGTGAATAGGGCCTTGGGGTTGTCACATCGTGCTGAATGAGGATTGTTTGTCCTTTCACGGTTCTGATCAGTGAGGAGTTCATGTTTCCCCGAAAGGGAGCGTCGATGAATTGCTTGAAATAGTCTTCTTCCTTCGCCAGTTTTTTGGCGTAATTATTCATTAGAAAGTCGTCGGTAGACATGGATGTCATGTACTCCATCCTGTTTCCCCGGTTTATGTTCATGATTTGGGCAACAGGCCCCAGTCCGTGAGTGGGGTACAAGCTCCCGTTTCTTGTCATGTTTTCTTTCAGCCTCCAGCTTCGTCCTGGCTTCCCCCTGAAAAACAGGCTTTCTCCGATGTCGTGTATGTATGCCCCCTCGCAATGTACGATATCGCCGAAGAACCCGTTTCGTGCCAAGTTCAGCGTGAGCAACTCAAAAAAGTCATAGCAGCAATTTTCTAAAATGACACAGTGTTTTTTTGTTTCTTCGGATGTTTCCACCAGTCTCCAGCAATCCTCCACGTTCGTGGCTGCGGGAATTTCTACTGCCGCGTGCTTTCCGTGCTCCATGGCGTAGATGGCAATCGGTGCGTGTAGAGCCCACGGGGTGGTTATATAGACAAGGTCTATGTCTTCCCTCTCACATACCTGCTTCCAGGAATCTTGCCTTCCGGCAAAAACTTTGGCGGGATGACCAGTTGTCTTGATTCTCGCCTTGGCTTTTTCCGCCTGTTCGGGTAATTCGTCACAGATGGCCATGATCCTGACGCCATCTATGTAGCTGACTCTCTCTACGGCGGCGCTTCCGCGTGCTCCCACACCTATGAAGGCTACCCTGACCGTCTCGATTTTTGGTGCTGCGTATCCGCACATGTTGAATCTTTTGGGATGCTTCTTGTAGGCTTCCAGGTAGATGGATTTTAACTGTTTTGCCGGAGGTTGTTGTTGGTGGGGCAATTCGCTTCCGGTTAATTTTCCGGTCAGCATGCTGCCGACGCCCGCCGCTCCGGCTATTTTAAGGAAATTTCTTCTGTTGAGTTGCATGACAAAATTGTTATGTTTATTTTTTCCAATTTTCAA
>JABNAD010000881.1_pt1 | contig 13800 bp, 18 predicted proteins | sample 7240381 | NCBI WGS metagenome assembly JABNAD01 (sample SAMN11332834, study PRJNA596920) | anaerobic digester metagenome | biome: digested sludge; isolation source: digested sewage sludge-derived enrichment culture grown on H2/CO2 | place: Germany: Goettingen
ACCAAAAACTCGATGACAGATTAAAAAGTATAGAAAATAAAGTATGGGCTATTCTGTTATTGTTATCAGGTGTGATTTTAAAAGTTGTATTCGGAGCGTGAAATGAAAAGAAGAAAAAAATGAAAATTATTTTTTTCCAATTCGTTCCGTATTGTCCTTCATGTCTTTTAAAGTTTTTTCAATCCTTTTAAGAGTATCATGCATATCACAGATCTCTAAATTGTTCAAATGAAGAACATATTCCTCATAACTTACACCATACTTTTCCAAAGCCCTTTTTAATGCCAAGATATCTTTAACTTTTTCATCTAGTACTGTAATTTTAAGCACCTCCTAACATCATAATTTTTTTCTAATATCTAATAAATTCACCTAAACTTCAAATAATTGACAAATTAGTTTCTTGACATTTCTTGACAATAAATTGACATTTCTTGACAGATCCCAAGTGTGATTAAAATGGGCCGTCCTAGTGCTGTGGAATCATCACCTTACCAAAAAGAAATTGAGGAAATGATCAAGGAAGGTAAGCCAGATACAGATATAGCGGACTGGCTTAAAAAGAAAGGAACTCCTATATCCCGACAGACAATTAACAATTACAAAAACAAGAAATTCAATATTACATTGGCTGCTAGGAAAAAATATAATGAGAAAAAAAGCAAGGAACGCTTGGATGATGCAGCTGATGAACAGGTTAGGGATATTGAAAAAATAGATGAAGACTGTGACTTGATTGACACTTTTCTTGATGAGATTGATCCCAGCATTATTGAAGATATGGATGAGAAGGATATTGCCAGGTTACTTAACAATTTATTGAAAACTAAGGACCAGAAACTCCGTACCAAGTATCAGATCCTAGGGATTATTAAGGAAACTTCTGACGTGACTGTGAGGGGCAAGGTTGAACATAAAATAAAGGCGGTCTTGCCTGATGGCGTCGATGAAAAGGTCGTTGAAGAGTTTGGATTGTTCCTCGCTAAGCGGGGAGCAATTGGATCTGCTGAAGACTCTTCATCCGAAGACGATCGGTAAGTATAGTATTCCTTTTTTTGCTAATTATTATCTGGATATGGATGTTCCGGACCATCAGGTTCGATGGTTTGATCGGATTGGTCAGTTCAGATACACTTGGCTTATATCTCCAAGGGATCATGGGAAGACTTGGACCATTCCCAGGGTTTATTCTGAACATTCTACTCTTTACACGCCTAACTTTAATGTACTTCTCTTGGCTAAGACGGCTACACAGGGGTTGAAAAACCTTGAACTGGTTGCCAATGACCTGGAGAGTAATGATAAACTTTTAACTGATTTTGAATATGAACTGTCAAGTTATCATCGTAGGAAAGACCAGATCTGGTATAATCGTGAGAAGATTCAGCGTGATGCTACAATAGAATCTGCTGGTTTGCTTGGTGCGATTACAGGTGGTCATTTTCACCTGATTTTACCTGATGACCTGATAGATGATGCTAACAGTCGAACTGAGCAGTCCAGGCAGGCTCCTCTTGATTGGTTTAATGGTACTGTGATGCCTCTCCTGGAACCTGGGGGTCGAGTGATCGGAACCGGGACCAGGAAGCATTACGATGACATGTACCAGAAACTTATCGAGAATACTTCTTGGTATGTGATTGAAGAAAAAGCAATTCTGCAGTGGCCTAAGAAGTGGGAGCTTATTTATAAAGTTGTTGATGGTAAGAAGGTTGCAACTGGCGTTAAAAATATTATTGGAAATTATAGGGTGTTATGGCCTGGGAAATGGCCAATAGAAGAATTGATTCTGAAGTTTGAATCAATGGGTCCCATCTTTTTTAACAGGGAATATCAGAATGACCCCTCAGGTTTGAAGGGTAGGATCCTCAAAGAAGCATGGCTCAAATATTACGAGCCAATTATTCAGGAAGATGGTGAAAGTTACCAATCTTACATCCGTCGAGTGAGAAGTTGGCTTGGACGGTTCAGAATTTACATGAGTGTGGACGTGGCCAGTGAGGCTAAAGAAACCGCAGATTTCACGGTTATCACTGTTTTTGGAATTGATGCCAAGGAAGATTTTTATGTGATTGACTGGATCCGGGACCAGATCGAGTTCCCAGAACAGGTGAACCTGATTGTTGAAACTGCTAGGAAGTACAACCCATTACAGATTGGAATAGAAAGCACAGGTTATCAGCGCGTCCTGGGCCAACACATCATAAGCACGAACTTCCTACCCATTGTACCAGTTGAAACCGGGATACTGGATAAAAACACGAGAATCATCAACAGTTCAGTACATTACTACAATGGTAAAGTATATCTCCCCACATTCCACCCACAATTACGCCCATTTATAACAGAATACTCCGCATTCCCCAGTGGGGCCACTAAGGATATGTTAGACAGTATGGATATTGGGTTCCGATTCTCACAATACCGGACCAGTGACGGGTACAGCCAGTCCGAGAAGAAATACGAAGATAGTCACCCTGACGATTTTGAGGAGGACGAATATTTTGACATTTAATCCAGAGAGTTATTTCCATCTTAACAAGGCACCATTAATGGAAATCAGGGCAGCAAAAGCACCCCGAAACCTTGGAGGTGAACTTAGTAAACGTCGCCAGGATTATACTTGGATGAAAGCCATGTTTGGAGGAGAATATAATCCTGACAAACTGACGTACAGAGATTATAACAACATGCTCCTGGACCCATCGGTCAAGAGTAGTCTTCTTTTCCTCAGTTACGCATTGCTTCAACAGAAATGGAATGTAAGTCCTGCAAGCGATAGTAAAAAAGATATTAAAGTAGCAGATTTTGTGAAAAAATGTTATACAAATATGCAAGTAATTCCTATGCGGCAGGTTCTGAAGGATGGGTTTTCAGACTTAAAGTATGGTTATAGTGTAGCGGAGAAGGTATGGCAAGTTAAAGATATGGGAACACCACAAATAGTGCCATACAAAATCAAACCATTACCGATTGATACGCTTGATAATTGTTTTAAATATAATAAATTTGGTGAGCTGGAAACAGTTATACAGAATGTTGGAGACGGCGAGCCCATAAAGATTCCAGCTGAGAAATGTTTAGTTCACACATTCAACGAGGAAGCAGGGAACAAATATGGAAGCCCTATACTGAAGGAAATTAACAATAATGTTTTCATGAAAAAACAGATCCTGAAATGGTGGGCTGTTTTCCTTCAGAAACATGAAAGTCCCAACCTGGCAGGATTCTATGGCCCTAAAGGGGCCCCAGAGAAGATGCAAGAAAACCTGAACGGTTTCTATGAAGGACGAATGAATGCAGTCTTCCCAGAAGGGGATATTGTCCAAGTTATAGAATCAAATCACCATGGAGAAGGTTTTCTCACTGCTTTAAGATATCATGATTCCATTATACAAAGAAATTTCCTTATAGGAACTCTCCTGTTTGGTCAGGCAGAAGCCACAGCTGGATCCTACGCACAATCACAAACACACCTAGACACAGCAATGATCTTCTTTGATGGGCTGCTAATGGATCATGCCATACCATGGCAGATCGGCACTCAGCAGATCGTGGATTATAATTTTTCAGTAGAAGAATATCCTCAGTTTAGTTTTGAAACTTTCCGTCGTAAAGATGTTATTGCAGTTTTGAATGCACTTCAACCTTATGCTGAGAAATTCATGATTAGCACCAGTATCACTAGACAGATTGTTGAAGAAGCCTTAGATGATCTTGGTTTTGATATTTTATTCGATGAACCTGACCAAGATGATGATGAGTTACCCAGTCAGTCAGAGGCCGAGCCAGCTCCTTTACCTGAAGGTTTCCAGGGTATGGAGAATGAGATCCAGGAAGTTGAAGATGGATTTCCTCAATTATAACACTATTTTTTTAGACCTAATTTTTATCTGATTAACATGTCCGATGCAATGACTCTCCGCAACATCAACGAAATGAAAAGGTTGATGGCTAATGTTAGGAGTGATATCCAAACAACCGGTAAACGTGCCAAGGGAATGCAAGAATTCGTTGAAAGCATCGGAGTATACACAAATGTAAACCCCTTGACCAGTACCAAACACCTCGAACAAACACAGAAAGTAGTCGCAGGAATCACCGAAGCATTCGATGCAGGTTACAAAGGCCAGGGAATCGGTGGCCACAGAGCAGTATACAAAGAAATCAGCCAAAAATACACCATGGGATATGTAACCCGTATGGGTGATGATCTCAAAGATGAACTCAGAAACATCCTAGCCAAAAACATGGACAAAGGCCTGGGATGGGAGGAAACCGCCAAAGACATGGTCAAGAATGTCGATGGCATGACCAAGAAAAGGGCCATCACCATCGCCAGAACCGAAAGTGTCCGAGCCAAAAACCTGGGACAATGGGCAGAGCACAAGGAAATGGGATACAAATACTTCGAAGTACTCCCTCATAGCACTGCCTGTAAAAAGTGTAAAAAAGCTTATATCGGCGTGGTCTTCCCAATGACTGGGAAGTTCACAGTCATGCTCCCACCCCTTCACCCCAGATGCCGTTGTGCTGCCCGGTTCTACAAAGAAGTGCCAGCAGGTTATAAGGTGGTTCGACAGGTTCCTGATGAGTATTTGCCACAAACTAAAGTTTCAAAACCTAAATCAAAACAACAAATTAAAAAAACATCACCCTTACCCAAATCCACCACATCATCAACCCCTATGAAAACATCAACCAGTAAATTATCAACTAAACCCAGCGAAACATTATCTCAAAAAGGGTTCTTTGATGCGAATGGTAAACTTAGCATGGGGGATGTTTTTGTATATAACAAAGGAACTGTAAACGAACTCAAGATAATACGAGCAACCAAGACACAAGCCGTTAAAGGGGCTCAAAAATTAACCAACGACATTGTTATCAAAAGATATAATCAATTGCCTCCAAAGGTGAGAGAATCTGTGAAGGAAATACATCTTTTAGATGATCCGAACATTGAAGATGCTTTTAGAACCAAATTAACTGGTAAAAAATTTAATACATTTGGAACAGGGGATGTAGATAAAGGAATTGTTACTTTTTATAGGAATAATGACATGAAAAACCCTGCTGCATTCTTAAATGATAGAGCTTTAGCACATGAAGCTGCTCATTGTGCCGATATTGACAAAATATTATCAACAAATGAAAACTGGATTAATGCTTTGAATAAAGAAGGATTTTCATCAAATTATGCTAAAGAAACGGCTTTAACTCTTAATAGAGAACGGGGATTGATGGAAGACTTCGCAGATAGTGTCGCATTTTACACTAACCCTAAAACAAAAGCCAATTTTATTAAAAATTATCCTTTAAAGGCCAAAAACCTTAAAATATTGCTGGGCGCGTGATTATGGCATTTAATATAGTAATACGGGAGCGTGAGGGAGTAATTTCTACGTTTATTATTCATTTCACAGATGATAAGGGTAATGAGGTTAGTAAGGAGAAGGCCAGTACCGCTGTGATTAATGAATATATTGGTGAAAAATTAGTCACATCTTCAATTGGCCTACTTAGTTAATACTTTTTTATTGAGTCCTTTATAAGTGCAAACTAAAAACACCGTGTTTTGTAATACTTTTTCGATTAATTTTTTTCTAAAAACCATAAAGTGGTGATTCAAATTGTAAATCAAAACAACCCTAGCCCTGGCGCTAAAGGAACAATCTGGAAACCCGGAACACACAGCGTTTTTGTTGATGGTAAACCCACCCGGGTATTCGCACCAAAAGAAACCATTCCAGAAACCTATGAAACCTGGAAAAGAACCATCGATGAAGGAGGAGGTATCACTCTGGGGATTGATCATATCCCTGAAGAGTTGATTAAGCAATTCCCAATTCTGAAGAAACTTGATCCCCTGAATGTTGGCAGGATCCTTGAGATCCAGACTGATGGCGAGTCAATATATGCGACTCGATCTGAACACACCAATCCCCTAGTTGCAGAGTTGCACGCCAGGGGTGAGTTACCCGCTTATAGTGTGGTGGCTCCTTTTACTGCAAAACCCTGTCCATCCGGAAAGGCCGATCTGGTTCTCAACCGGTTCACAGGGATAAAACGAACTGATTATGTCGAGGAAGGTGGCTGCCGTGACTGTAAAGTCGGAGCTGTCTCGGAGGACATGATTATAACTGCAAAATTAAGTATGGAGGATAGTAATATGACTGGAGAAAATGAAGGAAACGAAGGAAACAATGCCACTGGTGAAGGTGCAAGTGAAGGAAACCAGACACATGGCCAGGGCGAAGGAAACAACTCTGGAAATGAAGGAAACCAGCAGCATGCCCAGGGAACTGGAGCCGGTGCAGGTGAGGGAAATGGCCAGGAAGGCAACCAAGAAGGAGAATCACAGGAAGAATTCCCTGGAGCCGCCCGCCTGGAAGTATTAGAAAAAGGAATGACCACAGTCACCAACGCTTTGAAAGATATTGGTGAATTCATGAACTCTTTCAAAGAAAAAGGAATCGAAGCCAGCCTCCCTAAAAAATACAAAGAACGTCTGGATAAAATTCCAGAACTAGAAATGGAAGCTAAAAAGGCACCCATTGCTTTCGCAGTGGATAAAGCAATTGAAGCAGGCAAAGTCCTCCCAGTAGACAGGGAGATGATGATAACCGCTGCTCTAGCTGACCCAAAACATGACCTGGAAAAGTTCAGGACCATGTTAGCCAACCGCCCTAAACTGGTTGATACCAGTGAAAGAAGTGGTGGTGAAGGGGGCGATGAAGAAACTGATGCCCTGGATATGACTAAATTCAGAGAATCCAGGAAATCCGAGGGATATTAAAAATAAATAAATAATTGGAGGTATTGAATATGCCATTCAAAAGTAAAAGCATAACTGGACATAAGCCTAACGGAACCTTCTTTGCTAATGAGGGAACCGCAACTTATTATGAAGAAATGGACACATTTATCGGAGTTTCCAAAGGAGTGATCTTTTCTCAGAGAGCTAATCAGGGCCTCGCAGTTCAAATCGACACCACCCACGATAACTGTGTGGCCCCACTCACCAATGGTATTGCAGTTGGAACTATCACCAGCAGGGACCCTGACGGAGCAATTCCCAAATCAACAAAAACTTGGGGAAACTATGACCCTAGAAGGGTCAGGGTAGAACTTGACGGAGACCTTGACCGCCTGGAACTTGCAGATGTTCACGCATCCATCACCCCTGGAGATTGCCTGGCTGTGGATCGTACTGACAAAAGGAAATATGTAAAAGAAGAAGATGCCACCACCAACATCTACGCCTTACAGAGTAAGGATGCGAATGAAGGTGGATTTATCCGAGTACTCCGTAAAGGTCCAAGTCAGGTGGCTGCAGACTAAAAAATAATTAATTTTTGGAGGTATTTATTATGGCATTACAAGCTGAGATAAAAAGAGAAGACATCCTGAAAAGTCCAGGGAACGCCCAGCTGTTTGTAACCGATGAAGTGGCCACTGGCCTCAACATCGCCCCCAAACTCAACAAATTAACCCAGAAAGGTAGAAGATACAACTTCTATAAAAGGGAAGCAACCTCGAAGCAAATTTATGAGGAATTCTTCAAGGATGAACCGATGGATGTTACCAAAGGTGCCCAGTTGATGGAAGTTTCAGGTTCTGAACAGGTCCCTGACAGCGTTCCCTTATTTAGTAAAGGATTCAGATACATTGTTATCAAAGAAGATTATGATGACTCACCAGAGTCTTTCCTGCTGGATATTGAGGATATGTGTTATGTGATCAGTGCGACTATTGAAAAAACCGTCAGGGATGCTGTTGTCGCAGCTGCACCTGCTGCTGGACCCAAAGCTGCTTTGCATGATGGTCCATGGGATGACAGTACTGAGATCGCTGAGGACCTTCGAGGATTCCGGTCAGATATGAGAACCCGCGGAATCAAAGGAACCTTAGACCAGCTTTTCTATAAGGAGCAATATGATGATCTCGGAAATTACATTATAAGGACCGAGGGAATTCAGAACCTGAAGGAAGAGGGCGATGTGATAACTTATGGATCCATCGAGAACACTTATGCTGAAAATGGACCTCAAGATGGGGAAACCTTCGGATGGCCAAGTGCCGCTAAACCCGGAGCAGTGGTCTACAGAACAATCCCTGGAGCTTACACTCCAATCAAAACCAAACCCGGAACTGAAGACTATCTTCCTGTGATCAACATGAAGATAATCGAAAGTGATGGTGAAGGCTTGGACCCAATATATGACATCAGGTTCGGAGCTCACTGGCAGGTTCCTATCATGAGGGAAAACAACATTTTCCATCAGAATGGACTATAAGAGGGGCATTTTTTCCTCTTAATTCATTTTTGAAAGGAGGTATAATATTATGGCTTTATTATTAACCAAAGCACAGGCACAACATTTCTGTAGGAACATACCCCGTTTAGTGGTAAAAATCTGGGATGAACTCCAGGCACTGGACACCCGGATAACTAACCTGGACACGGAAAACAACACCGAATACCGAGAAGTATATCTTCCAGCAGATTCTGCAGCCAATACATGGGAAAGAGAAATTTTCCCAGTACCTGTACCAGGGACTATAGAAGATGTTCTCATAGTACCTGACACTGGAATCGGTCAAGCAACCAACTACATGGCCCTGGCCGTGGTGAACAAAGGAGATGAAGGTTCCGGGACAGATGAACTAGGCAGTCTCTCAGTTAACAGCACTAACCCAATAACTGCCCATGTTGGAGTGGATTTAGTTTCTGAGGATGCAGAAGTGGCCGCTGGTGATAAAATTGTTCTTAAAAAGACTGTTACTGGAGATGGCCAGGCTTGGCCTGGTGGGATAGTACAAGTGAAATTCACCAGGACCTAGTGGTGATTATGGCCGACCATTACGCAATTGAGGATTCAGTCAGAACCTGGTTAAAAGCCTTTGATGATGATGAACAACTCACACCGGAATTGTTAGAAGAGGCCCTTACTGCAGCAGATGATTTTATCAACAGTGAAATTGCTGAAAACAGTCTACCATCTAATACTCCTCAAATGATCTCCCGGGCTGCAACGTACTGGGCCACCATGGAAATACTCGACGCTTTTTATAACACTGATGAGAACCGTAGCCCTACAGCTGCAAACTATGAGAAAAGGGCTAAGGCACTTGTGGCAAGATACATTGCAGAAAACCCAGTGATGAAAGAGGAAAAAGTGTACAGTGGTAGTCACACTCCCTGTGGGGATGATTTCAGTCGAAGTGATTCCGGTTATGTGGATCCAGACCGCTGGTGAGTGAATATGTATTATGAGATGGTCCTCAGTAATGAGGAGGACATCCGCCACGCTCTGGAAACCAAAGCACAACAGCTGCCACGAAAGTCCACTGAGACAGTTTATGATATAGGGAACGCTGTCAGGAATTCGGCCATTGGATTATCACCAGTCCGAACAGGGTTCATGAAGAACAGTCATGTCTTTGAATTACTCTCACCCTATGAGGGAGTAATGTACCCGGATGCTCCTTATGCTCCTTTTGTAATCCTCGGCCATAACATTGTAGTCAAAGGTGGAAAGGACCGTTGGCACATGAAACGTATTGTTGGCCGTACCAAGCCCAACCCTTACCTACAGACTTCTGTTTTCAGAGCCAACCCAGAGATACAACGGATCCTCATTGGATTCACAAGTTGGATGGAGGCATAATATGGAGGATCAGATAACTAATTTACTCGCACAGAAGGCACAGTCAGTCCTACAAGCAATGACTGATAATGAAGCTGCATTATTTGAGAATGTGAATATAGGTCGTCAGAATAAGATCGGCCAGTACAGTAAACCCACCTCTGAAGTCATGATCGATGATGAGGATGAATTCAAGTATACTTTCCAGAAACACCATCGCAGCCGTAGTACCATTCTCATGATTTCTATTTTTGTTAAAGGCTTAACTGAAGCAGCTGAGAAGAAAAAACTCAATATTAAGGATTTGGTGATCACTGAACTGGAAGAAAACCCTACTTTTGATGATCTAGGAATCAGCAGTCAAATTCTTGGTGCTGCGAATGGTGTCCGTGTGGAAGGTATGGGTAAGAATGCTAAATTGTACTCGGCATCTCAGATTCGAGTGAAGGTGAAGCTGTCGAATCCTGCTGGGAACCCCACAGGACCCTAAAAGAGATAATATTGGAGGTATGTTTTTTATGGTGAAATATGAATACATCGGGGCCTACCCTGGAATCACTGATGGTATTGGCCCTGCTAAACCTGGTGAAATTAAAGACTTGGAAAAGAACCAGGCCAAAATAGCAGATAAAAGCTCATTCTGGAAGAAACAGAAAGGAGGGACTAAATAAATGATAAGTGGAAAAGCAGTATATGCTGCATTAGCACACCAAACCGCATTTGGAACACCAAATACTACTTGGCAACGATTTTTACCCATTGCGGCCAAACCAGGTTTGAAAGCCAAACCCAATTATGAGTATCCTCAGGAACTCAGGAAATTCCATGACCGCAGGTACCAGAAAATTAACAAAGGGGTGGAAACCGGTGGGGATGTGAAAATGACTGCTTACCCCTCAGGGGGTTTAGAAGACTGGCTTCTTTTAATTTTTGGGAGTGTAACATCTGCCCAGGAGGGAACAACTGGAGCATATACTCATGAATTCAGCCGGGCCTTAACAGCTCCTTTTGCCACTCTTGGTATAGGTTACCAAAACCTGAACATGGAAACATACGCTAATATTCTTGCCAGAAGTTTGGAGTTGAATTTCCAGCCTAACAATGTGATAGATATCACTGCAGATCTCTATGGGTCTTTCAATGGAATAGCAACCGCAGCAGTGGAAACTCCAGTATATGGAACTGAACGACCACTCACAGCCCCAGGAGTGCAGATGACCCTTGGCGGAGTTGTTAACACCGACATCACTCAATGTAAAGTGAAAATTGATCGTGGAAGTATCCGAAAACCTGTCCTGGCCAGGGGCCTGGAAAGCTGGAAGGGGGATTATAGTACAATGGATGTAACTGGACAAATGACGTTACTCTTCAATGATTGGACCGAAGTAGAACGTTACTTTGGAAAAGCAGGAGCAACTAACTTCTCAGAAGATAACCTCATATCTGGCAGTGCACGTGCATTTAACATTGACACTATCGGACAGACCATAGTCACCAGCCCAGCTCACAGAGACACTCTCATCCTGGACATACCCAAAATCAGTTACGATGTGATGGAAATCCAATCACCTTATGATGACTTAATCACCGCACAATTTGACTGGTCCGCAACCTACGATCCAACTACTACCAAAACAGCTAGTGCAAGCGTTAAATCATTATTAACTCAAGTAGTCGCGGCTTAAAATTTAATAATGGAGATAAATATTATGACAAACTCTGATCTAGAAGTAATAGGAATGGCCCCTGTAATCTACACATTCATGGGTAAAAAAAGGAAATTAAGGAACGTAACCATCGAGGAAGACATTGACCTGGAAGTGATCACACTTGAATTGAACAGCCTACCAGTACCACAACTTGAAACCACCCGGACAGTTGAAAAAACAGTTAACAATGAAACTAGCTCTGTTGTAGAACCAGTACCACATGAAGAGGCAATTGGAAAATACAAAAAGGACATCAAAGAATACAAGAAAAAAGCTGCAAGTTTAAGGAAAAAATACCTCATGGCCCTGTTTGATGAAGAACAGATCACCCCTGAAGAAATCAAACAGGTAACCAGCCGCGAATGGGCTAACCTCCGAAAACAGATAAACAGGCAACGGTACTATGATATGGGCATGAATGATATCGAAATCGACGAGATGGAAAAAACAGCCATGAAAGGAGCAGCCGCTCAAGGGGGGTTTCCCAACCAAGAAGTCTGAACCGACACCCACTCATGATCGCCCTGGATGACACCAGCCGCATCCGAGGATGGTCCCACCAAGAAATGATGAAAATGCCTAAACGAGTTTTCTGGCGTTATTATGGTCCAATCTTCAGGGAAAAACTCAAAAAACAGGAAGAATTAGAAGAACAACTACAAAAAGATGAAGATCAGAAATTCAGAGAAGTAGAAAACAAATGGAAAAAAAGAAGGGAAAGAGGAGAACTACCATTTTAGAATTTCACAGATTCTAAGATCATTTTGTGACCAGCTTCATCTTCAACTGCACCAATCATGAAGAAATCTTTCCCATCTTTTCTAATAACATAACTAACCAAACTGGATCCTAATTCTGCTGGCATTTTTTTATACGTATTATTACCCGCATTTTCTGTGATTGGAAAATTATCATATTCAACAGGGCTATTTCCAATTGAATGAACCCATATTCTTGTTTCACTTTCTGGAGTTTTTAATTTAATAAAATTAGACCCAGACCCCTCTATGATACGGTCCTCAGTAACTGACCAAGAATCAGGGTAATTAAAAGAAATACCATCTTTATTGTATTGTTTTTGATTTGAAGTAGACGTTGATGTGCAACCGGATAATGCGACAATCAGCACTACTACTAAAATAATCCCTAAAATTGATTTTATATTTTTCACAATTAAGCCCTCCCTCTAATTTTTTATTACTTATTTATTGCATTACCTCTCCTTAAAAAAGTTTTAAAATTTTTTATCCCCCTTAGGAATGATGCCAGAATGAACACTACAATAAACATCAACCTCATTGGTAAAGGCAATGTTGAATCCGTGCTTAAAAATGCCAGCACGGCTGTGCACAGATTTACCTCAGACGCAGTTAGCAGTAATCGAGAAATGGCACAATCATCAAGCCAAGTATCAACAGCAATAAGCAAAATAGGGAGCGCAGCAACTGGAACAACATCTCCTTTATCAAGAATGGGAAGTATAGGTGAACAATCAAACGTGCAAATTGCAAAGTCTGGAGAGGTTGCTAGTCAGTCCATCGCTCGCACGGGGACCATGGGATTAAATGCAGGACGTAGTATTAGTCAAGGGGCAACAGTAGCTTCTAAAGGCGTTGAAAACGTAACAAAGAGTGCCGAAAACGCTAGTCATGGCCTCAGTGAAATGAGTAACCTTTTAGGGATGCTCATGGGAGGATATGGGGCTATGCAAATTGCCAGTGCGATGTGGACTGGTGCAACAACAAAACAATTCAACGCAGCATACCTTGGTACTAAGATGAGCACAGCAGCTGCTAATGAATATATTTCACAAATCCAGAAAATTGTCGCAGAGGTTCCAGGCGACGACACCTTCATGAATAACCTGATGACCGGGGCCGTTGCAAAACAGACAAATTTGACCACATCTGAACTTAAGATGTTAGGTATCGTTTCAGCTGATTATTTAACTACCAGTCAAAATATGGGAAAATCTGCCCTTGAAACACAAATGGACCTTAAAGAGTATGTTCTTACCGGAAATACTTCACAACTAGAACGAGATAGTATTCTTAAACAGCAGATGAGCACTCTTGAAGATCAAGGAACAGTCTCTGAACGTATACTTGCATTAAATAAAGCTTTACAGGCAGAGGGATATGCAGGTTTATCTCAGCTAGATATAGCATCAATCAAAGCTGAAGAACTTAAAGGAAAATTTCAGTTAGCAGGTACGGCAATAGGGGAAAAAATCTTACCTTATCTTGAAAAAGGTGTGGATTATCTTTTAGAATTAGATGAAAAAACAGGCGGATGGTCCACGCAGATAGGCCTTGCTGGAGCGGGTGTGGTGGCTCTTGGCCTTGCTCTTGGCCCTGTAGTGTGGAGTGCTAAAGAAGTTCTTGGAAGTTTCAGTGGGATCAGTGACAAAATTAAAGGGATCACCAGTGGAGGTAAGA
>JABNAD010000756.1_pt1 | contig 13786 bp, 12 predicted proteins | sample 7240381 | NCBI WGS metagenome assembly JABNAD01 (sample SAMN11332834, study PRJNA596920) | anaerobic digester metagenome | biome: digested sludge; isolation source: digested sewage sludge-derived enrichment culture grown on H2/CO2 | place: Germany: Goettingen
AGCTGAAGCAGATCCGGGAAGGGGATCTCTCCCATCAGCCGGGTCCACAGGCCGGGGAAATCTGCTCCTGCTATGCCGGTCATGGAAAGACCAGCCACCGCGAAGGCAGGTTTCTGAATGAGCTGCGTGTTCATGGTGATCACCTCGTCAATTTAATTTCATTTCTTCTTTTTTATTATAGCTCCAATTGATTGGATGAAAGCATCTTTCCCGGATTTTCAGTGGAGCAATATCGCCCGCCGTTGCTGCGGAGTGGTACTCTGCAGCCTTCCTTTCTTTCATTCAGCGTTTCATTCGTCGGGGATCCTGAGTTGATGACCCGGTTAAAGTGAAAATTGAAAAAGCCAGGGAGGTCTGCTATAATCTTTCTGTTATACGACAGGAGGGATACAACATGTCAGGACATTCAAAGTGGCATAATATCCAGGCGAAAAAAGGGAAGACCGATGCAGCCCGGGCCAGAGTATTTACCAAGCTGGGCAAGGAATTGATGGTCGCAGCCAAGGATAACCCCAATATAGATGCCAATTCCAGATTGAAGGACGTCGTTACTAAAGCCAAGGCAGCCAATATGCCCATGGACAATATCATGCGGGCAATCAAGAAAGCCGCCGGTGAGCTGAGCGGAGCGAGTTATGAAGAAATCACCTATGAAGGCTACGGTCCGGGGGGACCGGCATTCATTGTTGAGGCTTTGACAGACAATAAGAATCGGACCGCGGCCAATGTGCGCCATGCTTTTGACAAAGTCGGCGGCAATCTGGGCACTCCAGGTTCCGTCTCTTTCCAGTTCAATAAAAAAGGTCAGTTCATCCTGGAAGTGACCGATGAAATTGATCTGGACGAACTCGAACTGGCTGCCATCGAGGCAGGAGCTGAAAACATCATCCGCGATGAGGAGACTGTTGAGATTCTGACCGAGCCCGAAGATTATGAAGCGGTTTCTGAAGCTCTGGAACAGGCCGGCTATGCGTTTGCCGAATCGGGAATCAAAATGGTCCCGAATCTTTATACGGAAGTGGACATGGAAACAGCCGTCAAGATTCAGAAACTCATTGATATTCTGGAAGAGGATGATGATGTCAATGACATCTATCACAATACGGACTTCCCGGACGAATTTGAAGGCTAATCATTCGAGAATCAGATGAAAAAAGATCCTGATTGCCAAGGCGTTCGGGATTTTTTTTAATCTGAATTTTATCCGTATTTTTTACAATCAAACCAAAATCAGAACGATGTTAATTTGAATGTCAGACAGGGGAGGTGAAAGGGATGAAATGTCGCCAGTGCGGCAGCGAACTGATGGACGGATCGAAATATTGCAATTTCTGTGGACAAACCCAGGAAGAAACGCTTGAGCCAGTTAGCCAGCGGGTTTTTCTGGGGGACTATGAGGTAACAGCCTTTGACCATGAACCGGAAGAAATCCCTTTATCCGATGGTCCGATTCTGGATCGGGATCATCCGCTGTCTGCTATGAAGGAAGCCTCGACCGGCAGACCGGCGCGAAAAGAACATCTGATTTTATTGGCCTTGCTTCTTTTGATCATCGGACTCTCGGCATTTGGGGTACAGACCATCGCCTCGCGACGCCGGAGCCGGGAAACACTCGCAGCCAGCCAGGCAGCACAGCTGAAGGAAGCTGAAATCAAGGAACAGGGGGATGCTTATCTGCGTAATTACCGGGAACTCCTGGTACTGGCTCAATCCCAGGAAGTCACCCTGAAGACCAATCTGGATGAGCTTCTCCGGATCAGCAACTGGAGCTGGCTCAATAATATCTTTTTGGACGGCTTCTATGACTCCATGGTGAATAAATTCAGAGACAGCGAGACGTTTAAAACCATGACCAACCGCAATGCTGCCATGGGCGATGTCTTCACCGCTTTGGAAGAGCCGCCGGCCGGTCTGGAAAAAGTTAAAACCCATGCCCTCAAGCTGCGGGATCAATCCCGCAAAATAACCAGAGCATTTTCAGAAACAATGGGTGAAACCACCATTTCTGACATCGAGGGCTGGCTGGATGATTATACGAAAATCCTGGAAAATGCCCGCGCGGCATTATAACAGGAATCGAGCTGCAGCTACCTCATCCGGTCCAAACGACGGAAAACCCCCGAGCGATCCGGCTGAATCCCTGCCAGGCCAGCAAAGAAATTAACCTTCGAATCAGCTTTGCCACATCATCAGTCACTTAGGATGGATGGATGACCAATCCCATTTCATAATAATCGGGTACCTGTCACTGCCGATGCGGATTGAATCCGTAAGCGGCAGTGACTTTTTTATAAGAGGGATGAAGACCTGGGAAACGAAGGCTCTGGAAACGAAGGCTCTGGAAACGATAGGGAATGGTTAAGGGTTAGGGTTCGTTTTCGGCAAAAAACAAACAAAAGATTATGGTGATAAGGTATTGCTTATTTTCTTTCCGTTGGATATAATACGATTAAAGCAGTGATTCGGGGCAGCAGTAGCTGAATCTGGCACCGGACAATCAAAGGAAAAAACATGGGTTACGAAGAAAGAGGGAGCGCAATGACGAAACGCGAACGGGAAATCATCGAAATTCTCAAGAAGGAACCGATGATCAATCAAAATGATCTGGCAGGGCGGCTGGGGATTTCCAGAAGCTCGGTAGCGGTTCATATCACCAATCTAATGAAAAAGGACATTATCGCGGGGAAGGGGTACGTGATTCGTGAGGAAAAGTTCGTAGCAGTCCTGGGCGGCGCCAATGTCGATATCCTGGGCTTCCCGCGGGAACGGTTCAAGCCGGGAGACTCCAATCCCGGTTCTGTGCTGCAGTCCATGGGGGGCGTCGGACGCAACATTGCCGAAAACCTGGCTCGACTGAACATTCCGGTCCGTCTGCTTACGGTCCTGGGAGAAGACTCGCATGGGGAGTGGATCCTCAATGACACAAGTTCAGCCGGAGTGGATGTCAGTCATATCCGGCGCGACCGATCTCATCCCACCGGCATCTATTTATCTGTTCAGGATGAAACCGGTGAAATGATCGCCGCCATCAGCCAGATGTCAATCTATGATGAGATGGATGAAAGCTACCCGGAGTCCGTGCTTGGCGTCCTTCGCTCGGCGGATCGAATTGCTGTCGATACCAATCTGTCGGAGGCAGCACTGGCGTACATCGCACAAAATCTGTCTGACCGGGAACTCTTCCTTGATCCGGTTTCCAGCAATAAGGCTATGCGGGTCAAATCGATCATCGGCAGTTTTTCCACCATAAAACCCAACCGGATCGAATCGGAAATTCTGACCGGTATTCCCATCACGGATGATGAAAGCCTGAAGGCCAGCGCCCGCTGGTATTTCAACCAGGGGGTCCGAAATGTCATCATTTCGCTGGGCAGCGAAGGAACGTTTGCCGCCAGAGGTAAGGTGATGGGGAAAGTGACCAGCAAAAAAGTTCCGATGCGCAACGCCAACGGCGCCGGCGATGCCTTCACATCCGCCATGCTGATGACTTCGCTGGAGACTGATGATATCAGGGAATGGACGATCAACGGAGCTGCCGCTGCCATCAGCGCAATCCTTTCCGAGAGCACGATTAACCGGGATTTGTCCCGCGAAACCATAAAACAAATGAAGAAGGAGTATCAGATCGAATGGAAAAATTTGTAAAATACCTTGAATTGTCACCGGAAGTTGAAGCTGCACTGAAAGAGGGTCGTCCAGTCGTAGCCTTGGAGTCCACCATTATTTCTCATGGCATGCCGTATCCTGCCAATGTAGATACAGCTCGGGCGGTGGAACAGATCGTACGGGACCATGGCGCGGTGCCTGCTACCATCGCCATTCTCAACGGAAAACTGAAAGCCGGACTGACTGACGAAGAGATCGAATATCTGGGCCAGGCAACGGATGTCATCAAAGCCTCCCGCCGGGACATTCCCTATATCGTGGCACAGGGCCGCAATGGCGGAACCACCGTCGGAGCGACAATGATTGTCGCGGCTCTGGCCGGAATCAAGGTCTTTGCAACCGGCGGCATCGGCGGAGTTCACCGCGGAGCTGAAACCACCATGGATATCTCAGCTGATCTGGAAGAACTGGGCAAGACCGATGTGATCGTCGTCTGTGCCGGCGCCAAGGCGATCCTTGACCTGGGACTGACACTGGAATACCTGGAGACCCGCGGCGTGCCTGTCCTGGGCTATCAGACAGCCAGCCTGCCGGCATTCTATACCAGCACTTCGGAATTCAAAGTCGACTACCGAGTGGATAGCGCCCGCGAAATCGCGGCCATCGCTCAGACCAAATGGGATCTGAATCTTTCCGGCGGCGTTCTGGTCACCAATCCGATCCCCGCGGAATATTCCATGGATCCTGAACTGATCAACCAGGCCATTGAGAACGCGCTGGACGAGGCAAAAGTCCAGGGCATTCAGGGAAAAGAAACCACCCCGTTCCTGCTCTCCCGGATCAAGGAAATTACCAAGGGCAAATCCCTCGATTCCAATATCCAGCTGGTTTACAACAACGCCGCGGTCGCATCCGACATTGCCGTTGAACTGGCCAAAGCAGAATAAGTATTTCATTTTAAGCCGGGTTTAATCTGGTCTCCTCATAATGTTTCATGATGACATTCGGGTTATAATTGAACCAACGAATGATTACGACTGATCCATTTAGAGGAGACTTTTTCATGCAGCTGATTATATTAATCCTGATTCTTCTGTTCCTGATGATGCTTGTGCCGTTTCTGCTGCCGTTAATCGCAGTGGCTGCTGTCATCGCGCTGTTTGCCAATTTTCGGGGACTCCTTGGCAGACGACGCTTTGAGGAAGAGGCTCCCGCGGGACGGCGCATCCAGTACACGGACCCGGACCAGTCCGGTCCGTTCCGTGGCAGCGAAGAGGTCGAAGCACCGGATGTAGTGCTGGAACGTCCGGCCAGCGTCCGGGATGATGAATTCTGGGAAAAGGACCATACCGTGCTGGATGTCCCGTTTGAAGAAACAGAAGAAAATGGTTCTTCAGACAGCCGCTGATCCATTCCAGTCCAGCATGAATGGGACCGGGCAACCAGTTCAGACCGGCAGACAGCCCTCCGCGTATCGCGGAGGGCTGTCTGCGCCATGCCGCCCGGAAAGCGAACGTATATTTGATTTGAGGGTGAAATATGCTATGATTGGAGAAGTTAGAAAAATGCGGGAGGACCCTTATGTACGAATATATTGAAGGACGGTTCATGGGCATTTTCAAGGATTATGTGGTGATCGACCACCAGGGCCTTGGCTATAAGATATATACTTCAGGCAATACCATGGCGAAAATGCCGGCCATGGGGGAAGCAGCCAAGCTGTTCCTTCATCAGATCGTGCGGGAGGACTTCATCGGTCTGTATGGATTTCATGACCGGGCTGAGCTGGAGCTGTTTAATCAGCTTCTGACAGTTTCAGGCGTCGGCGCGAAATCCGCTTTGTCACTCCTGTCCATCGCCACGCCGGATAACCTGAAGAAAGCCATGGCTTTTGAGGAGGAAACACTTCTTTTGCGGGCAACGGGCATCGGGAAAAAGACCGCCGGCCGAATTATTCTGGAGCTGAAGGACAAGTTCAAGAAACTGAACCTGACTGCTCCCGACCGGGGCATCCAGATCTCCGCCAGTCAGGCGGAGGCAGTGGAAGCTTTGCTGTCCCTGGGGTATACACAGAAGGAGGCCGACACCGTACTGAAAACGGTGAAGCCGGATCTTACCGTTGAAGAGACTATCAAACAGGCGCTGCAGGCTCTGATGAGCTAGCCGGCCGCGGGGAACAGGGAGAGCAACATGAGTGAACGTTTTTTAAGCCAATGTCAAATACCGGAAGAGGACGTCCAGGAATATTCGCTGCGGCCCCGGCGGCTGTCCGAATACATCGGCCAGTCTGCCGTTAAAGAACGGATGAAGATCTTCATCGAAGCGGCCCGGATGCGGCGCGAAGCTCTGGATCATGTGCTCCTGTACGGTCCCCCGGGGCTGGGCAAGACCACCCTGGCCAATATCATCGCTCTGGAAATGGGCGGGAATCTGCGGATCACCTCCGGACCGGCCATTGAGCGGGCCGGCGATCTGGCCGCCATCCTGACCTCCTTGTCGGCTCAGGATGTGCTGTTCATCGATGAAATTCATCGCCTGAATCCCAATGTGGAAGAAGTGCTGTATCCGGCCATGGAAGATTATTCCCTGGATATTGTGATCGGGAAAGGGTCTCAGGCCAAGTCCATCCGGCTGGACCTGGAACATTTCACCCTGATCGGTGCCACAACCCGTGCCGGCATGCTGACCAATGCACTGCGCGACCGGTTTGGCGTGGTTTGTCAGATGGACTATTACACGCCGCAGGAGCTCAAGGAAATTGTCCTGCGCTCTGCCGGAATCCTGGATACGCCGATCAACGAGGACGGCGCTTTTGAAATCGCCAAGCGCAGCCGGGGCACACCGCGAATTGCCAACCGCCTGCTGCGCCGGGTTCGCGACTACTTCATGGTCAAGCAGTATGAGCGGGTAAATCTCGAAGCCGCTCAGGGCGCTCTCAGGATGCTCGATGTGGACGGCGAAGGGTTGGACCGGGTGGATAACCGGATCCTGGAATCCCTGGTCCACAATTTCCGGGGAGGACCGGTGGGCGTGGAAACCTTGTCCTATTTCATCGGCGAGGATCTTGACACCATCGTGGATGTCTATGAGCCCTACCTGATCAAGGAAGGATTCATTCTGCGGACGCCGCGCGGCCGGATGGCCTCGGACCGGGCCTACGATCATTTAGGCGTGCAAAGACCGGAAAAATAAGATATGATACAACAGGGACTCGATGTTAGTCCCTTCCTTTTTGTTTTCATACGGAAAGGAATAACGGAATCTAACGGGAAAGAGACGATAACAATGAAAGTTAGTGATTTTAATTATGATCTGCCACCGGAGCTGATTGCGCAGCATCCGCTGGCTCAGCGTGACCAGTCCCGGCTGATGGTCATTGATCAGGCCACCGGGGGAATTACTCACCGGGTGTTCCGGGATCTGATCGAATACATCGAACCCGGGGATCTACTGGTACTCAATGACACCAGGGTGCTGCCGGCCAGGCTGCTGGGCGTGCGTGAAGGAACGGGGGGGCAGGTGGAATTGCTTCTGTTGCGCCGGATTGACCTGAACACCTGGGAAACATTGGCAAAGCCTGGCAAATCAGCCAGACCGGGACGATTCTTCAGCTTTGGCGATGGCCGGCTGCGGGCTGAAATTCTGGAAGTTCGCGAGGACGGCAACCGCATTGTCCGCTTCCACTATGAGGGTGTCTTCGAAAAAGTGCTGGATGACCTGGGTGAAATGCCGCTGCCGCCCTATATCCACGAAAAGCTGGAGGATCGCGAGCGCTACCAGACCGTGTACTCCCGGGCCGAGGGGTCTGCCGCGGCACCCACTGCCGGACTTCATTTCACTCCGGAACTGCTGGAGGCTATCCGAGGCCGCGGCGCGGAGACCGCCTTTCTGACCCTTCATGTGGGGCTCGGCACATTCCGACCGGTCAAGGTCGAAGTGATCACCGAGCATCTGATGCACAGCGAATACTATTCCATCGATGAGCTGACCGCTCAGCGGATCGAAGCTGCGCGGACTGCGGGGCGGCGTATTATCAGTGTCGGCACAACCACAACGCGGACCCTTGAAACCGTCATGCGCGACCGGGGTCGAATCGAAGCCTGCTCGGGCTGGACGGATATCTTCATCTATCCCGGATTTGAGTTCCGGATTGTGGACAGTCTCATTACCAATTTCCATCTGCCGGAATCCACGTTGATTATGCTGGTCAGTGCGCTGCTTGGCTATGACCATACCATGGAGGCCTATCGCGAGGCTGTCCGGGAACGCTACCGTTTTTTCAGTTTCGGAGATTCCATGTTCATCCGGAGCAGCCGATTTAAAGAGGGACCAAATCATGACAGGCAAGCATAAATATACTTTACTCAAAAAAGAGGGAAAAGCCCGCCGCGGACGCTTCGAAACCGTGCACGGCACCATCGAGACTCCGGTATTTATGAATGTCGGAACTCAGGCGGCCATCAAAGGCGCTGTGGATGCGCAGGACCTGAAAGCGATCAACTGTCAGGTGGAGTTGTCCAACACCTACCATCTGCATGTTCGGCCCGGAGATGAACTGATCCGGGACCTGGGCGGACTGCACCGCTTCATGAACTGGGACCGGCCGATTCTGACTGACTCAGGCGGGTTCCAGGTGTTTTCCCTGGCCCAGATGCGCAAGATCAAGGAAGAGGGAGTGACCTTCAAGAGCCATGTAGATGGCCGGACCATATTCATGGGACCGGAAGAATCCATGCAGATTCAGAGCAATCTGGCATCGACCATTGCCATGGCATTTGACGAGTGCGTCGAAAATCCCGCTCCCAGGGAATACGTCGAGGCTTCCGTAGAGCGGACCACCCGCTGGCTGAAGCGCTGCATGGCAAAACTGGAAGAGCTGAATCAGGCGGAAGGGACCATCAATCCCGACCAGCTGCTGTTCGGCATTAATCAGGGCGGGGTCTTTGATGACCTGAGAATCACCCATGCCAAGGAAATCTCGAAACTGGACCTGCCGGGCTATGCCATTGGTGGTCTGGCTGTCGGGGAATCCCATGAAGAGATGTACCGGATTCTGGATGCGGTGGTACCTCATTTACCCGAAGACAAGCCCATCTACCTGATGGGCGTCGGACTGCCGGAGAATATTCTGGAAGCCGTTGAACGGGGTGTTGATTTCTTTGACTGCGTCCTTCCGGCACGCAACGGCCGCCATGGCCACGTCTTTACCGCTCATGGCAGAATCAACTTGGGCAATCAGCGCTTTGAGCGGGATCAGCGCCCCATTGATCCAGGCTGTGGCTGTCCGGCCTGCCAGAATTACTCCAGAGCGTATATCCGGCATCTGTTCAAGGCCAAGGAAATGCTGGCCATGCGACTGTGCGTGCTGCATAACCTCTGGTTTTACAATGATATGATGGCGAAAATCCGCCGCCATATCGAAGAGGGCACTTTTGCCGAGTATAAGGCCGCTCAGCTGGCGCAGTGGAAGCAGCCCGAGCCCCACTGATTTCGATGGACCGACCGGCCATGAACTGACAACTCCGGAATCAAACTTGTGTTGAAATAAGAATGGCAATCCATGGCCGGAACGAGTATAATTAAACGCATAAAAACCAATTTTGCCGGATCCCGGTTTCGCGGTGCGGTGAAATACAAAAAGGAGGATGAATAGATGTTTTTTTTAGCAGCCGGGGGTGACCTCGGGAGCATGCTGGTGTCTTTATTGCCGCTGCTCGGAATGTTCGCCATCATGTATTTTCTGATCCTGAAACCGGAAAAGAAGCGCAAGGAAACGTATCGTCAGATGCTGACCCAGCTTTCGGTCAATGATGAGATCATTACCAAGGGCGGAGTCATCGGCAAGATCATCAAGCTGGAAGATGACTATATGGTCGTCGAAACTGGTCCTGACCGCGTCAGACTGCGCATGGTCCGTGACGCGATTTTCTCGAAAGTCGAAAAAACTGAGCCAACCGTGAAAGTGGAGCGCTCCTAATCCGTTCCTTCCAGTTGATTTGCGATTTGGAATCAGATAAAATAATCATGAAGGAAATGTAAACAATCGAATATAAAAAAATGGGGGTTATACTATGAAACGTATCAAAACTGTCAACGCTAAAAATCTCAAGAAGAGCCTTTCAAAACCGGGATGCAAGGAATGTGCAAACTCCTGCCAGTCCGCCTGTAAAACATCCTGCACTGTTGCTAACTTAGCTTGCGAAAACTAAAATTCGGTGGAAACAGGGCAACTAAACAAGTTGCCCTTTCATTTTGAGGAGGCCTGAATGGCACTGATACATAAATTTGTAAACGACAACGAGCGCTATGTGCTCGATGTAAATTCAGGATCGGTTCACCTGGTGGATGAGTTCGTCTACGATATGCTGGATGAAAATGCTCTGGAAAGCCTGGAAGACCTGAAAAAACGGCTGAGTACGGCAGATCCGGTCGAACTGGAAGAAGCCTATGGTGAGATCCTGGAACTGAAAAACGAAGGGATGCTATATACAGAAGATCTCTATGAAGAGATCGCTCAGACAGATGATGGTCCGGATTATGTGAAGGCACTGTGCCTGAATGTCATTCATGACTGCAATCTGCGCTGCAAATACTGCTTTGCCGATGAAGGAGAATATCACGGCAAGCGCGAGGTGATGTCCGCTGAAATTGGCAAAAAGGCCATCGATTTTGTGATCGAAGCTTCCGGACCGCGCCATAACATCGAAGTGGACCTGTTCGGCGGCGAGCCGCTTATGGCATTCCGGCAGATCAAGGAAATTGTTGATTATGCCAGACTGCGGGAGCTTGAAACCGGAAAGAATATCCGCTTTACCATGACCACCAACGCCACCCTGCTCAATGAAGAAAACATGGCGTATCTTGACAAGAACATGGGCAATCTGGTTCTGTCAATTGACGGCCGGCCCGAAGTCAATGACAAGGTCCGAATTCGGTTTGACGGCAAGGGTTCTTTTCAGCAGATCATGCCAAAGATCAAGACCATGGTCGAGCAGCGGGATCCATCCAAGCAATACTATGTCCGCGGGACGTTTACCCGGGAAAATCTGGACTTTTACAATGATTACAAGTTCCTGAAGGACGAAGGCTTCGATGAAATTTCCATCGAACCCGTGGTTCTGCCCAATGACCATCCGCTGTCCCTGCGCTGGGAAGATGTTCCAAAGATCAAGGAACAGTATGATCTGCTGTATCACGATTTATTAGAATCGCATCGCAAAGGGGAGAAGGTCAAATTCTACCACTTCAACATTGACCTTTCCGGCGGGCCGTGTGTTTACAAACGGATTTCCGGATGCGGCGCCGGGTTTGAATATGTCGCAGTGACACCTTCCGGTGACATTTATCCCTGCCACCAGTTCGTCGGAAACCCGGAGTATCTCATGGGCAATCTGACGGATGGCATCAAGCGTCAGGATCTGGTGGATAAATTCCGCAAAGCACACATTTATAATAAACCTGTCTGTCGGGACTGCTGGGCACGTTTTTACTGCTCCGGCGGCTGCCAGGCCAATAACATTAATTTCACGGGAGACATTAATCAGCCCTATGAACTGGGCTGCGAACTGCAGAAAAAACGGATCGAGTCGGCCATTGCATTGAAATCTAAAATATTGGAAGAGGAACAGGTGGATAACTAAATGAACAAGAAAGGTAAACCATCAGCACTAATTGCTTTGATCGTAATCGCCGTCATCACGGGGTTACTTAGTTTTTCCGGTCTTTTCGGACTGAAATTAGGAGATTACCGGGTTAAGACCTTCGGCGAGCAGATCGTCAAGGGTCTGGATCTTCAGGGTGGTACTTCCGTACTACTCGAAGTTCAGGCACCGAACCTGGATGCTGCCGGCCTGGACCGCGTCCGCTCCCTCATCAACCTGCGTGTTGACGCCACCGGTGCGGTTGATCCGACGATCACCACCGAAGGCACTAATCGGATCCGGGTCGATATCCCCGGAAAATACCAGTCCGCCAACATCGTGGAACAGCTGAGCAAGACCGGTGTCCTGACCTTTAAGGATGCCGACGGCAAAGTCGTTCTCGAAGGCAAGGACATTCAGGAAGCTACTCCCGGATACGACGATCTGGGAAGAATTGTGGTCAACCTGAAGATGAAAGACTCCGGCGTTCAGAAATTCGCGGATGCCACGACCGCCAATGTCGGAAAATCCATCTCCATCAACATGGATGATGAAATACTGTCCAATCCTGTGGTCAATGAAGCCATCAAGAACGGACAGGCGTCCATCACCGGCCAGTTTACGGAAGATGAAGCCAAAATGCTGGCTGCCATGATTAACAATGGCGCACTGCCTTACCCGGTGAAAACCCTGTCGGTACAGGAAGTCGGCGCAACACTCGGATCCTCCGTACTGCCCAACGTCAAGCTGGCAGGTATTCTGGGAATCGCCGCGATTTTCCTGATCATGGTCTGGTTCTACCGCGTACCTGGTATTCTGGCCTCTCTGGCACTTGTCATTTTCTGTCTGGGGTTGATCCTGGTAACAGCCGGGCTTAAAATCTCGATGTCCCTGGCCGGTATCGCCGGTTTCCTGCTGTCGATCGGAATGGCAGTTGACGCCAACGTCCTGATTTTCGAACGCATCAAGGAAGAACTTCAGTCCGGACTCGACATCAAGCGCTCCATCGCCCTTGGTTTCCGCCATGCCATGAGCTCCATTCTGGATGCCAACATCACCACCCTGATTTCCGGCTTCATCCTGTTCTATTTTGGAGCGGGCTCTGTCAGAGGCTTTGCCCTCAACCTGGTCATCGGTGTGCTGCTGTCCATGTTCACTGCGATCATCGTGACCCGCTTCCTGATGGTTCTGGCTTATTCTGCCGGACTGCTCAAAACCAAGGCAGCCTTCGGCTTTAAGGAAAAGGAAACAACCTTCCGCTTCCCGTTCTATAAAAACCGCAAAATCTTTTTCATCGCTTCGGCGGTGGTCATCGGCCTCGGTCTGGTCATCGGAATTGTCCGGGGACCGAATGTCGGCATCGACTTTGCCGGCGGAACCCAGGTTACACTGAATTTCCCCGCTGCCGTCAATAAGGTGGAAGTTGATGAAATTCTGAAGAAATACGATGATTCCATGATTACTCAGGTCATCAACTCAAACAAGCTGGAAGCCAGAAGCCAGAAACTGACCACCGAATCCTTCGATGAAGCCATCAAGGAACTTGAGACCAAATACAAGCCTGGAACCGGGTTTGTGGAATCCATCAATGAAATCGGAGCCACCATCGGTTCCGAGCAGAGCGGCAAAGCCATTCTGGCTTCCGTCCTGTCAGTTCTCGCCATACTGGCCTATGTCGCAGTCCGGTTTAACTTTACCCTGGGAGTCGGCGCCATCGTAGCCTTAATCCATGACGTGCTGTTTACCCTGGCGATGTACTTCCTGTTCCGGATTCCGATCAACTCGCCCTTTATCGCGGCGATTCTGACCATCATCGGTTATTCCATTAATGATACGGTCGTTATCTTTGACCGGATCCGTGAAAATCTGGCGCTGAAAGGCTCCCGCCACCTGGATGAAGTGACGGATGAATCCATCAGCCAGACCATGGTAAGAACCATTAATACGAGTCTGACGGTTATTGTTGTCCTGCTTATGGTCTTCTTCTTTGTTCCGCAGATCCGTGAGTTCACCCTCCCGCTGCTTCTTGGAACACTCTCCGGTGTCTACTCCACCGTCTTCATTGCTTCTCCGATCTATGTCATGCTGGAGAAGAAACTGAAGGGCAACGGAGAAACCAAGGTGGTTCAGCCGGCTGCATCCGTCAAATCGGCCAAGATAGTTCAGACTGAGACTGGCGCGGCAGAACCTGTCGCCGTAGCAAAAGTCAAGGCCGCCAAGCCGGATGTGCGCTACTCCAACCGCTATGCCAAAAAGAAGACCAGCCGACCAGTCGAAGGAAATGTCGGTGAATCACTCCATGAGGTTGCGCCGGAAGAAGTGGTGAAGCGCGAAATTCCTCTGGCCGATGACTTCAAATTCAGCTCAGCCAGTGCAGAGTCTTTGAAGAAAATCGAGTTTGACGAGGATGAGTATTAAAATACCACACGAATCAAATAAGCCCTTACCGCATTCCTGAACAGTGAATGATGGTGAAGCAGACAGCCCGGACCGATCCACAGGATCGACCCGGGCTGTCTGCTATATCAGGGCAAGGTGAA
>JABNAD010000882.1_pt1 | contig 13784 bp, 15 predicted proteins | sample 7240381 | NCBI WGS metagenome assembly JABNAD01 (sample SAMN11332834, study PRJNA596920) | anaerobic digester metagenome | biome: digested sludge; isolation source: digested sewage sludge-derived enrichment culture grown on H2/CO2 | place: Germany: Goettingen
CCATTCCTGCCTCCAACACCGGCGATGTGATGAACCGCGATTGCGCAATGAATCCCCGTATCCGTCTGGTCAGTTCGCCAAAAGAGCAGATGATGGTGGGCCCGGCCTACACCGTCAAGGCGCGGGCGGGCGACAATCTGGCCCTCCACGCGGCGCTGAACTTCTGTCAGGAGGGCGATGTGATCGTTGTCTCCAACGAGGAGGATGACACCCGCGCCCTCATGGGGGAGGTCATGATGGCCTATCTCAAGTACACGAAAAAGATCGCCGGCATTGTGCTGGACGGCCCCATTCGGGATATTGACGAGATCGGCAAGTGGGATTTCCCTGTGTACTGCACCGGCACCACTCCCGGCGGCCCCTATAAGGACGGCCCCGGCGAAATCAACGTACCCATCGCCTGTGGCGGAATCAGCGTCAATCCCGGCGATATTATTCTGGGCGATCCCGACGGCGTAATCGTCATCCCCCGCAAAGACGCGGCCAGGGTTTTGGAGGATGCAAAGGCGTTTCAAGCCGCCGACGAGACGAAACTGCAAGCGTCCAAAAACGGTACCGCCAACCGCGCATGGGTGGAAAAATCACTGACCGAAAAGGGGTTCGAGATCATTGATGACGTTTACCGCCCCTGATTTTTATTGAAATTTTTTAAGGAGGATTTTTTCCTGCATTTCGATCAACACAACAAAAGAAAAGAGGATTTTAAGATGAAAAAGCTGTTCACACGTACGCTTGCACTGGCAATGACCTGCTCGACCCTGTTCCTGTCCGGCTGCGGCAGCAGCGGCTCCGCATCTGGCGGCGCGGCCTCCGGCATGGCTTCCGGCTCCGCCGGCGGAACCGATTGGCCCACCGGTACCATCACCGTTACTCTGCCTTACAGCGCGGGCGGCGACACGGATACCTATTGCCGCGCTCTGTTCCAGCGGGTTGGCGAAAAGCTGGGACAGACCTTTGTTGTGACCAACCTCACCGGCGGGTCCGGCGTGGTTGCCGCCATGGATGTGATGACAAAAGCTCCCGACGGATACAACATTCTGTTTAACCACACCGGCGCGTCTCTGGTGCAGGAGGCCACCGGAACAGTGGATTTCTCCTATACGGAAGATTTTGAAAACTGCTGTACCGTAGCAATCGACCGCACCTATGCGCTGATGGCAGTCTCTAAGGACGGCCAATACAGCCAGTACAGCCGCGGCTGGGAGAATCTGGAGGACATGGTCGCGGACGCCATAGCCAATCCCGGCGCGGTGCGTTACTCCACCGTTTTCGGCTCCACCACGGAGTACGTGGGTCTGATGCTGGAGAAAGACGCCGGAATCACGCTGGACAACATCGACGTGGGCAGCGACTCCGCCTCCCGTATGGCGGCTCTGCTGGGCGGACAGGTGGATCTGGTGGCGATCAACTACATGAACGTCAAGGACTATGTGGAGAGCGGCGATCTCATTTGTCTGGGCATTATGGCCGACGAGCCGGTGGAAGGCATCGACTTCCCCACCTTCGTGGAGCAGGGCTATCCCAGCGTGGTAACCGCAAAAAAGTATGAGGTCAAGTTCCCCAAGGGGACCGATCAGGCCATTGTGGACAAGCTGGCGGCCGTGTGCAAAGAAGTTGTGGAAGACCCTGAATTTGCTGAAGTGTTGACCGGATACTTCGCCGAGCCGCTCTACCGCGACGCGGCCACAATGAATACCGAGGACCCTGCCGAGGTCGAGGCGCTGGAAACCGGTCTGGCTGGCTGATTGACAAATACGTTGTGTTTTTAAACCTGCCCCGGCGCCGCCCAAAGGCGGCGCCGGGGCAGTAGAAGGGAGACGTCCATGACAAATAAACAGCGGGACATCCTGTGCAGCGCCGTCTTTTTGGTGTTTGGCACCGCGATGTTCTACTTTTCCTTGGGAATCGCACACAAGATTGAAAGCGACGTGGGTTCCGCCTATGTTCCAAAATTCATTGCCATCTGCATCCTGATCGTTTCCAGCGCAAAACTGCTTCTCACTCTGCGGGACCACAGCGCGTCGGGCAAGAAAAAGGATGCCGCGCAAAACGATTGGTTGGGCGGACTGGGCACCATCGGGCTGATGATGGCCTACATGCTGGCGCTGCAGCCGGTGGGCTTTATCCTCTCCAGCATCGCGTATCTGTTCGCACAGATCATGCTGATGAGCAACCGGGAAAACCGCAAGCCGGTTCTGTTCGCCGTTATCAGCATCGCATTGCCTATTGCGGTGTACGGCCTGTTCAACTACGTCATCAAGATGCCGCTTCCCCGTGGCATTCTGGGTTTTTAAGGAGGGAAAAATATGGAGATGTTTTCTGTTGCCATTGGCAACGTATTTAATCCCGCCTGCCTTGCCCTGATCTGGGCCGGTACCATGCTGGGCATTATCTTCGGTTCAATTCCCGGCCTCTCCGCCACCATGGCGGTGGTGCTGTTTTTGCCCATGACCTTCAGCATGGAACCTACCATGGGCCTCGCGCTGCTGGTGGGACTGTACATGGGCGGCATTTCCGGCGGATTGATCTCCGCCATTCTCTTGAAGATCCCCGGCACCCCCTCCTCCATCTCCACTGTTTTTGACGGCGGCCCCATGGCGGACAAGGGACAGGCCGGCCGGGCCTTGGGCGTGGGTATTCTCGCCTCCGGCATCGGTTCTCTCATCGGCATCGTGGCGTTGATCTTCATCTCTCCTTTGCTGGCAAAGGTTTGCCTGCTGTTCAGCGCCGCAGACTATTTCGGCGTGGCGGTATTCTCGCTGACCATTATCGCCTCGCTCTCCGGCAAGGATATGCTCAAGGGTCTGCTGGCAGGTCTTCTAGGCATTGCCTTGTCCATGGTGGGCATGGCCCCGGTGGATGCGGAGCTGCGGTTTATCTTTGGCAACTACCAGCTGATGGCCGGATTTGACATTACCGTACTGCTGATCGGCGTGTTCGCCGTCACCGACATCATTCAGGCCGGGCTGAACCGCCGCCATCTGGCGGACGGCTTTGAGAAAAAGAAATTCCACCTGAAGGGCTACGGCCTGTCCGTCAAGGAGTTCATCACCCAAATCCCCAATTTCCTGATCTCCTCCGTCATCGGCATCGCCATTGGAATTTTGCCCGGCATCGGTGGTTCCACCGGCGGGCTGATGGCCTATACTGCGGAAAAAAACCGCTCTAAGTATCCGGAAAAATTCGGCACCGGCATTATCGACGGCGTGATTGCCTCGGAAACAGCCAACAACGCGGTCATCGGCGGGTCAATGGTCCCTCTGCTGTGCATGGGCATCCCCGGCAACACGGTAGCCGCCATCTTCCTCGGCGGATTGACTGTCCACGGTATCAGCCCCGGGCCGCTGATCTTCGACAAGTCCGCCCAGTATGTCTACGGTATTTATCTGGCCCTGATTGTCTCCACCATCTTCATGGTCGTTTTCGAGCGTTTGGGTCTGCCCATCTTTGCAAAACTGCTGGATATCCCCAAGCACATCCTGCTGCCCATCATCATGGTCATGTGCTGCGTGGGCGCATTTTCCAGCAACAGCCGGGTGTTCGACGTCCAGTGCGTACTGGTGTTCGGCCTCATCGGTCTTGTGATGAAGGTATTCAAGATGCCCACTACGCCTCTGATTATCGGATTTATCCTCGGCCCCATGTTTGAGGAGAACCTGCGCCGCGCCCTGCAAGCCAGCCACGGCAGCTGGAGCGTATTTGTCACCCGTCCCATCTGCTGCGCCTTTTTAATTGCCGCCGTGGTCTTTTGTACCTGGACCGTGCGCAATAATCTGAAAGCCAAGAAAATTGCCGAAACACAGGGACAGTCCTTTGATACCGCAGAGGAGGAAGGCTGATCCCCGTTTGCGGAAGGAGTATTTATGCTGATTATCAAAAACGGCCGGGTACTGGACCCCTTGAACCGGGTGGACTGCGTTACGGACGTCGCCGTGGAGGGCGGGAGCATCGTCCGCGTCGGCTCTGCCGATCTTCCAAACCCCGGCGACGTTGTGATTGACGCCACGGGCTGTATCGTAACCCCCGGCCTCATTGATCACCACGCCCACCTGTACCCGCTGGCTAAGATCGGCATTCCGGGGGAGGCTGTATGCTTTGCCTCCGGTGTCACCACCGCGGTGGACGCGGGAAGCACCGGCTGGGCGACCTATGCGAGCAAACGCCCATTTGTGCAATTGTCTAAACTGAAGATTTTGGCTTATCTGAACGTCTGCACCACAGGCTTGGACTCCCTGCCCGTTTTGGAAAATGTAGACCCCCGCTGCTGGGACGAAGGCCGGATACGTGACTGCCTCAGCCAATATCCCGACGAACTGGTGGGGCTGAAGCTGCGCACCAGCCACTCCATCGTCAAAGAACTGGGGTATGCGCCGCTGCGGTCCGCCGTAAAATTAGCGGAAAAATTGGACACACATCTCATGGTGCATTGCACTGACCCCCCCGGCGAATTGAGCGAGCTGCTGGATTTGCTCCGGCCGGGGGACATTCTCACTCATATGTACATGAATCAAGGCCCTGCCTTGGTGGAAAACGGACGTGTTATCCCGGCCGCGCTGCGGGCGCGGGAGCGGGGCGTGCTGTTTGAGGCGGCGGATGCGCGGATGCACTTTGGGCTTCCGGTAGCAAAGGCCGCCATTCAAGATGGATTCTATCCGGATATGATTGCCACCGATCTGACGCAGCTGAGTATGCATCTGCGGCCCACGTCCTTCAATCTTGCCATGCAGATTTCAAAATATGCTGCGCTGGGCATCCCCATTGAAGCGGTGATTGAACGGTGTACGGCGGCTCCCGCCCGCCAGCTGGCGCGGTTGGAGCAAATCGGATCGCTGACGGTGGGGCATGCGGCAGATATTGCGATATTCAAGCCGGTCTTGCAGGAAAATGCCTTTGGAGATCGCCCCGACGGCGTAACCGGGCAATGCCTGCATATTGGCAGCATGCTGTATCAGCCGATGCTGACCGTGAAAAACGGCGAGATGGTATATCGCAGCCTTCTTTTCTAAGTACAATATATTGGCGGGAAAAAACCACAGGAAACTGTGGTTTCTTCTTCGGCAAAAATAAAAACCAATAACGAAATTTAATTAAAGGAGAACTGACTATGGCATGGAAAATCCTTCTCCCACAGGAAATTATGGCGGAGGGCCGCCAGCTTTTGGAGGACGCGGGCCACACAATCATCGACGGACGCGGGTTTGAAACTGCGGATGTTTTGGCGGATATGAAAGAGCATCAGCCGGACGCCATGATCGTCCGTATTACCCCCATCACGCGGCAGGTTATCGAGACCAACCCCAACTTGAAAGTCGTTGTGCGTCACGGCGCCGGGTTTGACGCACTGGACGTAAAAGCCTGTCACGACAATGGTGTGCAGACGCTGTACGCGCCGGTAGCGAACAGCGCATCCGTTGCGGAAACCGCGCTGCTGCTGATCTTGGAGTGCAGCCGCAACGTCATCGCCCTGCGCAAAACCTGGGTGAACGCCTACTACGAGGCAAAGTTGAAGCTCCGTAAAAACACGATTGGAGGCAAAACGCTGGGTATCGTGGGTTGTGGAAACATCGGCAGCCGACTGGCTGTCCGGGCGCTGGCAATGAACATGAATGTGTTGGCGTACGATCCCTTCAGGCCCGCCGCCGATTTTCCCGATGGGGTAGAGGTGGTACGGGATCTGGACCGCATTTTCACAGAAAGCGACTATGTCTCCCTCCACGCGCCCAACACCCCGGTTACCCACGATCTGGTGAATCGGGAGCGGCTTGCCATGATGAAGCCCACCGCCTTCCTCATCAACACGGCCCGGGGCGGTCTGGTGGTAGAGGAAGATCTCTACGCAGCCTGCAAAAACGGCGTGATCGCCGGGGCGGGACTGGACGCTATCCGTAAGGAACCGGTGGACCCTGCCAACCCGCTGTTGACATTGAACAATGTCATCATCTACCCCCATATTGGCGGCAACACCTCCGAGGCCGCGCACCGTGCCTCCTACTTTGCGGCCTTAGGCGTTCAGGAAGTCTATGAGGGCAAAACACCCACGTGGCCCATTCACGACATTGACTATGCCACTGCTCCCACGTATACTGATACAAAGAAACCAAATCGGATACCGGCGGGGCTGTTCGACTATTAAGGCGTTTTTAGAAATAGAAAGGAGAACTCTTGATGAGTCCTATCGCTGTCGCCTTAATCATTTTGGCGATTACCATCGCTCTGTTTATTTGGGAGCCGGTTCCCATCGTCGTCACCGCCATCGGCGCCTCCATAGCCTACGCTTACACCGGGCTGATCGAAGTCGGTGATATTTTTTCCGGCTACAACAGCACCACCATCGTTCTGCTGGCAGGTATGATGGTCATCGGCTCTTCCCTGTTTCACACCGGCATCACCAATATCATCGGTGAAAAGATGGTGCGTGTTACAGGAAAAAGCGAGCGCAATATTCTCCTTGCCACACTCATCGTCTCCTGCCTGCTCAGCGCAGTGTGCAGCAACATCGGGGTCATGACGGCCATGGCCCCGCTGGTCACCGCCATGTGCATTTCTGCCGGGGTTGCCCCGTGCAAGGCGCTGCTGGCGCTGCTGTTCGGCGCACAGTTCGGCGGCTTCGTGACCTTGGTTGGTGTCGGCTCCAACGCTACCTCCGCCAGCGTGATGGCAGAGCTGGGCTATGAGTCCTTCGGCTTTTTCAGCATCACGCCTTTCGGCATCGGCGTTTGTATTTTGGGTACGCTGTATTTTACCTTCATTGGCTCTAAAATGATTCCGGATACCGGTTATATTCCCGAATTTGCCAAGGCCGAGAAAAAAGTGCTGGATAAGAAAAAGGCCGCCATCGCCTGCATCACGCTGCTGTGCGTGCTGGTTGTTATTGCGGCGGCTCCCGCCGCTGTACCGATGCACGTCGCCGCCGTGGCGGGCGCGCTGGTGGTGGTCGCCACCCGGTGTATGTCGTTGCAGGAAGCCATCCACGCCATCGACTGGAACTGTATGCTGTTGGTAGGCTCCCTTACTGCCATCTCCACGGGCTTTAAAAACAGCGGCGCGGGAGACGCCGTGGCGGAGTTGATCCTGCGGCTGCTGGGCAATGAGCCCAGCACCTTTCTGATCACCACCGTGATCTTCTTTGCCGCCGCCATTTTGACCCAGTTCATGTCCAACATTCCTACCATTACGCTGTTCCTGCCCATCGGCTGTTCCATTGCCGAGGCCATCGGCGTGAGTCCTTATCCGGTCGCAATGGTGATTACGCTGGCCGGCGCGGCCTCCTATGCAACACCGTTCGCCGCGCCTCAGAACATGATGACGGTGGGCTGGACCCGCTATCGCTTTGCCGACTTTGTTAAAATAGGGCTGCCCATGCTGCTGATTACTTACCTTGTGGTCGTGGTGCTGATTCCCGTCTTTCTGCCCTACTAAACTCAGAAACGAGGTGCATCATGAACAAGCTGCTGCGCGGCATCTATGACCTTCATGTCCACGCCGCGCCGGACGTAGTCCCCAGAAAATGCGACGATCTCGAGTTGGCCTGCCGCTTGACGGATGCGGGCATGGCGGGCTGCTGCATCAAATGCCACTTTGCCGAAACCGCGGCTCGGGCAGCACTTCTGCAAGCTCAATTTCCGACGCTGCGAATTGCCGGAGGGATTGCGCTCAACCGCGCGGTCGGAGGGCTCAACCCTCATGCGGTGGAACGCTGCGGGCAACTGGGCGGAAAATTCGTCTGGTTCCCCACGCTGGAGGCACGAGCCTTCCAGTGCTACCGCCACTCAAGCGAGCCGGAGGCGGATTTGTCCGACTATCTCGCCGTGTGCGGCGAGGACGGGCGACTGCTGCCCGCCGCGTTGGAGGTACTGGACGCCGCCGCGGAGAACCGCATGGTGATAGCTACCGGCCATATCGGCACGGAGGAGGGCATGGCTTTGGTGAAGGCGGGTGCTGACCGGGAACTGCAGATGGTACTGACTCATGCGGACAACCCTGCCAACGCCTATTCTGTGGAACAGCAGCGTCAGGCTGTGGCGCTGGGCGCTTTGGTAGAACACAGCTTTTTTACCACCTATTATGATCGGACGCCCATTGGGGAAATCACCCGGCAGATTCGGGCTGTGGGCTGTGAAAACGTCCTGCTTACCACAGATTTTGGCCAGCCGGATTCCCCGTATGTCGATGAGGGCATGACCCAATACGGTACGCTGCTGCTGCGTCAAGGATTCACATTGGACGAGTGGCGCGTTATGACCCGTGACAATCCGTCCCGGCTTCTCCGCTGATGCCATCCGAGGAATATCTGCAGTTAATCGGGCAGTCCAAAAAGGACTGCCCGATTCCCATTTTTTTAATATTAATAAAAGAATCGAGCTTTATTTGCTTTATCATACAGTAATGCGCTAAAAAGCATCCGCTTAGGCTCATTTCTCTAAATGTATCAACAAGACACAGCGCAGCAAATTAAAACCTTGGGCGTGAACTAACTCGATAAGCCTGCTAATCTTAAAGATCGTCAGAAAACATTTTAGCTATACTTATAATTATTGCTGGAAATGATGAAGATTTAGGCTTTCAGGGTGCATTTATTCCGCCGCAGGCCGTCTCCCGGTCATGTATTGATGTTCGCTTTTCTTGCCTGTGACATCATCTGGCGGGCATTGAGCTGATACAGCTTTCCGTCCTTTATGAAATTGCTGCCGCACTGGCAAAATTCAAATTTTACGCACTGCTACAGGCATTGCTCCCGAATGTTCAGAAATCACGCATAGTCCAGCGGTCTGGCATTGCGGCAGACTCGCCGCGCCATTGGTCTGCATCAGGCAGCAGGAAATCCGAAGAAAAGCTGAGATAGACCATTTCGCCGCTCTTCATCTTGTATTCTCCCTCCTTTTCGCCCCGCTGGTATTGCTCAACGGACGCGCAGAAACCGTCGGTTTTCGTTACCACATCGGTGTCCACACCCCGCAGGGCATCCCCCTTGTGGATGTAGCAAAATCGCCAGTCTTCGCTGTATTTATGGCAGCCTCGCCACGGATTCCACATTGCCATGGTGAACCTCCTGCTTTTATGCTTTCTTACAGGTACTGTGCAAACGCCATGATATCCGTCTTGAGATCTTCTAAAAACCGATTCACATGCCAGCCGTCCGTGGTGGCATGATGACAGGTCAGCGACAGGGGCATGAATGTCCGCCCGTCCCGCTCAAAAAATTTTCCGGCCTCCACCGAAGGAAAGTAGTAGGGTTTGTTCTCGTAGCTGTGAACCGCAAAATGCTGAAACTGCATCCAAGGGATGCAGGAAACCGTATAGGCGTTGGCCGGAGGCGGCGTCTGCGGCTGGCAGAGCACGCCGTGTGCATTGCCGAACTGCTTCTGATTTGCGAGGTACAACCCGTAAAAGTCTAAAAATCGCTCCTGATACTCCGTCCACATCAGGGAAAAAGTATGGTCATCCTCGTGAAAAGATGCATACAACGGCGTCAGGGCATCGTAATACCCCAGCACGCCGTCGCACTCCGCCACCTTGAATTCCTTCTGCTGATTGAGATTTTTGGTAACCAGCCACAGGTAGATCGGGAAAAATTTGATCTCGGCTTCTTTTGTGGCCCGGCGCAGTTCGGTCACATCCACATTCACCGTCATGGAATAGCCCGTGGGAGCCATTTTGGAAAAATAGTAAAATAGTTGTCCTCTCGGCCAGCTTTGCAGATCAATCGGTGTAAACAACACACTGCATCAACTCCTTCACCGGTACCATACCACGCAAAGGACGCAATGCCAATCAACGCTCCGTAGAGCCCGTGTTTACAGATTCAGGCTGTCCATGATCTTCTCAAATTTCTTTTCCGACTGGATCTCGTGGGTCAGAAAAGCGCCGTTGTAGTATAGCGAGAAGGTGGTGAACGACGACGGCGCTCTCTGCGCCTGCTCCGTGGTTTCGATATGAATCGCCTGAAGCGGCACATTTCTTGCCTTAGCCGCCTGCTCTAAAAGCGGAACATACTTGGCCGTAAAGGGGCATTGGCTGGTGTAATAGAGCGCAAACCCCGCGGGCATTTCCGTGTGCTGCGGCTCCCTCACCTGCGGGCGGAAGGACGGCTTTTCCCCGTCCGCTTCAAAGGGCAACGCCAGCAGCTCAAAATAGGGCGGCGCGGAATCCACTGCCTCAAAGCCCTTGTGCTTGAGATATTTCGGGTCGGCGAGAAAGCCCAGCTTCTTCGGCGATGACAGGATCACAAGCCCCTTTTTTCCCTTTGCCCGACTGTCCCGGATGCATTCGTCCAGCAGAAGATTGGAGTAGCCGTGGCCCTTGAACTGCCCCGACACCCACAGGCAGTCGATGTACATATACCCGTCCGCGCGAATGGGCGCCCACGCCTTTTCCGCCGGGAGGTACTCAATGAAGCACTTCCCCCGGACATCGCCCTTCAAAAAGACGAGGCCGTCGTCCAGCCGGTCGCTCAGCCACGCCTTTTTGGACGATACCTGCGGGTCTTTCTCATTGGAAATGGCACAGCAGATGTGCTCTTGTACAAGGTTTTCTTTGGTGATTTGAATCAGTTCCATGGTTGCTCCCCCCTTACGATGAATTGAGTTTGCTTACAGCCAGACGGCCCAGTCGCCGTAGTCAAAAGTCCCGCTGCCGTGATGAAGCTTGCCCTCGGCGTCAAGCGCGCGGAAGGCGTCCCGCATGCGCGCAAGGATCTCGGGCTGAATGTCCAGCGTGTGATGCGCCGGAAAGACTCGCCGCACCGGCAACGCCGCAATTCTTTCAAGACTTTTAAGATACGCCTGCGGGTCGGTGGATGGATAGTAGGCAAAGAGCGTATCCTTGTAGACCAGATCGCCGGTGAACAGGTACCCTGTCGCCGCCTCCCAGAAGCACATGTGCCCCGGGGAGTGCCCCGGCGTGTGGAGCGCAGTGATTTCACGCCCGCCAAGGTCGATGACGTCGCCGTCGTGCAGCACTCGCGTCGGTGTTCCCTGAAAGAACTGATAGGTACCGACGTCGTAACCCTGCGGCAGTTCGCAGCGGTCAACGACCATACCGCGAATCGTCTGCATGTTCAGAGGAAACTCCCCGGCGAGCCAGTTAAGTTCCGCCTCGTGGGCATAGAAGTCGGAGTAGTAACGATGACCGCCGATGTGGTCCCAATGAATATGCGTAGCCACCGCCGTCACAGGCTTGTCCGTCAGCGTTTTCACTTCCTCGGAAATATCACAGATGCCAAGCCCTGTATCGATCAGCAGCGCCCGGTCATTTCCCTCGAGAAGATAGCAGTGGGTCTCCTCCCAGTGGCGGTATTCGCTGATGATGTGTGTTTTCTCATCAATTTGGTCAATGGTAAACCACGGTTTCATTATATTAAATCCTTTCTGTTTTCAGGTATTCCATCTAAAGTAAAGCTCCTGCTCCCGTGTCGGTGCGCTACCAGATCAGCGGAAACAGCCGATACCTAATCTTGTCCATCTGCGCCCGATAGCCGGGGAGGCCGTCGGCGAGGGTTTGCTCCTCATCTTGGATACGCCACACAATTGGCACGGTCATGATCGCCCACTTGTTTTTCGGCAGATAAATTTCCTGTGTTCCTTCTTAAAGTCAAACAGAATGGTTGTCCTTCCCATTATTTACTCATATTGAATTCTCTTTTTTCGGCTCTGTGAGCTGCCACAAAGTGCTCATAATCAATGGAAGATTAAGCTTTGCACCGCTCACATTTGGACACATTGCTTTTCGCCAACCGTCACGCGGAAACGGCACTCCTCCGCTCCGGTCAGAACCGTATGCAGCAATTCCACCTGAAGCCCTCTACCCGGCAGCAATGTCTCGAGGACATAAAGGATACTCTGGCGGGAGCATTCGCAATGCCCTGCGGGGCAGGCAAAGCCGTCCGCCACCAGCGGACAGAGGCAGCGGGGATACCCCAGTTCATACACACGACCGCGCTCCAAAATATCCGCAAAGAAATAATCCGATCTGCCGTATTTTTCATACTGCCGGTCAAGGTCGCCGCCGCACTCGTCGAACTGCCGCTGCATCTCGCCCAGCACATAGTTTTGCACACAGCTTTCGGCGCAGGGGCGGTACAGCTTTTCACGCTCCGTCCGGGGCAGCGTTTCCATGCTCCGTTCCAAGGTCTCAAAAAATGCCCGGTCAAAGGTTTCGTTTTCCATAACCGTCTTTCCTCTCTGTTTTTATAATCGACAGTTTTGCAGCCGATGAAAAATTGGCAATTCAGTAGATCTCTATTTTTTCAACGCAGTTTTTCTCGCGCTCCAACAGCTGCCCTTTTGCCCCCATCGTAAACGCGATGTCACTGGAGCGAATTGACAGCAGCGTCATACCCGCTTCAAGGTTCAAAAAGCGAAGCTCTTGCAACAACAGGCAGATCACGCCCTCCTCCGATATGCTTTTCCAGCAATAGGAGCGGCCCTTATACCGCACAAATTTGCCCTCTGGCAGCGTGTAATCCATCAATTCCGGATTTTCCGTCAGAATGTGTCCCAACTTCGATGGCAGCAGCAGGCATTTTCGGGTCACGCAGAAGCCGCCCGTTGATTTGCTGCCGGTAAAGAGATATACGCGCCGCTCGCAGGTGATATCGTATTCCTGAACAGCCAGCGGAGGGAGAAAAATGCTTCCTTCCTCCCGAACAAGCGACTTGCCGAATATAAATTTTCCGCCTTTATTCATCTGAGGCATATGATTCACTTCCTGTCATGTTTCAATTTAAGTGTTTTTTATCTACTCGGCAGATAAAATTTCATGTATTCCTTCCGGACTCCAAATGACATTCTGCCTCTCTCGGTACATACCTGCTCAGTTAATTCAGGATGTGCATTCATCCGCGCCGCGCTCTTGTTTGCGGCGCACCCGCTTTTCCTTGAGATTAGTTTACTGGCAGAAAACCGGGTTTCGCTTACCTGCATGATGTTCCCGACAGGCAGTACAGTCACCATGACGCGGACAGCGTGTGCGCTTGCAAGGACAATCTTCGCAATGCATCACACAACACATGGGCGTATAGCGGATACCGTCTGCGGTCTGCTCCGCGGCTGTTTCGCAAAAGCCCAGATGCCGGTAAACCTCCACTGCGTAAGGCGAGGAATTCACCGTCATCTGCCCGGTGGGATTGTCCCGGCAGGCGCGGAGAAAAAGCTGTCTGCCAATGCCCTTCCGATGGTACGCACCGCGCACAAAGAATAGTGCGATATGCGCGCCACCGCTGCGGGTAGCCAAAACGCCAATGAGCGTGTCGCCCTCAAACGTGCCGTAAATGCGGAGCCTCGCAAGATAGTCCGCATCGTGGCTGGAGGCGTAAAACGTCTCGGCACCTTGCGATGTGTAGTCCGGCACTTCAAACGCCTGAAAGACTTCCCACGCCAGCTCCAGCACCGCGCCGCATTCCTCTTTCGCAAGTTCCCGAATTTCCATCCTCGCACGCTCCTTAAATTCCCTTTTCCAGCTCTGCAATCTCCTGCAAAACATTCAAAATGTCTTTCAGAATCAACGGCTGCATACTGTCCCGATATCTGGTGAGGTCGGCGCTCTCCAGCGCCGACCGGATGCGGGGGATCAGATTCGGCTTTGCAGCCGAAATCGACCACAGCGCCTGAACACACCGCCGGGCAGTGATGGGCTTTTCATCCGTCACATGGGAAAGAAACTCGTCCATCAGGGCGTCATAGCGGTTTTTGGAATCCCAGCGAGCATTGGCGGCAAGAATGCTGATTGCCCGGTTTCGCACCAACGAGTTTTTATGGCGCAGCAGCGCGGTGAGATCGTCCAGATAC
>JABNAD010000515.1_pt2 | contig 13777 bp, 12 predicted proteins | sample 7240381 | NCBI WGS metagenome assembly JABNAD01 (sample SAMN11332834, study PRJNA596920) | anaerobic digester metagenome | biome: digested sludge; isolation source: digested sewage sludge-derived enrichment culture grown on H2/CO2 | place: Germany: Goettingen
CTCTATCCGGCATCTGACGGCGGATTCATCCGGCGGTAGAGGCCCAGAGCCAGAGCCATGGCAAACCCCATGCCGGTGATTATTACCAGCATGTTGGGATCATCGATGGTCAGGGGAGCCAGGATCTGAAGAATCTGGCCGCGGATGGGGGCTCCCTGGTTAAAGGCTCGGACCAGGAATCCAAAGGGAAGCGCAGCCAGTCCGGAGATCAGAGCGAAGAAAGTCATGGCGCGGAATCCGTAGAGGATGCCGCCGATCATGGCGCCGTATACGGCACCCATGATGCCGATGGCCAGGGCGTCCGCCAGTCCTGAACTGGAGAAGGATTCCGGCAGGATGGGCACCAAGTCAAACAGACCGGCGATGCCAAAGGCTGCCAAGATCGCAATGGGTACGCCGAACAGACAGGCCGCAACAAACTGCGGCAGTTTTTTCCATAAGCCCACCAGAATCGCCAGCAGCAGACCGCCGATGCCGCCGGCGACACCGGAGAGGAGGAAGCTTTGATCGGCAGCTGATCCGATCAGGGTGATCACCACCGCCCCGACGGCAAAGGCAATCAGCCCGGCCAGTGCGGTCCAGAGGACTCCCAGTGGTTTTGATGCAAGTCGTTCCATCATCTCATCTCCTTCGAATGCGTTGAGACTGGATGCCGGGGTAAAACCCCAGGTTCTTTAGTGTTATTTTACACTTTTTAGTGAATTAATTCAACCTCTGGACTATTCCCAATGGGTGATGTTGAAGCAGCTTGTCTCACCGGCCTGCCCTGGCTTTCAGAGCCTCGGCCATATCCGTTCTTTCCAAGGGCAGATCCAGCTCCGGGCGGCCAAAATGACCGTAGCAGGCGACCTGGCGATACAGCGGCCGCCGCAGGTCAAACTGGGCAATGATGGCTGCTGGCCGCAGATCGAAACTGGTTCGGATGAGGTCTTCCAGATCTGTTTCCGGAATCCGGGCCGTGCCGAAGGTATCCACCAGAAGGGCCAGCGGCCTGGCCACGCCGATGGCGTAGGATATCTGCACTTCACACTGATCTGCCAGTCCGGCAGCCACTATATTTTTGGCCACATAGCGGGCGGCATAGGCACCGGAGCGGTCGACCTTGGTCGGGTCCTTGCCGGAGAAGGATCCGCCGCCGTGGCGGGAATAGGCGCCATAGGTATCTACCATCAGCTTTTTGCCGACCCATCCGGAATCTCCTTCCGGACCGCCCACCACGAACCGGCCCGTGGAGTTGACGTAGATCTTGGTGTTCTCATCCAGCAGGGCCGCCGGCAATCCCTTCCAACAATCGGCCGCATTGTCTGGATTCATCGTTCGGTTGTCCGACTGATCAGCCGGGTCCGGACCTGCCCTTGTCTTTTTTAGCAATCTGGTCAGCGGCCAATTTCCCGGTGATGATGCAGGTCGGGGTGCCAGCCGGACTGTAAGCCCATTGACCGACCTGAAAAACATTCGGGATTGGTGTACGGATCGATTGATTCACTTTGCGCATCTGATCGATGACCGGAATGGGCGCCTGAAACGACCATCCTACAATTGCTCCGTCGGTACTGCCAACCCTTTTCTCAATGCTTAAGGGCGTAAACGAAAACTGTCGCTCCACGCGGTCTTTGAGTTCGGGAAATAAGCTCTCAGACAGAATCCGGAGGATGGTATTCTCAATTTCAGTTCTGAACTCTTCATTCCATCCGGATGCATCAACCTTTTTAAATAATTCCGCTTCCATCAGGACGCTGATGATTAAGCCGGTTTTTCCCTCGGGAGCAAGGCTTGAATCCCGTACCGCAGGGATGGAGATTTCAAACGTATTGTATTTCAGAAAACGGGACAGCCAGGACAGAATCTCTCCTTTCTCCAGCTGTTCCCACTTCTCGAGCAGTTGAGTCAGCTCATTTCGGTGAATGCTGCCCAGACCCTTTCTGGATGGGGTGTAAAAAAGATGCCCGGTCAGAGCTTTCTTAAAATAGTCCACCGGGAGATCCACGCCCAGATACAGCGAGAAGACTGATTCACTGGGCTTGCCCTGAGTGATTTTGGTTTTTCGGTCTTCGACACGCCGCTTAACCGCAGGGGACAGGCTGCCCAGCTCGGTGATATCGTACAGCGTCTTTAAATCCGCGGCCCAGACCAGGTTCCGATATCGATATTCCATTCCCTGGTCATCGACAACTACCTGCCGGTCCGCCTGGACCTGACGGATCACTGTATTGGTCAGTATCTCGCCCTGATGTTCCCGGATTTTTTTCGCCAATGCCTCCGCCACTGCACCGGTGCCGCCTTTGGGGTAAACATAACTTCTGTACAGCGTGAAGTAGCTCAGTGCAAAAAATGCTGGAGTTCCTTTGAAAAAGTGCTGCGCAATGATATCGGCGAGTCCCTGATCCTGCACGAGGTCCTGAACATATTCTTCGCATGGCTCTGACAGGGCTTCCATCCGGTTCATGGCATACAGAAATTTGGGCAGCCAGGGCAAAAGCTCCTTCAATAAATAGGATTTGTCCCCCGGAATATCCTTAAACAACGGATTGTCGATGCCGTAAATGATGTCGATCAACTTCATGATTTTCACCATGGCTCGGATGAAATGGTCAATCTCTTCCGTCCGATCCGGATACATCTTCTTCAAAAGATCCCGGTAATCCATCACCGAAGAGGCATCATCAATCAAAATGATATGATCTTCCACCCCAAGGGAAACTTTGCTGGGAACCACCTCCACCTCCAGCTTCAGTTCTTTGAGCATATTCAGCACGACACCTAAAATCGCCCGGGCACCCGCATCAAACACAAACCCGTCCCGATTGAAGGAATGGACCAGACCGCCTAATTCAGCATTTTTTTCAATCAGCAGGATCCTCTTGCCCGATTGAGATAAAAACACGGCACAGGAAAGCCCGGCCAGTCCTCCGCCAACGATGATCGCATCATAGGATTGTAGATGTGTATGATTCATTCAGTCCCCCCATTTCCAGGCTTTTCTGCCAAAGAATTTTTGCGCTGCTTTCATCCAATGCCGGCGGAGCAGGTTCTTCCCACGTGGTTAGATTGAAAAATTGGCCGCTGACAGATTCAATGTCCTGTGAAACGCCCAAATAATATATAGCCTGCGCGGCTATTGAAACGGAATCCAACTTTTTGTCCAGTAAATTCCGTTTAAACCACTGATACAGGCGCCCATTATCCTGTCCGGCGGATGTTTTTACGGCTCCGGGATGCATGGCATTGATCGTTACTCCGGAGCCCTGAAAATACTCCTGAAACTGATTCATCGCCAAAAGTTGGGCCAGTTTTGCCGATCCATAACTTTTCAGGCCGGTATAATGTCTCTTCGACCAGTCCAGATCATCAAACCGAAGTCCCCAGGCAGCAAAGCGATGGCCCTCCGAGTTCACCAGGAGGATTCTGGCCTTCCCCTCAGATATTAAGCGATCCTTCAGGATGTAGTTCATAATAAATGAGGACAGATAATTGACCATGAAGACTTTCTCAACACCGCCGGCTGTGGTTTGGCGACTGGTCAGATAAATGCCGGCATTGTGAATCAGGATATCAATGGATCGCCCCATCTGCAGCAGCTGACGGGCCGCCTGGTGTGTCTGTTCCAGATCACTGAAATCTGCCAGGATGTAATCACAGGTAATCCTAAACTCTTGCTCCAACTCCTGCTTCAAAGCCAGCGCCTGTTCCTTGTTTCTGTTCACACAAATCAGGTCGGCCCCCTTTGAGGCAAACTTTCTGGCAGCAGCGTAACCGATTCCTGACGTAGCGCCGGTGATAACCACCAGTTTGCCCTGACACTCGTCCGGGCAAATCAGGGGCTGTTTCCTGCCGTTTTTGATCATGGCCAGTACATTTGAGATCCGATATTCCTTAAAATATTTGCCGATTTTGATTCCATTGTTTTTCATGCGGCTACCCAAACTTTTTCTTCATGAATTTACGGTACCTGGTCCCGAATCGAGGAATGTTATCGAAGATGTCGCCCCACAAATCATAATAATCCCGCTGCTCGACGATTTTGCCCTTATCATTGATGGTGAACCGGGAGATGCCATATAAGATCGAACTAGGATACTTCGTATAACTGATCGTCATCTCCCATTCGATGAAGAGATCATTTCCGTTCTGCTGGGCTCTGACCAGATGCATGCTTAAATCCTTTGAGCGATTGGTCAGCCGTTCCGTCATCTTTCTGAACTCAACAATTCCCCTGATTTCCTGGATGGAATCCCTGAAATAAATCTCATCGTCATAATACGGCAGGATATGGGACCAGTCGGGCTTTCCCTGACTATTGTAGGTTTTTGTCCAAAGATCCTTCACTGTGTCCAGTGTCAGCTGATAGCCTGTCTCCACTTTGAAATCTTCCATCGATAGCCTCCTTGCTTCCTGGAAATCATGGCACTGTCCGTTTTAATTACCCATATTATACTGTTTGTCCGGTGAACTGGGCCATTCCCCCGAAGATTTAACAGAAAGAGGGGCTGGGGCTAGCGGCCCATTCCTCTCGAACTGAGACAGGTCTTCTCGTACAGTCCCCGGAAGATGTTGTCCGGATCGGTTCTGGCTTTCACCTGGTCAAAGTTGTCCTTGTTCCAGATGCTCCAGAATTCTTCTTCGGAATAGGCATTCGTCGAAATCAATGTTTTGATCGCTCCCAGCTCCATCAGCTTTTTCTCGATGATCCGGTACACATGCTGCGGGTCATCCCGTTTCATCCCATAGAGCGCAATGTCGAGAAAGAGCTCGTCCTGAATCTGGCTGCAGTACTCTTTGGACAGCCACTCGTAATGACTGACGATCTTGTAGGGGACGCACCACAGCGGAAAGTGATTAACTTCCGCTTCGTACCAGTCCATGAAATCATTGATTTTGGAAAACGGAATAAAAGTATCCACCGTGATGGGAATCTGTCCCGACGGGATGATTTTCCGGAATTTGTTGGCGATCTGCAGGGTGGTGTTGGAGTTGATGATTTTGCCGAACAGGAGCCGCAGCAGGAAGGACTGGGGGTGGACATTGGTCACACCTTTGTCGTATCGGAAAAAATAATCCGCGGTCTTGAGGTAGTCTTCCTGACGCTGGGACGTACTGCGATAGTAGATCCGCATCCAGTCATAGCTGTGAGTATAGGGTGCCTGATCCACGAACTGGCCGATGCTCAGGACATATTCGCGGGGGGAATGGATGATGCCGTCCATGAAGTCAGCGTCCTGCAAGGTATAGTGCCGATGGATCGCTGCCTTGTATTCATCAAGAGTTGGATATTTCTCATAGGTCAGCCAGACATAGGGTTTGGCCGGAACCAGTCGGAAAGTCAGCCGGGTAATGATCCCCAGGGTGCCGAATGTTCCGTGCACCATTTGGAATACCAGCTGATTCTCATTGTCCGGTGTGCAGCTTACAACTTCCCCCTTGGCTGTCACGATCTCATACTCGAGGCAGCTGTCATGGAAACCGCCAAACTTGTAGGACATGGACTCGATGGAACATCCAGCCACCGCTCCGCCGATGGTGATGGTTTTCAGTTCAGGCACGACCACCGGCACCAGACCGTGCCGCAGTGTTTCCCGGACAAGCTCCTCAAACGTCACCCCCGGTTCGGCAATGCAGACCCGGGCCTGCGGATCGATCGAAAGAATCTCATTCAAATCGCTGACATCCAGCTTCTGATCCAGATGTTTTTTATCCTCTGGCCTGGGCACCACGTGCGATACCGTTTTTTTCTTTAATGACAAAGGTTGTGTACTCGTTCGTTCCTTGAGTTGCCTGGATATCCTGCCAACTTTCTCTTCATGTCTGCCCATCCTTCAGCCTCCGATGTCTTCATTTTTCCCGTAAGTGTTCCAATCTGCGCTACCTCTGCCGAGCAGCGGCTGCTCCATTGCCATTATGCTTTTCTTCTGGTATTCATCGGATCCAAATTCTTCGGTTTGAAAGTCCGGATCCGATGAAACCGATTGTCTTTCAATATAATTCTTAATCAATATATTTCTTTGGTGGCTTCAACAGGTTTTCGCCCTGAAGCGTCCGTCTTGCCTACTTTTATCTTACACTGATTCCGCCGGAGGCGATGATATCAAATTCATAATTTCAACGGATCTGATCATAAGTGACCATGGAACCACGCATAATCTCAAGCTTGCCTGATTTCAAGCAGACACAGACACAGAAAGGCGGCCAGTTCAAAAAGGTGACAGACCTAATAAAACGGCAGACACAGAAAGGCGGCAGCCGGCTTCATCCTGCTGGATGATGCCGGCTGCCGGGAAGTATGGAAAAGGAGCTGGGCAATGAAGCCTGTTGGGAGAAGGAAGTTCGGTAAAATCCTCAGCGCTTCAGTTCCAGGGGAATGCGCAATGGCTGCTTTCGGGTAAACTGGGGCGAGCGCAGCGTAATGGTGCGGTGGTTGGTCAAACCCAGCCCCGGGTCAAAACTAAGGCTGAGGACTCCGTTCTCGACGGTCATGCTGTGGGATCCGTCCATGAAGAACCAGTCCAGCTCCGCTGTCTCCGGCCAGCTCATGGCAACCCGCACTTCATTCGGCGCGATAGGACTGCGCCGGATCTCCTGAATCCGGATGGGCACTCCCGCGAACAGGAAGGACGTGTCGGGCTGAATCACTTCACCCGGCTGCGGGATTTGGATTTTGACTTTGCTGGTATCCTGTGTCGTCCAGGACAGGGACGGGATCACCAGCTTGCCTTTTCCGGCCGGCGCATCCAGTGTCAAGGGCGGCATAAAACCGGTTCCGTAGCTGGCCGGAAGCACCAGCGGATAGGTTTTGCCGTTATCGGAAAGAAAGCTGACTTCGCCGTCGAAATCCAGAGATTCGGTAAAGCTCAGGGGTTTCACCACATCTGACAGGGCATACAGATAGACTTCCCAGCCTTGTTTGGCCGCTACCGGATCGGCCATGACCAGGATGTCTCCCAGCCTGGCATGGGGCAGGTCCGAGGGATCCTGCGCACTCAGGGAGCGCAGCGTGCCTTCCACGGAAAGTCCCAGACCCGGATGGTTGAAGCGGACCTGATCCCCGGCTTTCGCGGCTGTTTCAAAGAACACCTGAAAGACGGTCTCGTAGTCGGATCCGGAGGCGGACCCGACCGGCCTGGTCGTGACCGGCTCTCCGTTGAGGAGGGCCTGAAATTTGCCCAGGTCAAGACTTTGATCGGTTTTCGGCCCGCCCGCCGACTTGATCTGAACAGTCATCTGGATATGCTGACCGTCTGACAGCAGGACCGGACGGCGCAGAATCTGACTCTCCCCCGACAGGATCCTGACATCCGACGCGGTCAGCAGTTCATGCCTGCTTTCCACCATGCCGATTCCGGGAACCAGCGACACCAGCCGTCGAACCGTCGCCTGAACCTGAGGACTCAAAAGTGTCAATGTGCCGATGACGGCCAGGGCGACAGCGACGCGGTGCAAGGTCCTGGTTCGACCAGGCTTTCTATGCTGATCTCCTGCGCTGATTTTTATGTCGCGCTGGATTTGATCAGCGGCGGCTATTCTGTTTGGAAGACTTTGTCCGGATAGAGACTCCCCCATCCGCTGCTTCACCTTGGCCTGGATCCGATCCTTCACCTCATCGTCCAGGGCAAAATCCTGCGGTTCCATGCCGGCCAGAAGCCGATCCAGGTCTTCCTGGGTCAGCTGTTCCAAAAATTGATCTCGGTTGCTCATGCCAGATTCACCTCCCGGTACTGTCGAAGCTTTGCGAGGGCTCTGCGGATCCGCTGATCCACGGTATTGGGCGTCAGATCATGGACTTGGGCCAGTTCCCTGGCGGAGCGGCCGAAGAAGTAGCGGCCGATCACCAGGCTTCGGTCCGGCTCCTTCAGGGTATCCACCAGATCCAGAACCTCCCGGGACTGCTCCCGGGTTAAAATCTGGGGCAGCACTTCTTCCTCCTCCGCCCCCAGCCAGTCTTCTTCCAGAGGCAGGTCGCACCGAACGCGGCGCCGGCGGTCAATCGCCCGGCGCAGCGCAATGACTCCAAGATAACTCTTGAGACTTCCCCGCTCCGGATTGAACCGGTGCCAGTTCTGCCAGGCCTCCACAAATACATCCGCGACCGTTTCTTCGATATCTTCGGGATCTCTTAAAATCCCTCCGGCGATATGCCAGAGCAGCCCCGAATATTGATGGATCAGTAGTTCCCAGCCTTTCCCGGGATCTTTGCCAATGGCCTTCATCAGCTGCGCATCGTCCATAGGATCACCTCTCTTTGCCTTTTAATTCGCAGGAGTCTCTCACAATCTGACAAAAAACTGGAACATTTATAAAAAAAGAAATCAAACCTCCCGTGGTCCTCTCAGGGGTCGTCGGATCGTCCGGTTATGGTCAACGGGCCAGTGGTGCTTCCCGCTCGTATCCTTCATCAGGAAACCGCACGATCAACAAATTCCGCAACAGCAGAGCAGACGCACGTCTCTCGTCCGGGGAGACGTGCGTCTGCTGAGGTGTCCTTCATCTGATTTTCCTCTCTGTGCCATGGTGGCTCCGGTGTTTAGAAATCGGCTCAGCGCCAGATTTCAGTGGGCACTTCCATGGGGGCCGGTGCGGCGTTCTGACTGACGGAGGATATTTCAAATGCAGCCGAGGGCTTTGTCTGGTCAGCGCGGTGGCGAAGATCCATCCTGGCCCAGTCCGAGGGCGGGATCATAATGTGCCACTCCAGATGGATTTCCCATTCATCGGAAAAGAAGAGGTAGTGGGCCACAACCAGCCACTGGGGGCTGACCATGGTTCCGGTCCACTGGGTATCCTTGGTGATTTTGTACTCGGGATGCGTCTCAGCCAGATAGGTGATGAAGGGGTCTAGCAATTCCTTCGCTCTGTCCTTGCGGTCATCCTCGCCCTCGATCACGTCAAAGGTCATGGTCTGGCTGTTGGCGATGGATCCCCGCTTGCCTTCGATTTTGACTTTCACCGACTTTCCGACGCTGGCGGGCTTTGGCACGGCGATCACTTCAGCAACTTTTCCTTCAACAATGTTCTGCTGAACCACTTTGATCTCGGCGTCCTCGGATGTGGCAGATATGGTGACAGGATCGGTCTTTGCTTCCTCACTCACGGTAACCAGATAGTGAATTTCCTGTCCGGCAATCGAAAATCCTTTCAGTTCCTGGGGTATTACAGTCAGTTGAAACGGAGTGCTCAGTTCTTTCTCAGTACAGCCGCCGAGGAGAAGCAACGCAGTGACAAGCAGACCTGCTAACTTCCTTTTCATTGACGTTCACTCCTTCCAGATTCTTGTCCATCCGGGATCGGACGGCCAAGGCAAAGGCGGGAAGACCTGGGTGGTCATTGAACCATCCATCTTTCTGCAACTTTATTTTACTACTTTTAAATACTATATTACCGTTTGTCGTCAGCGAAAATTCCTTTCCGCAACCACACAATACCACTTCAAACACATATACCTTGAAAGCATGAACCTTACACTTCATTACTGATATCGCAATAAACTTTCCACCATAGATCAATGATAATTTGTTATTTTGGTTTATCGATCCCATTTTGTAATATTGATTATATAGTATTTCCTCAAATTATTATGAGTAACGCATCTATTTGTTCAGTTTTTGTTTTCAGAACAGGATAGTCCTTCATTTCACTGCTAATATCACTCGTAAAAATCGAGAATAAAATATTCAGAGAAATTTCTGTAATTAATTTGTCTTTTATTATAAAGTTTACGTTCTATAGTTAAGGTGAGGTCAGAGAAGCTCAAGAGGTTTTCTATATGAGGTCCTCTGAAGATTCATCAAACTTTGTTCTGATCAAAGGCCGTATCTGAATGCGATCTCATGTCGGATGGATAACTGCAGTACTCTTCAATTTCAGTTCAATTATTGGTGTAATGTAAATAAAGGAGATGATTTATTGCATTCATAGAACCCTACCACTTCAAGATATATTATCGCAATCTATTAATCAGTAAGACTTGTGGTAATAAGTCATGTAGCTAAAACAGAGTAAAGTAAATGTTGAACATCAACTTACCTTAAAAAAGGCAACATTAAATTAACCCACCGAACATTCAGAACGTATGTTCGTGGTTTGGCGAAGGATATGCGCATCAGGTCAGCTCACCTGATCTCTATACACTCCTTTCCGGTGCATAAAGTTGGTGGTTGCGTAGCAGCACATCCACCATGCGCACAAGTTTTCTGGCGGTAAGGACGAGGGCTCGTTTATGCTGATTTTTAGGTACTTCGTTGTATTTCTTGAGGTAGTACTCCCGATATACCGGCTCATTGCGCATCACTGAATTGGCAGCTTCAACCAGATTGTAACGCAGGTAATGGTTTCCGGTCCGGGTCAGGGACGTTCGTTCTGATTCATAGTTACCAGACTGGTTCTGCTTCCAGTAAAGACCGGCGTACTTAGCCAGCTTGGCTTCATTCTCGAAGCGTCCGATCTGACCCACCTCCGCCAGGATGCCCGCAGCGTAAACGGGTCCAATCCCAGGAATACTGAGCAGACTCTGGCTCTCTGGCAATGTCTCAAGGATTTGCTCTATGGCTTTTTCAAGAGATTTGATCTGATCCTTGATGGTTTTGATCATCAGTGCGTAGGTGGCAAGCACCACGTCCACAGATTCCTGCATTACCTTACCGAGGCGGTAGGAGTCCCTTGCAGCCTTGGCAATGGACTCGGCCAGCTTCAGGGGGTCGCCGAAACGGCCACGCCCCTTCTGCTGGAGGATGGAAGCCAGTTCTTCCAGATCCATTTTGGCGATGTCATCCAAGGTGAGGGAATCGGTGAGAAGATCCATCATGGCAGCCCCAAAGACCGAAGTATCCACTTCCTTGGTCAGGGTGTTGCATTTGTAGTAGAGATTCTCCAGGAAGTGCTGTTTGCACTCCGTCATCTGCTGCATCAGCTGATATCGTGACCGTGTCAGTCGCTGCAGAGACAAATACTTCTCTTCCTTCAGGAGGGATGTATTGAACCGTTCAAAACGCAGGAAATCAGCGATGCGGAAAGCATCAATGACATCTGTTTTATCTTCTTCGAAAATTCCCTTGAAGCGGTGAATGGACTTGGGGTTCATGACAACGACCTCCAGACCAATGGCTTTGAGTTCAGGGTCTAAAGCCAGGAAGGTGGATGGATGGAAGCTGTAAACCGATGTCGATTCCATACCTGCAATCACCCGGGTGTAAGCAGTCTTTTGTGCGAAATGCAGGATATCCGCTTTGAGGATTGCGGCTCCATTGAGATTGTTAGGCAGGACACACTCTTTGAGAATATTGGCTTCACTGTCTAGAAAACACACATCCAGTTTTTCGGAACTAACGTCGATACCGACATATAATTTCATGGTCAGGACCTCCTTTCGAAAAAATTTGGAACGGCTTGGATACTGAACCATATCCCTGGCACCAACAGTCTGGCGACAACCTCGCGCATGAGTATTCCTTTCTACCCTCTCTGAAAGCTGCCCGATGCTGCTAACATCGGTACAGAGAAGGAAACGATACAGCTTGTGAGTTTGCGGTACAACTAATGGCTGGGAGACAGTCTTTGCAATGCAGTCTGGCTGCAGGAGAAAATAGCCTTAATCCAGATAGATCCATATTCCATAGTTCTATTATCCAGGGATATGGTTCAGTATCCAAGATACAATATGGCAAATACTTTAACTAAACTTATAATACGAGGAGAATCAAAAATGAGAAATATCTATTCGAAAATTACAGTTTGCTTTGCCGTGGCTTGTTTGATATTCCCTTTCATTTCTGTTAAGGTGTCCGCTGAAGTCAATATGGATGAGTCTGTTATCGAGAAATATTATGAAATCCAACAAAAAATCATTGAATTAGCAAAATCTTCATCTTCGACTAACATATCCGCCTCTGGTGCTGAATCAAGTAATTTTCATGAAGTGTATGGCGGGTGTTATATTAACGAAGCAGGTCGATTGGTAGTGGGAATGAAAAAGTCTGAAAATACTCCATTTAATATTGATGACAGCGTCTATGCTGATAAACCTGAACTTATCGACTTGGTAAACAATCACACTATCATAATTAAAGAAGTGGCATTTTCATACACTGAGCTAAATCGTGTGATGGATGAACTAAATTCATATGTGGTAAATAATTCGCATGACAACTTTAATCTCTTCTGGCTTTCAGATATCGATAATCGAATTGTCGTAGAGTTAAACGAAATGAGTGACCGAAGTATCAAGGAATTTAAAGAGTCAGTCAATGATTCTGATGCTATCATTTTTAAACAAATAAAAGATAAGCCAGTCAGAACCACAAATCTGCAGCCAGGCTCGAAAATCACCACTAGTTCTGGTAGCGGATTATCATTGGGATATCGCGTAAAATTAAATGGAACGATTGGAATTCTAACGGCTGGTCACGGAACTGGTATCTATGAAGAAATTATGAAAGATGGTAGTGTATTTGGCAGAGTAACAACAAGAAGAAATTACGGCTCAGTTGATGCTGCTTTCATAAGAATTGATAATTCTAACTTCATCCCATCCAATCTTCTCAATAACACTTCTGATATTCTGTCAACTAAAGTCAGTGATCCTGGGGTAGGTACTGTGATCAATAAACGAGGCGCAAAAACTGGCCATACATCTGGAAAAATAGTTTCAACGAATGTGACGCTTTCATACAGCGATACAACTTATACTAATTTATCAAGTGCAAGAATGGGCGCAGACAAGGGAGACAGTGGCGGAATTGTTTACTCATACATTGGATCAACCGGTGAACGTCCAACAGTTGGAATCCTTCACGGAAAGTCAGATGACTTAATGATTTATTCAAAAGCTTCCGTAATTAATGAAACATTAGGTTTAACGAGGTATTAAAATGAGAACTGAAAAAAGCTTGCCCAGAATCAGTTCGATTCTGATCGTTCTGGTGTGTATCAGTTCCTGTAGTTTAAAAAGTGTGAATGCTCCTGCATCCCCTCAAGAGTCAACCTCTGGACACGCTGTCAGTGGTTCTGGTGCTCACGAAAAAGTCGCTATTGCGGATCCTTCCGGAACCCCGACGATCACAAAAATAGTGCCCAATCTGAATTATGTCAAAGGCAAGGCTGAACTAAGCCAGGGTCAGGTTCTGAACATCACGTATGAGAATCTGACGGATCGTGTGTTTGAGTACGGGGAAGACATCATGCTGGAGAAGTGGGATGGTCAAAAGTGGGTCGCCGATCCGAAGGTAATCCCTTACCGCACCATCGCCTATTCGCTGAAATCCCATGGTTCGTTTGAAGAAACCACGGATCTGAACCGACATTTCGGAATTCTGCCTCAAGGCAAATACCGACTGACCAAGCAAATGTCCGAAGAAAATAGCACCTTCGGGGTGAGTACTGAATTCGACATCCCCTGATTCGATGGTTCAGACGTTAACCCCAAAAGAACATGCTCTCCCATTCGCCCTGAGTTCCGCATAAGACTGCGAAATTCAGGGCTTTCTTCCGTCCGCTTCGATCCCAAGCTATCCAGAAGACACTGCCGCGGCCACTGCGCTTTAAAAATTTAAAACTCTTTTCTGGTTTCCTGCTGATGATGCCTTGATTTGTCATCTTTTTCAACTTTTTTTCCACTGGAAAATAGGCTATGATCGAACAGGACTGTCCTGTGACCGACTTTCCTGCAGCTTTCTCTGAGTTCAGATTGATGGTGAACTGTTTCATGGTGGACTTGTTCCTGATGGCCTTTGTCCTGTTGCAATAGCTCTTGGGATCCTGTATCCAGGAGTTTCGAATCATGGCAGTGGGACTT
>JABNAD010000622.1_pt2 | contig 13776 bp, 12 predicted proteins | sample 7240381 | NCBI WGS metagenome assembly JABNAD01 (sample SAMN11332834, study PRJNA596920) | anaerobic digester metagenome | biome: digested sludge; isolation source: digested sewage sludge-derived enrichment culture grown on H2/CO2 | place: Germany: Goettingen
ATCCAAACACCAGTGCAGCCTACCAGAACAGCCTGAATGTCCTGTATGGCCTGTCCTATACCATCAAGATGACCAAAGACTGGCCCGGCTGGTTTGAATACGTCGTGCCACCCCTGGAGGGCCTCTGGCGGGTGAACGATCAACTGTTTACCGGACCGGATTCCATACCGCTGAACAAAGCGGATCTGATATGGACTGCCATGATCCGCCAGCCGGAATTTGTGACAGAGGCCGTTCTGACGGGAGCATTGGACATTCTGCGGCGGAAGAAACCGGAGTTGGATCCGACTGGCGTAAGACTGGAAGAGTATCACGAAGGCCTGTGTGTTCAAGTCCTGCACATCGGATCCTATGACGCGGAACCGGAAACGATTCGGGTCATGGATCGATTTGCCGCCGAATCGGGCTATGAGATCGATATGTCAGGGGAGCGCAGGCATCATGAGATATACTTGAGTGATCCCAGAAGAACAGCTCAGGGCAAGCTCAAAACGGTGCTGCGCCATCCCATCCGGCTGAAGTAATCCGGCAAAGCGCGGCTGCAGCTCGAGTGGGAACCGGTGGCATGAAAAAAAGGATAGGAAGGTGAGACCATGACGGGTGTAGAGATCGATCTGGTTGTGCACGACAGTGTGAAAGCCATGAGTTTTTATCAGAAGGTGTTCCGGGCGGAACGCCTGGAAGTGACGAATTTCGAAAGGGGACTCAATGAGGCGGTGTTTGTCTTGTTTGAAACCCGTTTTCATCTGCTGGACGAGAATCCGGAATATGGACTGGTTGCACCGCTGCCGGAGGAAGACAAGCCGTTCTGGGTTAATCTGATGGTGGAAGACCTGGATCGGATTCTTGAAACAGCGCTGGAGAACGGAGCCACACTGATTCAGCCGATTACGCCCATTCCAGAGATCGGTGTGAAAAATGCCAGCTTTATGGATCCATACGGTCATGTCTGGCTGCTGCATCAGCTGCTGGATGAGACGATTTCGGATGATCCGGAAGCGCGCATGGCATTTCTGGAAGAGAAATTCGGCAGAAAATCCTGAGGAATGGCTGACTTTGGCGGCCCGATGAGAAATCACAGCAAATGAAATGGCCAAAGGGAATCTCCTTAAAACGAGCTGGTCCAATCCAGATGAAGGGGCATAGATTGTGAAGTGAAAAGAACACTTTCATCGGAGGGATGATGGAATCAAGACTGGACCGGGAGTACAATGGATGGAAGAGGTCCTGTCGGAGAGACTGACCATCATATGAACTGAATGAGCGGGCGAAGAGATCATGACCGCGCATTCGGGATAGAAAGGATTTGGAATGAAAAGTTTACGATGGAATCTGGATTCGCTGTATCAGGGGTTTGAGACAGATGATTTCAGGGAGGATTTTGATCGCCTTGAAACCGGGTTGAAAGAATTTACCCAGTGGACAAATCTTCGGATGAGTGGCAATGATTCAGCAGTTGAGACGTTGGAGGATTACCTCAGACGTCTGGTGGAAATCAGAAAATTATCTGCCCGGCTGGGTGCATTCAGCCATCTGACGCTGTCGGTGGACTCAAAGAACGAAGCAGCCAAGCAGGCCATGAACCGACTGCAAAATCTTTCCGGTGAGATGACTCAGCTGGAAGTGCGGCTGATCCAGTACTTAAAGGGTCTGTCTGATCTGGAGTCGGTCATGAAGGAAAGCCAGTTCCTGCAGGAACATGAGTTCTTCCTGAAGGAGCATAAGAACAAAGCAGATCATCTTCTTTCTGAAGCGGAGGAAGTTCTGATCAGCAAGCTGAGAAATACCGGGTCTACGGCGTTTGGCCAGCTTCAGGGCGATCTGACGGCCAACCTGCTCATCGAAGTGCCTCTGGACGGGAAGAGCCAGAGCCTGCCACTGCCGGCGGTGCGAAACCTGGCCTATCACAGTGATGCACAGGTGCGCCGGGAGGCTTACTTCAGCGAACAGAAGGCCTATGCAGCAGTCGAGGAAACATCAGCTGCCGCCCTCAATGCCATAAAAGGTGAAGTCATTACGGTGGCGGAGCTTAAGGGGTATGCCTCTCCGTTGGAGGAGACGCTGGAAGACTCCCGCATGACAGCAGCGGCATTGGATTCACTGCTCGGAGTGATCCGCGAATATCTGCCCTGGTTCCACCGTTACCTCCGGCGCAAAGCAGAACTCCTGGGACATTCTGACGGTCTGCCGTTCTATGATTTATTTGCGCCCATGGGCGAAGTATCAAGAACCTTTACCTATGACGAGGCGATTGGCTACATCGTCGGAAATTTCCGGAAATTCAGCAGTCGTCTGGCCGGCTATGTCCAAAAGGCCTACGATGAGGAATGGCTGGATGTTGAGCCCCGCATGGGCAAGCGAGGAGGAGCCTTCTGCCTGAATCTTCCAGTCATCAGGGAATCCAGAATTATGTCAAATTTCAATGGTTCCTTCAGCAATATGACGACTCTGGCCCATGAACTGGGACACGGTTATCATGGATTCAATCTGAAGGATGAGTCGATCTTAAATACGTCTTATCCGATGCCAATCGCAGAAACGGCATCGATCTTCAATGAAACCATCGTGGTCAACGCGGCACTTTCTGAAGCGTCTGACCAGGAGAAAATTGCGATACTGGAAGCCAGCATCTCGGATGCCACCCAGGTTATCGTGGACATCTATTCCCGGTATCTGTTTGAATCGGATCTGTTCGCGCAGCGTAAGGACCGCACTTTGTCTGCGGACCGGCTCAAGGAGATGATGCTGAACGCTCAGCGGGAAGCTTACGGCGACGGGCTGGACCATAGTCTGCTGCATCCGTACATGTGGGTCAACAAACCGCACTATTACCGTGCCGGACTGTCCTTCTACAACTTCCCCTATGCCTTTGGACTTCTGTTTGCCAAGGGGCTGTACGCCATGTACCTGGAAAAGGGAGAAGACTTCCTGCCGCTCTACGACAAGCTGCTCAATGAAACCGGCCGCAATGATCTGAAGGATCTGACGGCATCAGTGGGGATTGACCTGGAGAATCCTGCCTTCTTCCGTTCCTCCATGGAACTGATCCGGCAGGATATCGAAGAATTCCTCAAGCTCACGGGAAAGGAATGATCAGATGAAAGTTGGTTTTATTGGATTTGGCAATATGGCCTATGCCATGGCCGGAGGAATGATCAAATACGGCGGCTTCGATCCGGCGGATCTGATGGTCTCCGCCCGGGACATGGATAAGCTGAAAAGTCGGGCGAATGGACTGAAAATCGCCTGCACCAAGGACAACCGTCAAGTCGCAGCCCAGTCGGAGATTCTGTTTCTGGCCGTTAAACCACACTTTATCAGCCAGGTCATTCAGGAGATTGCCGATGTACTCCGCCCGGAAACCATCGTGGTTTCGGTTGCTGCCGGCATCAGTCTGGCGGAAATGGAGGAGTGTCTGGGAAGACCGGGAAAACTGATCCGAGCTCTGCCAAACACGCCGGTTCTGGTTGGACAGGGAATGACCTTGTATGAAGCCAACGAACAGGTGACACCAGCTGAAGAAGATGCAGCGGTTCAGCTGATGGAAGGATTTGGCAAAGCCCGTCGAATTGATGAAGCACTGTTTGCGGGCACCGGTTCAATGACCGGTTGCTCACCGGCCTTTCTCTACATGCTCATGGAGGCGATGGGAGATGCCGCGGTCCGTCAGGGTATGACCCGGGAGGCAGCCTATGAACTGGCCGCCCAAACCGTCAAGGGCTCTGCAGAAATGGTCCTGGAGACGAAGCTCCACCCGGGACAGCTCAAAGATATGGTCACCAGTCCGGGCGGAACCACCATCGAAGGGGTAAGAGTTCTGGAACGTCTGGGATTCCGCTCAGCGATCATGGAAGCAATCATCGCTGCCGCTGAAAAAACCAAAAAATAAAGAAATCTCCCTCGCCGCCGGAAGGCGGTTGGGGAGATTTCCATTTCAAGCAACACACAAGCAGCTGTTCATCAGCTTTCTTGCCGTACTTCCTGAACGGTATACTTTTTCTTTCGATTGATGCCGGGAACCTCTGAGTCACCCGATACCACAAAGGCGTGGTGATCATACATATTCAGATCAGGGGAGATTCCGAAATAGACATCTGCCCGAGTCAGCTGATTCCTCTGGTAGGTATACTTCTCATAATGGAGAAACATCAGTTCCGGTTCAGCCTGATCGTATTCGGAAGCAGCATAGGACAAGATTTGTCCGTCGGCTCCGTATATCACTTTGGATACCTTTGTTACTTCTTCCCAGCCATGATGGAACGTAACGCCATATTCGACATTTTCGGCCCGGAATATAAATTCCATATCCTCAGGAAGTTCAGGCGGACCCTGAAGCTGAAAGCGGGAGACACAGATTAGCTCCCCAGCTTCATTAAAGCTGTAACGAAAATAATCGTCGGTCGCGGCCTCCGGACCGGGAATCTCGACGCCCTGATTGCAGCCTGCCAGTAAATTAAGCACCGGGCTGGGATTCATGATTCCCCGATGCAGGCATTCTCCGCCCTGGGCATAGGTTGTCGTGGCTGTCCTTTGTCTGGTTTGAACGATAAATTCCGGGAACAGGTGAACATACTGGTCAATCAGGATTCGGAATTCCTCCAGGATAGACTGGAAATTAGCCATCAGGACTTCGTCAGAGTCAGACAGAAATCCGTTGATCAGGTTCTGAGCCCCGCTGGTCAGTTTACGGATGGGGTGAATGAATCGTGCCACAATCGTGACCTCCTTCAGGTGTACTCTGAAATCCAAGAATTCGTTGGCTGGAGCAGGATTTGAATTCATCGGATGTCAATCATAACATTACCATGAAAAGCAAAAAAAGGCGAAAATGCATCTTGGCATAGATGCTGAAGCAGGAAAAGAAGCGAACAAGTTTGGATATCGAAAAAGGCTGAATCTCGACATAAGCTGGAAAAACAGGAAGGCAGGTATAGGCGAACACAGCGACAGGCGAACACAGCGACAGGCGAACACCGACAGGCGAACAAAGAGGTTTCGGGCAAGCACAGCAAAGAAGGCAGAGCCGGCAATCAAAGATTATTGGCGGTAATGGGCGAAGAGGGGCAGATCTGGCCTGCCCGGCTGGGGGGATAACATTTGGAAAAAGTATTTACCTGTGGCTCTAAGGTGTGATACAATAACTTTTGTTAAGCCGCTGTGGCGGAATTGGCAGACGCGCTGGACTCAAAATCCTGTGGTAGCAATATCGTGCCGGTTCGACCCCGGCCAGCGGCACCAGAAGAGCACCGTATCGAAAGGTACTGTGCTTTTGCTTTTTGTGAAATTCAAAATGTTTGAACTAAATTGGAATTAGGTATCAAACCGATTCTGATGGATTTCTTTCGTTGGGAATATTATAATCTTCCCGCATTCTCTGATTTGTCACCGGCTGGAGCGGCAACTTGCGTTAAAATGAAAAAGGACGCATCGGGAGGACAGATCTCATCAGTTCAATGGAGAGTTGTCTGGCGGACGGATTCAGGATTCGCCGTGATTCAGAGGGAGTGAAAGATCCTTTGCTTTGAACAGCCAGACGGATGAGTTTCCTGAATTTAGGGTGGATTATGGATCCTTTGACAATGGACTGACCCAGCGGGCTTGGCCTGCTCAACCGGAGCTGCCTGATGCGCGCTTGCAGCTGCAAAATCATTCAATCAACGGAGAATAATAAGATGACAAAAAATCTGATGATCCTTGGCACCTCATCCGGTGCGGGGAAATCTACAGTAGTGAGCGGTCTGTGCCGGATTTTCCGACAGGACGGCTTTCAGACCGTGCCTTTTAAATCACAAAATATGTCAAATAACAGCCACGTGCTGCCGGACGGCAGGGAAATGGCACGGTCCCAGGCCATTGCCGCTTATGCCTGCGGGGTCGAACCCAATGCGGACATGAACCCGATTTTGCTGAAATTTGGGCCGAGCGGTCTGGAGGTCTACGTGCAGGGGAGATTTTCCGGGAAGATGGATTCCTCCACTTACCGCAGGGATCAATCAAGCCTGTGGCAGGCCATTTTGGAATCATACCATCGCCTGGCAGATCCAGCGGACCTGGTCATTCTGGAGGGGGCAGGCAGTCCGGTCGAAATGAATCTGAAGCCAGGCGACCTGGCGAATCTTGATGTAGCCGCACGAGTCCAGGCGCCCTGTTTACTGGTGGCTGACATTGACCGGGGCGGAATGTTCGCTTCTGTCTACGGAACCCTGATGCTTATGACACCGCAGGAACGACGCCTGATTCGGGGCATTATCCTCAATCGGCTGCGAGGCCAGAGCGATTCCTTTGCACAGGTTCGTCAGAGTCTGGAGGAGATTACCGGACTGCCCGTTGTCGGCATGCTGCCTTACGCTGCCATCGCGCTGGAGGATGAAGATTCCCTGATTGACGCCGCAACGGGCGAAAAAGGGGTTCAGACCCATGAGGCGATGGATCAGGAGTTTGACCGGCTGGCTGACCTGTTCCGGGAACATCTGGATCTTGAAGCGATTCGCCGGATTATAGAGGAGGGCGTAGTTTGAAGTTCGCACTCTCCTACAGCGGAGGCAAAGACTCCGTCCTTGCCCTGAAAAAAGCTCTGGATCTGGGTCATGAGCCCGCAGCCCTTCTGACCACCTTTGATGAGGCCAAGGGCAATTCGCACTTTCACCGGATTCCAAGGGAACTGCTGGTTCAGGCAGCAGCAGCATTAAACATTCCGCTCCGACTCATCATAACCGAAGGGGAGCGGTACACCGCAGATTTTGAATTGGCCTTGACCAGGTTGAAACAGGAAGGCGTGAGCATGGTTGTCTTCGGCGACATTGACATTGACGAGCACAGGTCCTGGTGTAGACAGCGCTGTGAAAACACCGGACTGGAAGCGTTCTTTCCCTTGTGGCAGATCCCGCGGCATGAGGTAGTCAGCGAGTTCATCGATACGGGCTTTCAGGCTCTGATTACAGCTTTGGATACACAACGGCTGGATGCTTCCTTTTTGGGGCGGGTTCTGTCTCATGAAGTGATTAAAACCATGGCGGTTCAGGGAGTCGATGTCTGCGGCGAAGCCGGGGAATTCCATACTTTCGTTGTGGGCGGTCCGCTGTTTCAAGTTCCGGTGCGCTGGCGGTCCCAGGAGCCCATCGCTTCGGGTCATCATCTGTTTCTGCCTCTGATCAGTCAGGGCGAGTAAAGTTCAGGAGGTTTCATGAAAAACAATTACAAATTTTTCAGCAACGTAGAATGTGAGTACTTTCCCTGTCATGGGACGGACAAGCCGGAGGAGTTCAACTGTCTGTTCTGCTATTGCCCGCTCTACCTGCTGGGACGCGACTGCGGCGGAAATTATCAGTACGTCGGGCCAAACGGCACAATCAAGGACTGCTCCAACTGCACTTTGCCGCATCATCCGGCCTACTATGACATCATTCTGCAGCGTCTGCGGGAGGCTTCTCAAAAACAGAGTGAAAAAACTGAATAAGCGGGATCTGCGGCCGGATATAGACTCCGGAACAGCCATTTCCCGTTGATCCGTTCGATCCCCTGCCTGGCGGGGGATTCTTCACTTTTTTTTCATTTTCATGACGTATAATAATTAAAGCAACGCGAAAGGAAAAGAATCATGGAAAAATTACTGATCATCGATTCCAATTCGATTATGAACCGGGCGTACTTTGCCCTGCCGCCCATGGTGACGCAGGACGGACTGCATACAAACGCCATTTACGGATATATCAATATGCTGCAAAAGATCCGGGAGGAACTGAATCCGGACTTTATTGTGGCGACCTTCGACCGCAAGGCACCCACCTTCCGCCATCAGCAATATGACAATTACAAAGCCGGCCGCAAGGGCATGGATGATGAACTGGCTCAGCAGCTGGCTCCCCTGAAGGAAATACTGACCGCCATGAGCATTTCGATTCTGGAGATTGATGGCTATGAAGCCGATGACCTCATCGGCACCCTGAGCCTGGAAGCGGAAAAGCATGGGATTGAATCATATATTATGACTGGGGACAAGGACAACCTTCAGCTGGCCTCAGACTTGACCCGGGTCATCATTACCAAAAAAGGAATTACGGAAAAAGAAGTGTATGACGGACAGCGGTTCCGGGAGGAATTTGGCATTACACCCACTCAGTTCATTGACGTCAAAGGACTGATGGGAGATAAATCCGATAATATCCCCGGCGTGCCGGGCATCGGAGAAAAGACCGCGATGCAGCTGGTTCGGGATTATGGCTCGATTGAGGGCGTATACGAACACCTGGACGCCATCACCAAACCGAAACAGAAGCAGAATCTCCTGGAGTATCGCGAAGATGCCTTCTTCTCAAAAAAACTGGCCACTATTTTGCGGGAAGTTCCCATTGAGATCAACTTGGAAGAGCTGAGGGACCAGAACGGATACAACGAGGAGAGACTCCGGGAGCTGTATCTTCGGTTCCAGTTCCGCACATTGCTCAATCGTCTGGGGAAAAGTTCGGCAGGGACTGCAGGTCAGGTCACCCAACCGGCCGTCGCCCCGGCCGGGGCCGTGGCAGAGACCAAGGGCGGTCTGGAAACAAAGGCTGAACCGGCACCTGTCGGTGCTCTGGCTGCTTTGTCAGACTTCCGGGTGGCAGCGGATGCCGCCGGACTGGCTTCGTTGGAAGCGCAGCTGAGGCTCAAAGGGGACGAACCGCTCCTGTTGTCCTTCCTGTACCAGGAGGATGCCATGCTGTCCCGACGAGAAATCAACGTGATATATGCGGTTTGCGGTGATCTGAATCTGGTATTGGATTTTCCGAGCCTGCGGTGGGATCAGGCAGCCATGGAGATCCTCCGACGCATCCTGGAAGACCACAGGATCCGGAAGCTGGGCTACAACGTCAAAAACGCCTATACCATCTGCAAGAAGCATGGCATCCGGTTTGATCGGGTGGAATTTGATGTGCTGATGGCAGCCTACATTCTCGAGCCCGTCCGGGGACAGTACAGCCTGAAGGATCTTATTTCGACCTACCTCTTCAAGGAAGTGGAAGGGGAAGGCCATGCCTTTGAACTGGCCAAGACGCGGGAGCTGAAGGAACTGAGCCAGATCCTGGCCCGGGAAATTCAAACCGCCGGAGCGGACAAGCTTTTATACGAAGTGGAGCTGCCCCTGACCAATATCCTTTCGGATCTGGAGATCGAAGGATTCCGGATTGACCGTGATTTACTGGATGAGGCCGGCGGGAAAATGCAGGGGGAAATCGCCCGGATTCAGGCGGAGATCTATGAGGCTGCCGGAGAAGAATTCAATATCTCTTCCCCCAAGCAGCTGGGCGTGATTCTGTTTGAAAAGCTGGATCTGCCTCACGGCAAGAAAACAAAAACCGGGTATTCCACCAATCAGGCGGTCCTGGACACTTTGATCGACAAACACCCCATCATTGAAAAGGTCATGTATTACCGGCAGATTACCAAACTGTACTCGACCTATGTCGAGGGATTGCGCAATGCAATCGATGAAGACGGCCGAATCCATTCCAACTTTCAGCAGACGCTGGCGGTGACAGGCCGACTTTCCTCCACCGAACCGAATCTGCAGAATATTCCGATTCGATACGAAATGGGCCGCGAACTGCGCAAAGCCTTTATCCCGCATGATGAGAACTGCCTGATCTTCGCCTCGGATTACTCGCAGATTGAGCTGCGCGTGCTGGCACACCTGTCGGATGATGCCTCCATGCAGCAGGCATTTGCCTCCGGAGTCGACATTCATACCAAGACTGCGGCGGAGGTGTTTGGCAAGACGACGGAAGAGGTAACGTCAAAGGATCGGTCCAACGCCAAGGCGGTGAACTTCGGCATCATTTACGGAATCGGCGATTTTGCTTTGTCTCAGGGACTGGGCATCAGTCGGGCCGAAGCCAGAACTTACATTGACATGTATTATGACCGGTATCCAAGAATCCGGGATTACTTTGAAGGGGTCAAGCGCGAAGCCCGGGAAAAGGGCTATGTCACGACAATCATGGGTCGTCGCCGCCAGATACCTGAAATCAATGCTTCCAATAAGGTGGTGCAGGCACTGGGCGTGCGTCTGGCCATGAATTCGCCGATCCAGGGATCTGCAGCAGACATCATCAAAGCCGCCATGGTAAAAGTGTATGACGCTCTGCGCCAGCATGGACTGAAGTCGCGGATGATTCTGCAGGTACATGATGAAATCATCATCAACATGCATAAGGATGAAGAAGCCATTGTCAGAGAGCTGGTGGCAGATGCCATGGCTCATGCCATGGATCTGAAGGTGGAGCTGAAATCTGATCAGAATACAGGAGGAAACTGGTATGAGGCAAAATAAACTGATCCGCATCGGAGTGACGGGCGGCATGGGCGCAGGAAAGAGCACTGTCGCCGGCTATCTGGAGGAAGCCGGACTGCTGGTGATCGATGCAGACATGGTATCCCGCGATGTGATGGAATTATATCCCGAAGTTCATGATTACATTCGAAAGACCTACGGCGAAGAGTATTTCCTTCCCAACGGCGACCTGGATCGCCGCAGGTTCGGCCGGCGGGTGTTTCCCGATCCTCAGGCACTGGCTGAATATGAGGCGGTGATCATGCCGTTTATCGTAGGTGAAATCAAGGAACGGTTTGATTACATTGACGATGCTACCGAGGATGAATATGCCGTGCTGGACGCTCCGCTGCTGTTTGCGGTAAGGGACTTCGATGTGTTTGATATTTCAATCACGGTGGAGATGCCCCGGGAGCTTCAGATCGAGCGCGCCATGGAACGTGACAGCCTGACCCGCACTGAAGTGGAAGACCGGCTGAACCGCCAGATGTCCAGGGAACAAAGAGAAGCCCTGGCTGACTATGTCATCATCAACGACGGCAGCCTGGAGGAATTAAAAGATAAAACGCTGGCCGTCTTTGAACTGATTAAGCAACGGGGGATGAATGGCCGGTAAGATGAAAAAAAGTTCCAGCCGGAGGATTGTTGAGCTGAGCATTCTGTTTCTGATCGGAACCTGGCTGCTCATCGCCGCTCTGAGAGCTGGATCAGAAATGGCGGTGCCATACGCCTATGATGACCTGATTGATACTTATGCTGAAAAATACGACCTGGACAAGTCTCTGGTGGCTGCTGTTATTTATCAGGAATCCCGTTTCCGGCCTCAGGTTGTCAGCCGAACCGGTGCCACCGGGCTCATGCAGATTATGCCGGATACCGGAAAATGGGTTGCCCAACAGCTGGAAGTGCCATTTGATCCGAACCGGCTGAAAGAACCGGAGTACAACATTCGGATGGGCACATACTACCTGTCCTATCTCATGGATAAATACCAGGAAGATGAACAGCTGGTTCTTGCGGCCTACAACGCGGGCCCGGGCAATGTGGACAGCTGGCTGAAAAACAGCCGCTATTCAAAGTCCGGCCGACTTACGCAGATTCCTTTCCGTGAGACGCGCGAGTACGTACCCAACGTAATGAAGATGAAAGGAGTATACCGGTCCTTGTATGCCGGTAAATTTCGACAGCCATGAAACGAGATTTTCTGGAGGAGGATATGTATGACCTGGTCCGGGACCATTTCACGGACCTGGGCTACCGTGTCCAGGGTGAGGTGAAATCCTGTGATGTCACGGCTTTGAAAGAGGACCTGCTCATTATTCTGGAACTGAAAAAAAGTCTGTCCATGGAACTTCTGATTCAGGCTGTGAAACGCCAGCGGCTGGGGGATCTGACCTACATCTGCATTCCTAAGCCAAAGAACTATATGAAAAACCGCAAATTTCAGGAGATCCTCTATCTGCTGAAGCGCTTGAGTCTTGGTTTGATATTCTGTGAGCCGGATCGTCAATTTATCGAAGTAATCCTGCATCCGGAGGATTATAACCTGGAACGATCAAAAAAGATCAATAAAAAGCACCGGGAACAGATCATCAGTGAAATGCAGGCGCGAACGACCAGTCTGAATAAAGGCGGATCCCGCGGGCGCAAGCTGATGACGGCATACCGGGAAGATGCCATCCGGGTATTATGGATCTGCTCCCGGCGAGAAACCATGGCTCCGCGAGACGGAGTGAAACTAGGCATCGTTAAGACGCCGTCGATTCTACGGGACAATCATTACGGCTGGTTTCATAAAGTGGAACGAGGCTGTTATGGCTTGACAGAGTCCGGTCACAAGGCACTGGCAGATTATGATCAGCTCCTGCCTGAACTGACTCAGGACCTGCTGCTTCAGGATCAGACGACTCAGGACCTGCCGCAGGATCAGATGACTCAGGATCAGACCATTCGGGACCTGCATCCGCATCAGACGACACAGGAAATCAGTTCGCGACAGCTGTCCTTGACGAAGTCGCCAGAGCAGGCGAGCGCAAAGCAAACCAGACGGACCAAAGCAAGCAAAGCCAACAAAGGTTAATCAAAGTAAGACCAGGGACTGCAGGGAGATTGTTCCTAGCAGGGTTGGTGAAGCCGTCAGGATTCTGGAAGCGGCTACAATGAACCAGATTCGAGTTCAAATAAGCAATCAGCACTAAAGCCGCTCCGGGAGCGGTTTTACTGCTGGATATGAAGGGAATATCAGTATGATCAGGTTAGAGAAAATAAACACCGGAAACGTTTGGGAAACCGTCAAATTATCCGTTCACGAAACACAAAAGTGCTTTGTGGCGACGAACACGCAGAGCATTCTGGAAGCCTATGTGACAGTCGCAGAAGGAAAAGTGGCTCAGCCGTTTTCTATTTATGCACAGGATACTCTGGCGGGTTTCCTCATGATTGGATATGACTACTTCGATGATGGGGAAGAACCTCAAGCAGCCCACGGGAACTATCTTGTGTGGCGACTGATGATTGATCAGAAGTACCAGGGACAGGGATTTGGGAAAGCGGCCTTGAACACTGCATTGGAGTATATCAGAACCAGACCGTTTGGAGATGCTGAGTATTGCTGGTTATCCTACGAACCAGAGAATATCGTGGCAAAGTCGCTCTATGCCTCAGTCGGGTTTGTCGAAAACGGAGAACGGTGCGGTGAGGAAACGGTCGCGGTTTTAAAACTGTAAAGGCCTTCACCGCAGACGGTTCAACGCAATACCACATAAGGCATTGGATGAAAGGAAACCCAGGGGATGCAGGATCTGGCCTGTTCAAAAGGAACGGAGCGCCTGAGATTCCGGAATGAATGATTCATTTGCACACTATTCAGACCTTATCCAATGCCGCATTCAGATCATTATGAATTCCTTTTGGCAAGCCATTTCTCAGGTTTTTGGCAGCAGCAGAAAAAAAGAAAAAACCTGAAAAAAGTGGTTGCATTCTATCAAGTGGATGATATAATAGAGAAGTCAGAAAAAGCGGGAGTGCTGGAATCGGCAGACAGGCACGTCTCAGAAGCGTGTGTGCAACGCACGTGTGGGTTCAACTCCCATCTCCCGCACCATTTTTTCTGTTAACATCATATATTGGCGGGAGTGCTGGAATCGGCAGACAGGCACGTTTGAGGGGCGTGTGTGCTACGCACGTGTGGGTTCAAGTCCCATCTCCCGCACCAATATGATCATCTTGGACAGATTGCTGTCAGGATGGTTTATTTTATTTTTTGGGCAGTGATGAATTACAGCGCTTTCTCACCGGGGCTGAAGCATAAGGACAGCGGACGAATCTCCGGAAACAAAGGAAAACCCTGAATTCTTCAAATAAATAGTTGTTGCAATCCGCCCAATGGATGATATAATAGAAAAGTCATAACAAGCGGGAGTGCTGGAATCGGCAGACAGGCACGTCTCAGAAGCGTGTGTGCAACG
>JABNAD010000885.1_pt1 | contig 13758 bp, 12 predicted proteins | sample 7240381 | NCBI WGS metagenome assembly JABNAD01 (sample SAMN11332834, study PRJNA596920) | anaerobic digester metagenome | biome: digested sludge; isolation source: digested sewage sludge-derived enrichment culture grown on H2/CO2 | place: Germany: Goettingen
ACGACGGCAGCGACGCCGTTCTGGTGGCCCCGGCGCTGGTGCTGCTGCTCCAGAATATCCGAGCGCATTACCAGAAGCCGGTTATCATCAATAGCGCCTACCGGACGCCCTCCTACAATGCAAAGGTGGGCGGCGCGGCCCAGAGTCAGCACTGCTACGGTACGGCGGCGGATATCACAATCAAGGGCGTCACGCCGAAGGCACTGGCAGCTTATGTGGAAACCCTGATGCCTACCACCGGCGGCGTAGGAACCTACGATAGTTTTACCCATGTGGATGTGCGGGAAGCCCGGTCGCGGTGGAACGGATAATGGGAAAAAAGAAAAAGGGCTGCTGACTAGTCGGCAGTTTGTGACCATGCTGCACCGATACGCCAAGGTGGACAGAAAAGCATAATATAGGAAGCAAAAATCCCGCCATCCATTACGGTTGGCGGGATTTTCTGTTGTATGTATAAAATTGCTTGCCCAGTTAAAACTTCTGTGTTACAATATCAAAAGGAGCACGAAAACATTTTGTAATACGAAAGTTGGTGAAGAATGAATAGCCTCGCAAAAATGGGTAGACCCACGGATGACCCAAAGAATTTTCAGGTTGTTGTTAAGCTAAACGAGGATAGTAGGAAAATTCTGCTGGATTATTGCAATCAACATGGAGTTACGCGATCCGAGGCAATCAGAACAGCGATACTCAGGCTTTTGGAAGATCAATATGAAAAGTAGGGAGCAGCCCCCGCCGACCAAAGCAAGGCTACTCCCCAAAAAAAAGAACAAGCCAACATGTGGTTGCTCAATTTCATTATACCACATCCGTTCGGCCTGTACAAGCAGAAAGGATTATAATGAAAGAATTGATCCCAATGGACACCTACGGGGTGTTCGCAGACACGCACGATACCGCCAGAGCAAATAGCCTGCAAGTAGCTGAGTATTTTGAAAAGCACCACGACAAGGTTGTTAGAGATATCGAGGCGCTTGATTGCTCGGAAGAATTCAATACCGCCAACTTTGGCGTTATTAAATACACGGACAGTAGAGGGCGTAAGCAGAAAGCCTACGCAATGACCCGCGACGGGTTCATGTTCCTCGTAATGGGATACCGTGGAAAGAAAGCCGCCGCAATCAAAGAAGCCTACATTAGGCGGTTCAACCAGATGGAGAACACGATCCGTTCTCTGGTAGAAACCCGGCAGGAATTCCCGCTTCTGACCGCCAACATTCAATTGATTCACGAACACCCCATGCCGTACCACTTTTCAAACGAAGCGGACATGCTCAATCGAGTTGCCATCGGACAGACAGCAAAACAATTCCGCGAGGCCCGCGGATTGAAGAAGCACGAGAGCATCAGGCCGTATCTGACGGACGATCAAATTAAGCTGTTGGATACCTTGCAAAAGGTTGACATCGGCCTGCTCGTTGCATTTTCGGACTACGATCAAAGGAAACGACAATTGGAATGGTATAGGGATCGCATGTTGGGGCGCGTAGGGATTAGCGCATAATCGAAATAAATATGCAGATTAACCCGGCCCGAGGTCAGTCCTCTTTGGCCGGGTTTTTCGTGCCAAATTCCGTGTGCAATTTCGTGTGCAATTTTTGTTATCGCACATAGTTTTAAACTATCAACACACTAGACTAAACGTTCAGTACATTACAATAAACCCATTGCGGCTCTAAGTAAAAAAAGAAAGAAGCCTTGATTTCTCAAGACTTCTTTTTGGCAGCGGGTGAAGGATTCGAACCCTCACAGACGGAGTCAGAGTCCGGCGTGCTACCATTACACAAACCCGCTATCTGCCGTTCGGTACGTAATTGGCGTAGCGAACAGATATTATTATACAAAAAATTCCGAGATTGTCAACCCCTTTTCAAAAAAATGTATGGAATACTTTTTTTCAACGTTCCACACACTACCGAAGGGTGATTTCATGAGCAAAAGACAACGAACGGATCGTCCTGCGGAAAACACGCCCACCCTGCGCATTGAGCCGGAAAAACGGCTCTGCCCTGCGTTCGACCCCGTGAGCATTGCACTGTTCCCCGTGGCCAGCCGGAGCGAGATGGGCGTGCGCGTGGTGGATAACTTCTGCGAGGAACACATCATGTAACGGTTCTGCAAATAGAAAAGCAAAGTGAAACGCTTCCGAGCAAAGCCCCGGCCCCGCTTTTGGCGGGGCCGGGGCCGATTGCGTATTTCGGATGGATTACACCTGCGCAGCGCGGAGATCGGCGCTGGTAAAATACTTTTTCAAGGGTCGGTACAGCAGAGCGAAGATCACGCCGCAGATCAGGATGTCCGGAAGCATGTAACTGCCGTTATACAGCAGAGAATAGAACCAGGGGCTGGTCATGGTCATGCCGAAAAACGCGTCCGGCATCCACTTTCCCCAGACCACCGCGCCTACCACCAAATGGGCCGCAAACCGCAGAAGACCGCCGCTGAGTGTCCCGAAGTAGACACCGTATTTATGACCACGGAACAGCCCCGCGCCAAAGCCCAGCAGTGCGTAGGCAATGAAATAGTCACAGATAATAGTCGTCCAGTCGATGGAAATACCGTTGGCAAAGAAATATTGCATGGCTCCGTAGACAAAGCCGACGCCGGTTCCCCAGCCCGCGCCATAGCGAACGGCGAAGAGAATGATGGGGACCATGGCGCAGTCGATAGACCCGCCGTTGGGAAACTCGTAGAGCTTGATGTAGCTGAGGATCTGCGCCATGGCCATCATAACGGCGGCTTCGCAGATCATGCGGACGTTGCTGTTTTTCATAATTTCGGAACTCCCTTTACGATATTTGGCAATTCCGTTTCCCCCGGCCTTCGCCCACGGGCAGAAAAAACCGCATGGCGGGCGTCGGCCTCGTCATGCGGGTACAGTCAAACAGCTCGCATTCCTACGCCGGCATTACCCGGATCAGGTTCGAGGGACCGGGCGAGAATACGCCCATCTCAGCCGGCTTCCGCCAGCACCCCTTGGAATTGTCGCATTCATTATAATGTGGTAACACCTGTTTGTCAAGTGGGAGAAGTTGTGGTACAATCACAGCAAACCGGTGGGCGAAAGAGAGTGGGGTCCCGCCGTCAACACAAGAAACAGAGGGAACGCGCATGAGACGCTGTTTTATTTTTGCTGCCGGGAGTTTTTATGGCCTGCGGGAATGTCCCGCACCCGGAGATCTGGTGATTGCCGCCGATGCGGGCTACCGACTGTGCCAAAGCCTTGGGATTATACCGGACTTGGTGCTGGGAGATTTCGATTCCATGCCGGAGCCGGAGGGGATTGCGGTGCGGCGGGTGCCGGTGGAAAAAGACGACACCGACACGATGCTGGCGCTGAAAACCGGACTGGAAGCCGAATGCGATGCGTTTTATCTGTACGGCTTCACCGGCGGGAAACGGTTGGATCACACGCTGGCAAATCTCCAGTCCTTGCTGTATTTGCGGCGCAGAGGAGCGCGAGGCTGGCTGTACGGCGATGATTTTCTCTGGACAGCCATTGAAAATGAGTCCCTCTCCATTCAAAAGGAAGTGGAATGGGGCCTGTTCTCAGCATTCTGTCTGGGGGACGAGGCCAGAGGGATTGACGAGACGGGCTTTCAGTACCCGCTGAAAAACGCCGTGCTGACGCCGGAGTTTCCGCTGGGAGTCAGCAATCACATTCTGGAGAGGTCCGCCGTCGTCACCGTCCGGGACGGAGCGCTGCTGGTGGGTTGGGAGCTTCCGCAAAAGAAAGCGTGATAGCATAAGTAGTATAACGGACTGCACAAACAAAGATTGCGCTGGCCTAAAAATTATTGTATAATGAGTCAATAAAAGGTTGACCTTTCGGCAAGAGGCCGAAGGGCGGCTGAAGAATGACCGTGGGACCGGGGCCGGGCACGGAGTTTGAGGAGGAATACACGATGGCGACATTTACCGTGAACGGCAAAGCCGTGAGCGTGGAGAAAAACCAAAAACTCATCCGCTTCCTGCGGGATGAACTGCACTTGACCTCCGTGAAGGACGGGTGCAGCGAAGGGGCCTGCGGCACCTGCACGGTGCTGATTGACGGAAAACCCACCAAGGCCTGCATTCCACAGACCGACAAGATGGAGGGAAAGTCCGTTTTGACGGTAGAGGGCCTCAGCGATTTTGAAAAGGACGTATATACTTACGCCTTTGGCAAAGCGGGAGCCGTTCAGTGCGGCTTTTGCATTCCGGGGATGGTGATCTCCGCCAAGGCGCTGCTGGACGCGAATCCGAATCCCACCCGGGAGGAGGCGGCGTTTGCCATTCGGAACAATATCTGCCGCTGTACCGGATATGTGAAGATCATCGACGGAATTCTGTTGGCGGCGGAGACGCTGCGCAGCGGCGAGATTCCTGCTCTGCCGACAGACTGGAATCTGGGCGCGCGGGTACCCCGGGTGGACGTGCGGGAAAAGGTCACCGGCACCGGGCAGTATCCCGACGATGTGTATCTGGACGGTATGCTCTATGCCAGCGCGGTGCGCAGCCGGTATCCTCGGGCGCGGGTGCTGGCCATCCGCACAGAAGCGGCAAAGGCGTTGCCGGGTGTTGCGGGAGTTTTCACCGCGGCGGACATTCCCGGACAGAACAAGGTGGGCCATCTTCAAAAGGACTGGGATACGATGATTCCCGTGGGAGAGGTCACCCACTATCTGGGGGACACCATCTGCATTGTAGCCGCCGAGACAAAGGAGATTTTGGAGCAGGCGAAAGCGCTGGTGGAAGTGGATTATGAGGAACTGCCCATGGTCCGAAGCCCGAAGGAGGCCATGCTGCCCGACGCGCCGCTGGTCCATCGGTCCGGGAATCTGCTGGCCCACAAGCATATCCAGCGGGGCAATCCGGCAGAGGCCATCGCCAGATCGAAATATGTGCTGACGCAGCATTTTTCCACGCCTTGGACGGAGCATGCGTTCTTGGAGCCGGAATGCGCCGTGGCGTTTCCGGAGGGGGATGGAGTCACCATCTGGTCCACGGATCAGGGGGCCTATGACACCCAGCATGAAACGATGGGGATGCTGGGCCTGCCCGCCGAAAAGGTGAAGGTCAAAAATCTGCTGGTGGGCGGCGGCTTTGGCGGCAAGGAGGACGTGACGGTCCAGCACCACGCCGCGCTGGTGGCTTATCTTTTGAAACGTCCGGTCAAGGTGAAACTGACTCGGGCGGAGAGCATTTTAATCCACCCCAAGCGCCACCCCATGGAGATGGAATTTTCCATGGGCTGCGACGAAAACGGGATTATTCAGGGCGTTGCGGCGGAGGTCATTGCGGACACCGGTGCATATGCCTCTTTGGGCGGGCCGGTGCTGGAACGGGCCTGCACCCACGCGGCGGGACCTTATAATTATCAGAATTTTGAGATTGACGGCTGGGCGTATTACACCAATAACCCGCCCGCCGGGGCGTTCCGGGGCTTTGGTGTGACGCAGACGTGCTTCTGCGTGGAGAGCCTTTTGAACCAGATGGCCGACAAAGTGGGCATTACCCCTTGGGAGATTCGCTGGCGCAACGCCATCCGTCCGGGGCAGGAACTGCCCAACGGCCAGATCGTGGATGCGTCCACGGGTCTTGCGGAGACGCTGGAGGCGGTGAAGCCCTACTACGACGCGGCAAAGTACGTGGGCATCGGCTGCGCCATGAAAAACGCGGGCGTGGGCGTGGGAATTCCGGACACGGGCCGGATTCGCCTGCGGGTGGAAGAAGGAAAACTCCACATTTACGCCGGAGCCTCCTGCATCGGGCAGGGATTGGGTACGGTTTTGACCCAGATGGTCTGCGACCAGACGGGCCTTGGACGGGACGATGTGGTCTACGAGCGGTCCAACACCTATCTGGCCCCGGATTCGGGGACTACCTCTGGTTCCCGGCAGACGCTGGTGACGGGAGAGGCCTGCCGCCGGGCGTGTGAGAAGCTGAACGAGGCAAAAAAAGAAAACCCCCTGTCCCATTTGGAGGGGCAGGAGTTTTACGGAGAGTATCTGGCAAAGACCGACCCGTTGGGGGCGGACGTGCCGAACCCTGTCAGCCATGTGGCCTACGGCTACGCCACCCAGATCTGCATTTTGGACGACGAGGGAAAGATCGAGAAGATCGTGGCGGCCCACGATGTGGGAAAGGCGGTCAACCCCACCTCGGTGGAGGGACAGATCGAGGGCGGCGTGGTGATGAGTATGGGCTTTGCCCTGACGGAGCGCTATCCGCTGGAGGACTGCAAACCCTTGGCAAGGTACGGCACGCTGGGCCTGTTTCGGGCGAATCAGGTGCCGGAGGTGAAGGCGCTGATCGTGGAGAAGCCGGGCCTTGACGTGGCCTGCGGCGCCATCGGTATCGGAGAGATTACCTCCATCCCCACGGCCCCCGCTATCGCGGACGCCTATTTCCGGTACGATGGAAATTTCCGGTCCAGCCTGCCGTTGGAGAACACACCTTACAGTAAAAAGTAAAGCGGTCCCCCACAGGGGACCGCTGGACTCAGCCTACCAGTGACCGGCTCAAGGACTGGCCCAGCCAGACGCCCGCGAGACACCCGGCAAGGCTGAGAAGAATGTACAGCGCGGCCAGACCCCGCTCCCCAGCGGAGAGCAGCTGGGCGGCCTCCAGCGAAAAGGTGGAGAAGGTGGTAAAGCCGCCGCAGACCCCGGTTTTCCAGAAGAGAAGCGCACGGGGATTCAACGCTCGCTGCTCCGCAAGGCCCACCAGAAAGCCGATCACCGCCGCACCCAGAAGATTGATGCAAAGCGTCAGGAGCGGAAAATTCCCCCGCCATGGGAGAAGCCCGACGCCATATCGGGCGGCGGCTCCCAATCCGCCGCCCAGACCAACGACCAAAAAGTTCATGCCTTGTCCTCCGGGTTTAAGATGTGCGCCGCTTCGTCCAGCGCCTGCGGCGTGTCCACGTCCCAAAGCTCCTTGGCGGGAACCTCTAAAAGGCGCAAAGCGTTCTCGTGTCGGCGGATGACCGCCGCGCCGCCAATATCACCCGTCAGAGCCATCAGCTCCGGGAAAAATTCGGAGGGGAAGATACAGGGATTGCCCCGGACGCCGCCGTGGCCCAAGGCCGCCAGCTTTTTCGGCGATTCCCTCCAGAAATCACACAGCGCTGCCACGGACTCTCGCCGCAGAAGCGGCTGGTCCGAGACTTGAAAGCAGACGGCCTCGCAGTTTCGCACTTCCGTAAGCCCCAGCTGGAGGGAGCGGCTCAATCCAAGCTCCGGCTTGTCGTTGAGAATGGCGGCGAAATGAAATTCTCCCGCCAGCTTCAGCACTTCCGGGTACTGGGTGACCACAACGATGGAGGAAAAGTGCTCTGAAGGAACTGTTTCCAGCGAGCGCAGGATCAGAGAACGACCATCCAGCGCCGCAGTCAGCTTATTCCCGCCGAACCGCTTTCCGTATCCGGCGGCAAGGACCACACAGCCCAAGTTTTCCATTTTGACACCCCTTATCGGTTACTTTTCTTTAGTATATCCGCTTTCCCCACATCGAGTCAACTATGTGGGGAAGTTCAGTTGAAAAAGGAGGCCAGTTTCATGAGCAAAAGCGTCGGCAAGAGCGCTATCCGGGTGGACGCGTACGAAAAAGCCACAGGCCGGGCAAAGTACATGGATGACCTGTGCGACAGGGGGGCCCTGATCGCAAAGGTCAAGCACAGCACCATTGCCCACGGATTCGTAAAATCAATTGACACCAGCGAGGCGGAGACGATTCCCGGCGTGGTGAAGATTCTCACCTGCTTTGACGCGCCCAACCGCCCCTTCCCCACAGCAGGACACCCTTGGTCTATGGACCCCCATCATCAGGACGTGGCGGACAGAATGCTGCTGAACCGCCATGTCCGGTACTACGGCGACGATGTGGCCGCCGTGATCGCGGAGGACGAGGTGTCCGCCATGCAGGCCGTTCGGGCGCTGAAGGTGGAGTATGAGGAGATGCCCTTTGTGCTGGATGTGCTGAAGGCCTTGGAGCCGGACGCGCCGCAGCTGCACGAGGAGTATCCCGGCAATGTGCTGGCTCACACCGAAATCCGCCGGGGCGACTATGAAGCGGCGATTCAGGAGCCGGGCCTCATCCGCGTGGAGGGCTGGTACGACACGCCCACGGTGCAGCACTGCCACATTGAAAACCACGGCTGCTTTGCCTATGAGGAAGCGGGCCGGGTGGTAGTGGTTTCCTCTACTCAGATTCCCCACATTGTCCGCCGTGTGGTGGGTCAGGCGCTGGGGATTCCATGGGGCAATGTACGCATCATCAAGCCCTATATCGGTGGCGGCTTTGGCAACAAGCAGGACGCGCTGTATGAACCGCTGTGCGCGTGGCTTTCCACGCAGGTGGGCGGAAGACTGGTGAAATTCGAGTGTTCGCGGGAAGAAACGTTTGTCTCCAACCGCGTGCGCCACGCGATCCGCACCCACATCATCAGCTATGTCCGGCCGGACGGCACGTTTGTCGCCCGGAAGTTCGAGGCGTTTTCCAATCAGGGAGCCTACGCCTCCCACGGCCACGGCATCGTGGCCAAGGGCATGGGCGCGTTCCCCCAGCTGTATCCCTGCGAAAATCTGGAGTGCGACTGCTGGACGGTGTTCACCAATAAACCTTCTGCCGGAGCGATGCGGGGCTACGGAATTCCGCAGGCAATGTTTGCCGGAGAGTGCCACATCGACGATGTGGCAAAGGCTGTGGGGCAGGAGCCCGTAGCGTTCCGCCGGGCGCATCTGATGCCGGTGGGGTATGTGGACGGGTTTTCCAAAAATGAGCTGTATGACGACACGTTCAATCAGTGCATGGACCGTGGACTGGCGTACATCGACTTCGCGCGGAAGTATGAGGCATATAAGAACCAGACCGGGCCGGTGCGCAAGGGCGTTGGGTGCGCGGTGTTCTGGTACAATACCGCCGTGTGGCCCATTTCGCTGGAGTCCTCCTCCTGCCGGATGGTGCTCAATCAGGACGGCTCCCTGCAATTCCAGACCGGCGAGACGGAGATCGGGCAGGGCTGCGACACCGCGTATTCCCAGATGGTAGCGGATGCGGTGGGTGTGCCGCTGGAGAAGGTTCACGTAGTCTCCACACAGGATACCGACGTGACGCCTTACGGCACGGGCGCGTATGCTTCCCGGCAAACTTACATCGGCGGATTTTCCATTATGCAGACCGGGCTTGCCCTGCGGGAGCGGATTTTGAACATCGCCCATGAGCAGACCCGGATGCCGGTTTCCAATCTCGACCTGATCGACGGCAACATTGTCCGCAAGACCGACGGGCGGATTTTGAAGACGCTGGGAGATTTGGCGATGGAGAGCCTTTATTCTATGGAAAGCAGCCAGCACATCACCGCCGAAACCACCGCCCAGATCAAGACGAACGCCTATTCTTTTGGATGTTCCTTTGCAGAAGTGGAAGTGGACATCGAAATGTGCAAGGTAAAACTGGTGAATATGATCAATGTTCACGACTGCGGAACGCTCATCAATCCTCAGCTGGCGGAGGCACAGGTGCACGGCGGCATGTCCATGGCCATTGGCTATGGACTTTCTGAGGAGCTGAAGTTTGACGAAAAGACCGGAAAGCCCTTGAACAATAACCTGCTGGATTATAAGCTGTCCACCTTTATGGATCATCCCCATCTGGAGGGAGAGTTTGTGGAAAATCCAGAGCCGACCTCGCCGTACGGGACAAAGGCGCTGGGTGAACCTCCGGCCTGCTCCGGCGCGCCGGCGATCCGCAACGCGATTTTGAACGCCACCGGAGTGGCTGTGGATTGCTGTCCCATCACCCCGCATGTGCTGTACGCAGAGTTCCGCAAGGCGGGACTGATCGAAGAGTGAAAGGAGAGAGACGCAGATGTATGATATGAAAGCCCTCTATGAGGCAGGCTCTGTGGAGGAGGCCGTCTCCCTTCGTATGGAGCATCCCGAGGCCCAGATCATCGCGGGAGGGTCCGACGTGCTGGTGCAGATGCGGGAGGGAAAGCGGGCCGGAAAAGAGCTGATCTCCATTTACGGCATCGACGCTCTGCGAGGCGTGTCGCTGGAAGAGGACGGGACGCTGCGCATCGGCTCCCTCACCAGCTTTTCTCACATCACCCGGGATCCGCTTATCCAAAAATACATCAATGTGCTGGGACAGGCGGTGGATCAGGTGGGCGGCCCCCAGATCCGCAACATCGGCACCATCGGCGGCAATACCTGCAACGGCGTGACCTCCGCCGACTCTGCTTCCACGCTGTTCGCGTGGGACGCGGTGGTCGAGCTGACGGGACAGGCGGGCGTGCGCCGTATCCCCATTCAGGAGTTCTATATCAAGGCGGGAAAAGTGGATATCCATCCCGACGAGATTCAAACGGCCATTTTGATTTCCAAAGAGAGCTACGAAAATACCTTTGGACATTATATTAAATATGCAATGCGCAACGCCATGGACATCGCCACGCTGGGAACCTCGGTCAACGTGCGGCTGTCCGCCGACAAAAAGTATGTGAAACGGGCGCGCGTGGCCTTCGGCGTGGCAGGCCCCATCCCCCTGCGGGCAGTGACGGCGGAGCGTCTGGCAGAGGGCCAGCCGATTTCCGAGGAATTGGCGGAGCGGTTTTCTCAGGCGGTGAAGGAGGACATCAATCCGCGGGACAGCTGGCGCGCCAGCCGGGATTTCCGACTGCACATTGCCGTGGAGAGCGCGAAGCGGGCGTTTATGGAGAGCGTGAAACTGGCGGGAGGTGCGCTGTGATGGAAAAACATGTGATGCAGTACAAGACCGTCCATTTTAGTCTCAACGGCAAGAATGTGGAGCGCACGGTGGACGTGCGGGCGTCTTTGACGGACATGCTGCGCAACGATTTTCGGATGACTTCGGTGAAAAAGGGCTGCGAGGTGGGGGAGTGCGGCGCGTGCAACGTGCTGATCGACGGCGAGGCTTTCAACTCCTGCATCTATCTGGCGGTTTGGGCGGAGGGCAAGGCCATCCGCACACTGGAGGGGCTGCTGGGTCCCAATGGCGAGCTTTCCGATATCCAGCAGGCGTTTGTGGACGAGGCCGCCATCCAGTGCGGCTTCTGTTCCCCCGGCTTTATGCTGACCGCCGTGGAGATTCTGGAATCCGGAAAGGAATACACGGACGACGAGCTACGCAAGCTCCTCTCCGGCCATCTTTGCCGGTGTACCGGATATGAAAACATCCTGCGGGCCGTGAAAAAGACCATGTACCGCAGACTGGGAAAGCCCATGCCGGAAGAAAGCTGAGGCAGCGCAGGAAGACTGCGGGCGGACCGCCCGATGAACCCCTCAAATATCGAAAATACAGGATGCGCTGATTCAATCCATTGTGCGGATTGAATCAGCGTTCCCTTAAGCGCAGATGTCAGGTGCAGGGGCGGTTGGCACATTTCTTGCCGTAATTGTCAAATTAGTGTGTCAAAGTGCGCTGTCACGTTCCAACAATTTGGCAAAGCCTTGGTATAACTGGAAATTGAGGGACTTCTGGCAGCGCCGGACCGCCCGTGTCAACTGGCGCGCGATGACAAACCGTACTGTCAAATATTAATGAATTGCATGGGAAGCTGAAATTTTTTTGCTCTTAATGTAATTTTAAATCGTTAAAAAACTGTGAATTCTTGCGATAAACCGGAATTCTAAAAAAAACAGGCAAAAAAATCCTCCATACTCCGCTTTGGCACGGAATGTGCTGCAAAGTAGATAAAGCCCAAATCAAGCGGAACCCAAAATAAGGAGGATTCATATGGAATCATATGGCGCATTAGCACTGCTTCCCCCTCTTGTGGCGATTGTTCTTTGCTTTGCCACGAAACAGGTCCTGATCTCGATGTTCATGGGCCTGTTTACCGGATGCTTGATCGTATCCGGATGGAATCCCCTCGGCGGCATCTCCTACTCTTTGAAGGTCCTTGTGGACAATCTGGGCGACCCTGACAACGCGCTGCTTGTCATTTTCACGATGTTCATGGGCGTCGGCATTGCATTCATCTGGCGGCTTGGTGGCAGCTTTGCACTGGCTGAGGCCGCAAAGCACCGCTTCAAGAAGCGGCGTTCCGTGTGCCTTGGCACATGGGGACTGGGCATTTGCACCTCTATCAACGACTGCTTGGTGGCGGCGGTGGATGGAAACGTCTTCCGCGACATCTGCAAGGAGTACCGCATTTCCTCGGAGAAGCTCTCCTATGTGCTGGACTCCACTGCCGCGCCCGCGGCGGCGCTGCTGATCTCCGACTGGATTGCCTATCAGATCTCCATGATCAAACAGGGACTGGATATGGCGGGGATCTCCGATGTGCAGCCGATGGCGGCTTACGTCCACTCCATCCCTTTTAACATGTACTCCATTCTGACGCTGTTGTTTGTGGCGTTCCTGATGTATACCGGCAAGGACTACGGCCCTATGCTGAAGGCTGAGGCGCGCTGCCTGTCCACCGGAAAGTTTACCCGGGACGGAGCAAGCCCCATGATGGACGTGGGCAATGAGCTGGGAGACCCCAAAATGGACAAGCCCATGGTCAAGACCTTTGTTCTGCCCATCGGTCTGGCGCTGGCAACCATTTTGGGCGGTATCGTCTGGACAGGCCGGGAGTATCTGTCCGAGGGCGTCATGGCGGTTCTTGAGAACTGCGACGCCAGTTCCGCGCTGCTGTGGGGCTCTTTCGTCATGGCGGCCACAGGAATCGTGCTGGCGCTGACCACCCGCATCATGACCTTTGCGGAGACGATGTCCACCATCGTGGACGGCTTCAAGCTGATGGTCCTCACCGGCGCGATTCTGGTGATGGCGTGGTCTCTGGGCTCCATCACCAAGGAACTGGGATTGGCCTCGTTCGTGGTGGAACTGATCGGAGACAACGTGCCCTTTGGCGTTCTGCCTCCGCTGGTGCTTTTGCTATCTATTTTAATCGCCTTTGCCACCGGTACCTCTTGGGGCACCATGGCCATCATGACCCCGCTGGCTATCTCCATGGGCTATCAGCTGACCGGCGACGTGAACATGTCCATCGGCATGGCCGGCGCGGTTCTGTCCGGCGCGATTCTGGGCGACCACTCCTCTCCTGTGTCTGACACCACGGTCATGGCCTCCATCTTCTCCGGTGCGGATCACATTGACCATGTGGGTACGCAGCTGCCCTATGCCCTGACGGTGGGCGGCGTGATTCTGGTGCTGTATACGATCTACGGCTTTACGGCCTGCAATCCGCTGATTCTGCTGCCGGTGGGTCTGGTGCTGCTGTGCTTGCTTGCCACTGTGCTGCACAAGATCGACCTCAAGCGTTATCACATCGACCCCAGCTACGCCGACAACATGACGAAGGCGTTTAAGTGACGCCTTTACTACCGGGCGCAGTTTGAAAAAGGAACCGGCGTTTCCGTATCTGACCAAGGCAGACGGGAAACGCCGGTTCCGGCTGTTTATTTCATTCCGTATTTCTCCAGCTTTCGATAAAGGGTGCGCAGACTGACGTGCAGCTCGTCCGCGATCCGCTTTTTACCGTCCAGCGTTTCACCGTACTGATCCAATAGCTTTTGAATCTGTGCCTCCTCGTCACGGCCTCGGCCGGAGGCTGCGGTGGCTCTTGCCGCTGAGGTGGGGCGGGCGGAGCGCTGGGCCAGCAGCCGGGGCGGCAGGTCCCGTGGGGTGACCTCTCTGTGCTCGCAGAGGTTGGCAACGTACTCCACCGCATTTTGCAGCTCCCGGACATTTCCGGGCCATGGTCAGCGCAGAAAAAATTCCTCCGCCTCCCGAGAGAAGCAC
>JABNAD010000886.1_pt1 | contig 13757 bp, 20 predicted proteins | sample 7240381 | NCBI WGS metagenome assembly JABNAD01 (sample SAMN11332834, study PRJNA596920) | anaerobic digester metagenome | biome: digested sludge; isolation source: digested sewage sludge-derived enrichment culture grown on H2/CO2 | place: Germany: Goettingen
CTCTGATTCCCTTTGTCTTGCATATTTGAGCTGCTTGACTCTACTCCTCTGGATCGCTGTGGCCATGGCTAGCTCCTAAATCAAAAGGATCCTGTTCAAATCCTTTGTTGGCTTCATCCTTTTCTTCCTTGAGTTTTTCAAGCTCTGCCAGGGGATCTGCAACCAGTGCGGTTAATGTAAGCAAGGTCTCCTGGGATAATTGCCCTCCAGCCTCCGAGAATGCTTTCAGCTCCTCGTAGAAAGCCCTTGGGATGTTGGGAGTAAATACAAACTCAAGGTCGTTGGCATCCACTCCAGTGAGCTCCTGAGCCGTTGACTTGAGGTTAAATAGTAAGCGGTATCTCCTGGACAATCCCTCAATCATTCGGGTTTCCTTGTCAGCTCTGACCTGGTCTAGGCCAAAGAGCTTATACTTCATAGACTCCCCGGAAGAGCTGCCGGAGAACTTCTCATCCGTAATGTCCGGAGTGTTTGTAAACCGATGAATATCATTCTGCAGGCGACTTTTATATGCCTCGACTCCTGCCACGTCATATTGCTTGTAAATGTACTTTGCATCGACATTGCCAACAGGCTGACCTTCAAGATCAGTGGCCGGAATCAGTAGCATCGTGTTCTTTTCTTTCATCTGGCTGGCTGATGTGAGATCCAGTTTCAAGTTCCCAATGATGACAAGCATTGCATTGTTGAGGTCTGTCATGTAGTTGGATGTGTCCGATTCAGCTGCATCATAAGCATCGATCTGGTCAAGCACCGGCTCAAAGTCGCCTTGTCGGAAACGGTTATTGGAGTACTCAGTAATTGGGACCTCGCCGAAGTAGTGAGCTTGCCGCTTTACTTCTATAAGCTTATCACCGGCCTGAACATAGTAAATTACTGCTCTATCAGTGTACATCTCGACTTCATACTGCTGTTCCCGATTAAGTTTATAGCGAATCCCGGCTAGAGGTAATCGCTCGACTGTATCACCGTAGACCACGAATGTTTTCAGCGGATCCAGCTTAACCACTCTGTCTTGATCTTTGCTGTTTCTGAATGTCATATCGTAAGCCCTGCCATAGATGGACAGATCCAGTGTCAGATCGGAATTTAGCCGATCAGCCCTGAACATCTTGTTAAGCAGCGTGATTGCTTCGTTGACCTTCGAATCCTGATGCTTGACCTTAATCGGATTTCCGACCAGGTATCCTTGGATAAAAGAAGAAATGTACCGGGCAAATCCATGGGCTAGGCGGACATCCGCCAAATGACTCTCCCGGTCCTTTCGGTTGTAGATCGTAGGGTTTTTAACCTCGTAGTAATCATCCAGCTCATTCAGTCTTGGAGCTTGCTCTTCGTGATGTTTTCGGATCAGCTCCATCAGAAGCTCTGGAGTAATCTCCTCTAGGGATCCAACCTCATACACTTCATTGCAGTTTTCGTGGAACCTGTATTTGCTTTTCCTGTAGAGCAATGCTGCCTTTCCCATCTCTGTCCTTGGGATGGCTGATATGTTGTTATTTTCCATAAGTTACCTCCTAAAGGCCCAGAGCCTGAATTGCATCATACTGTTCTTTGTAATCCTCTTTCTTGACTGGTCTAATGTATTTTTCCAGGCCGTAGCGCATGGCATCCATCAAATGGTTAAAGTCATCGATTGGCTCGTTTGTGAGCTTACCGAACTTATCCGGTTTAAATCCATAGTTGCTGATCTCCGTGATGAAATTGACGCATCTTGGATGCACCCATATCTCCAGATCCTGGATCCACTGGATCCCGTTTTGGATGCTGTCCGGGCCTTTTTTTGCACCGGTCACCCTTAAGCCATAACCTCTCAGCTCAGCATTACTCTTAGGCTCTGCTGAATCGGCTGTGATTGTTTCTTTGCCATAGCCCAAGCGGGTGATCTCCTCGAAGATCTTCTTGTTACTCATGCCCTTCTGGTATATCTCATCCCAGATATATAGCCGGCGCTGTGAAGGGCTGTAGAATGGCATCAGGAACGCTGTAGGATCATTGGTGTAACCATAGTCCAACCCTGCTGCTGAGAGTGCATCGGGAGGAAGATCCTTCAGTACAAAATCCTTTTCCTGCCAGTTTTCATAAACAAGTCCCTCAACGATGCCCCAGTGTCCAAGTCCTGCCACCTGGTAACGCCGTGGGTTACGCTTTCGCATATCCTCAAACATTCGGCGGTCAGAATCATCAAGGAACTCATTGCAGGTGTAATTGGTCGTTAAAGCCAATACATCATGGTTTTGGACATCAAAAAAACGGCGCTTAATCCAGTGCCGTTCATTCCATGGGTTAAATGTTAATGTCGCTTGTTTCCAAAGTCCATCCGGAACTTCTCCACGAATGGATTCATCCAGGATATCGAAATCTGCTTCGGTCATTACCTCATAGGACTCCTCCAGCCAAAGCCAGCAGAGCACTCCAACCTCGACTGTGATCGATGTAACCTTCAGTGGATCGTCCAACCCTCTGAAGTAAATCTTCTGTCCTGTGGGCTTGTAGGTAGCTTCCAGCGGCTGCATCGTGAAGTGCCATAAATGTGATACCTTCAACCGATTAACTGCCCACTTGAGTTCGGTAAAGCAGCTGTCTTTAAGCGTCCGAAAGGTCTTTCTGACCACCAACAAGTTCGCATCCGGATACTTCATGATGTTGTAGATATACCAGAGCGCTGTGGTCTTGGATTTCTTACTGGCTCGGGATCCTTTGATCACCCGGTATCGGTGCCTGGATCTCCAAAAGGATCCGTAGCCCTTCCCGACGATCTCCGGTAGATTAACCCGGACCTTGTTACTCGGGGATTTCATTTTCGCCCACGAATGTTACTTGGGAATTCAGGTTAATATCCTGTTTGTCCGTGTAAAGCCCTACATGCTTCCCAAGTAGCTCCAGTGCTCTTATTTTGTCATAAGTCTTAACCTCTCGTTCTGTGATGTATCCATCTTCTGTTGGTGTTATTTTTACTTTGACTGATGCGATAGCCGCTGTGTCATCCCTTGAAGCATCGCTTTTAATACTTGCACTTTCCATATTGATCACATCGGTTGGATTAACGAAAGCTAGCTTTGCTAATTCTTGAATGATGCGATCCGCATTGATCCCAGTCCTCTTTGATCTCTCTGCCAGTGCCACCGCCACCGCAGATGAAATACTAACATTCGCTAACAAGCGTGCACCTTGCTCATTTGCAGTTTTAGGTGAATATCCAGTTCTGATAGCAGCCTGGGTAGCATTTAGATCTATTAAATATTCTTCAACAAATCGTTGTTGTTTATGCGTCATAAATACCACCTCCTAGCAATTTGTGATAATATATTCTCAACCTTTTAATTTTTTCGGGAAGACAAAATGTCCATTACTATCACTATTACAAATGCCGTCACCATTGACATGAAGATTGTATCATTCAATTTCCTCACCTCATTGCTAGAAAGGATGTTTATGGAACAACAGTTAATTACAATTGCAACAGCTGCTGGAACTACCCTAGTTACAAAAGGAATTTCTGCTCCTATTGAGAGTTTTAATGACCTATGGAATGGGGCAATTGGTCATCGCATCAAAGCATGGTCTGAAGAACGCAAAATTAAAGCATTCGACAATGTGAATAAATTAATGGAAGACATTGCTGAGAATCTAAATTCAATCCCTCAAGATAACCTAATAGATCCTGAGGCATCAATAGTGGGCCCAGCTCTTGAATCGGCAAAATATTATTGTGATCAAGAGATGTTAAGAAAAATGTTCGCAAAAGTTATTTCATCGAGCATGGATAATAGGCTTTCATCAAAGGTTCATCACTCATTCATAGAAATAATTAAACAATTGTCCCCTATCGAAGCGAAATTTATTACTGATATGTCTAAAACCCTGCCTTTAGGAGATATTGTAGTAGACTATGAACCGAGCGGACAAAATAGAATTTTCAACTATTTCTATCTCGATGCAAATTACCCTGATCCAAAAGTAAATTCTATAACAATATCTAATCTCCTGAGGCTTGGTATTATTTGGAGCCCTGGGTCATTGGAATACTTTTCAGACGATCGATCCTATGAGTATATTCTCCAATCCACAAAATATATAGAAATACGTGATCAGATAACAGCGGCTGGATATCACCGGGGGAAAAAGGTCAAAACAGTTAAATTCCAGAAGTCGTATTTCGATCTAACTCCATATGGTACAAACTTCAAAGAGATATGCACACCATTGAAATCTATTAATCAAACACTCCATGTTAAATAGACTCTCAGCAGATAAGCACCCAGGCATTACGCTTGGGTGCTTATCTCATGGGGGAGGGACTATGCGGGTAACTTGTCCCACTACCATAATACAACGGATTTAGGGTCTGAAAGTGTCGTCTTTTTGTCACCCTATTTGAGACCCATTTCGAGGGCAATATCTTCTAGCAGCTCCCGCCTCCAGCGATAGTAGGTTTTGCTGCTAATATGCAGTTCTCCCATTATTCCGTATGCTGTATGAGTCCTTTGGAAGTATTTCAGTTCAATCAATTTTGTCATTGGCTGGTTGTCCTTATATCTATCAAGAACCTTCGAGATAGCATTCAACCGCTTCTCAACGCACAAAACTGCCCTGCTGGTCATTAACCTAAGTGCTTTGCTCTCCGTTGGATTAGATGTCTTGGATCCTCTAGGCATTCCGTCAGGAGGTGCCGGGCTTCCTTCGAGGATCTCCTCTTTTCGAAGAGCTACCTCATGTAGATTTTCATGGTATGCATAAAGCTCTGCTTCTATAAAGTTTTCAATTGATTTCGTCATCCACTTCCTCCAGCTCATACTTCATTTCGTCCGGAACTTCGACGGTAACGGTATCGCAATAGTTGCCGTAGTTGGCGTACTTTTCGTTGTACTCCTGGAAGCACTTCCCTAAAAACTCTTTCCCGCCCTCCGGCATTTCGTAATCTTCGCCAGAAAAATCATGGTCGTAAAGCTGTTGTTCGATTGCGTCAATTGCATCTTCCGGATCAATGGCTATCTTAACCGGGATGCCACCGTCAACCTCATCAGGGCAGGCATATCCGCCGTCTTTCAGCTCACCGAGAAGTTCTTCAAGTGATAAAAGCATCCGTTCACCGCCTTCATAGTCCTCGTGGCCAAAACAGTGATGGTATTTATCCATGTACTCTTTGTATGTCATTTATAAATCCCTCCCCAGGAACTCTTTCCAAGAGCCCCTCACATTGCAGATGAAATCTTTAATCGCATCTCTAGTTGACACTGGGTCTATCAAGAACCATGCGAAGCAGAACAAGCAGCAAAAGCAGCACATGAAAAGGAACCATACAGCTACTGCGCTAATTACTATTAAAACCACAGCCATCATTCATCCCTCTCATTCCATGCCAGGTGACTTAGATCCATCTTGTCCTGGCAGCTCTCACAGACTTCGCACTGATCAACCGCTAACTCGCCATATCTGTGGCAGTGCTTCATGCCACGGTACCGCTGCAGTTCTCTATGGTAGTGCAGGTGTGCTTCTTCACGTTCCCGGCTCTCTCTGCTCAAGTCAGGATTTGCCAGCCGACCTTCACAGATCCGGATGGTTTCTTCAAGAGTTCTCATATTGCTCCTCCATAAGTTCCGGGTTATCGTGGATGTTGCCGATGACGGTCAGCTCACCAAAATCATCAAAGTGAAGAGCAGTTCCAAAGCGATTCCTGTCGTAGTACCAGAAACCCCCGTAACAGGTTTCATACTCCACTACACCTATTAGGTGGTGCCCATCATCACAGATAAGGCCCCCCTCGAAGATCTTCACGCCGTTCTTGTCGTCAAGTCCGGTGTATTGCCCGACCGTTTCCGGGATGACTTCTAACATTTCTCCGTATTTCAGCACAATGTGAACTGTTTCCATGTAAGCGGATTTGTTTATCAGAAGTTGCCCTTCCACCCACTCACCGTTATCTACTCGCTTACCCCTGAAAAGTATCTCTCTCATTCGATTTCCTCTCCTTCGCTTTCCTCAATCCACTCCTCGATACAAGGCAGGCAGGTGTAGCAAGATACCGGTTCCCCATCAAGGAACCCCGTTTCGAGAAGTGCGTGTTCTCCTGGCGGGATTTCTTTTTGACATGCGGCGCACTTATGCGATTTCCTGCATTTGACGACTTTTTCTGTTGCCCCCTGCACATCCTCGTCTCCGGCATAAAATCCGGTGTAAAGATATCTTTCCTTCTCGTATTTCATCTCATTCCTCCATAAGTTCCGGGTTATCGTGGATGTTGCCGATGACTTCCATTTCATCACCCCAACTCTCCCACCCATCTCTACAGTTTCTTGCGAAAAGTTCTAACTTTCTTGCATCCGGGAACATATCCTCTAGCATACGGTACGCACATTCAGGTTTCTTGCTATGCTTTGTCGCCATTTCACGCATGACCGTCCTGTACTTTCCTCTTGTCGATTCTGACGGTTTAAGCATCTTCCCTCTGGGATAAAACCAGAGCAGATATTCGTGACTGTACCGCACGGTAAAAGCCCGGGCTACTCCGTTTTCCTTGTCCCAGATCATACGAGCGTGACGTGTGTAGCCGAGGTTTGCCATCATTACTTCCGACTCGTGCAGGTATTTGTCAATCGTCCACATGAAGACGTTGTGCTGATCGGCAGCCTGTTTGAAGAAGTCTCCGTGTATCGCTTCGATTTCCTCAAGGGGCAGCGTGGAGTAGTCCAATTCCTTCCCTTGATTCGGTCTTGCTTTCCGCAACCCACCCTTTGTCTGATTCCACGGTGGATCGGTATAAAAGATTTCAAATGGCATATATTCACCTTACCATCCAAGGATCTTCGTGGATGTTCCCGATGACTTCCATCTCGTAATAGTCCCCAGGCCCAATTGACCGGATGTCCTCGACAAGGATCGTCCCGACACACTCATACTGGTCACCGTATCTAAGTCCGTCCTTAACCTTCACGAAGTCACCTACGAAGATCTCCACGCCGTTCTTATCCTTCAGTCCTGTGCACTGCTCGAGTATTACATCATCCATCGGATAATCATCACCGCATAGTCCGCAGTTCTCATGGCCGAAACCCCATACCATCACTTTTTCATAAAAAAAATCTATGGATGCTATAGGTAAGTACCTTCTTTGTGGTTTTACCCAAACTCTAAGATTAAGATCCATTATTCCTTCACCTCCGGCAGATTCCACCAGCAAATCGGTTCACTCATTTCAACACAACCATCGGCATTGTAGTAGTAAAAATATCCATCCGGATGATAAATCGCTTTCACAAAGTCGCCGTCATAAACCAGATAATCATTGTCACCGAAGGAGTCATATTCCGGCTTTTCCTCCGGCCATTTGTGGCGGAAAAGTGTATCGGTAATCGGCAACCTAAGTCCGTTCTTCTCGACATCATCCCAAAATACTTTTTGTTTTTCTGCCCACTCATTTATGTTGAAGACAGCCTCAGCTGTTTCTTCACTTGACTTTTTAAGCTTTTCCTTTTCAATCATTTTCTCCTCCTCCTCTTAAGTTCGTCGTAGTGAATCCATCCATCAAGATCCCCATACTTGAGATTCCTGCAGATCCAGGACAACTTTATGTTTGGGTACTTAGCCCAGAATAATTTTCTCCGCATGATTCCCTGCTGAGTTTCCATGCCTTTGATGTCAACAATTTCCTCAGAGCCGTCCACGTGATAAACGCGAAAATCAGCCGTGTAGGTAATCGCTCTTACAAGGTTCCCTTCGTTGTTCGTGAACTTCTCCAAAAGTGTATATGAAGGCTGTAATTCAAAATTCAGAATCTCTTCTGCAGCTTTCTTTTTTTTCAGGTATTCGTAGTATCGGGCTTCCTCTTTGCTATCAAAGCAAATTCCATCAATTGTGATTTTTTTGTTATTGTACTTTGCCATTACTTTACCCAGATGCTATCTTTGTCAGCTAAAAGTCTTTGATTCTCAAATTCCAATCTGGTAACTGTCATTCTCAATGAATTGATCTCCTCTTGTTTTTCACCAAGTTGTCTTTCATAGGAATTTTTCAGCTCCCGGATCGGATCAATTTTGTTTATCTCCTTCTCCGCTTGAAGCAAAGATTTTCTCAATTTCTTCAGCATCTGCAGTTCATCTTCAAACATTGAGCTTCACCCTTTTTGTTTTGATCAATCCTTCTTTCATCGCCTTCTCATAGTCCCAGTTACTCATCCCGGTTTCCTTGAGCAAGCTCGCTTTACTCAAATATCGCTCATCATCGTAGAAATACACCTTCACACCATTTTTCCGTTGGTGATTGTATTTTCTATAATCTATTCCTCTGTTCTCAGTTGCTTGTGTGATGCTTTGGAATCCGTCTGTAGGTTTGATATGTTCAGGTGTCGTCTTAGAAAACTTTTCCATGTACTTGTCATACAGTGCTTCGATTTCGTTCCAGAGGCTTTCTCCCGTGCTTACCAGGATGTAGTCATATAAGCTTCTTACGATTTTCCATTTGGTCCATGTGTTAGCTGCTGCCATGGAAATGTAGTTGCCGATCGTTGGATTATCTTTAATACTGTTCAAAATTTCCTCGTGTGTCATGCTGTCGCCCTCTTTGGTATACAGTACTCAGGGATAAGCGCTCTGGTTACCGCTTCGGCCATATCAGGACATACGCTGTTCCCAATCTTTGCTTTAGCCTCTGTCTCGGATACACAGTCCAAGATATAGTCATCCGGAAATCCCTGAAGTCTCGCAAGTTCTCTGGCTGTAAGCATACGAAGGCATATATCTGTGATCTTGTATTCGACTCCATGAACAGTTACCAGGCCGAATCGATCTTTTGCCGTTATGGTTCCAAGTGGCTCATGCAGACTCTGTCCGTCCTTCTCATTGCCGTAATATTTGGTCAGGAATGCTGCCACCAGCTGAGACTTATTATTGGTCATGATCGTTGGATGAGGTTCTCTGAGGAGCTGGCCGGAGTCCTTGGAATACCATTGGGATAGATAAGCGCAAACCAAACCGAATCGGTTGTTTGTTGGAATAGTAGAGATCGGATCATGAAGATCAGATCCCCTTGTTTCTCTTCCTTGGGTACCGTAGTAGTGACTCAGAAACCACGCTTGATTATCGACAATATAGGGTTCATCGGTTTCAAGAACAACCTTCTTCAGTCCTCTAGCAATTCTCTCAAGAGTGTTTTTGCTGAGAGGTTTTGCCCTTTCGAAGATTGACTTCATCGGAATCGAGAAATCAATATAATCACCAGCAGCCTTCCATGGTTCACACTGGCCGGTTGCTACAAGGAGTGAATCCCTCTTTGCATGTGTTGGTTCTGGCCAATGAATCAGCCTGCCATCACCCCGGAAGATCCCAACGAACCTCTCCCGCTTTGTCGGAGCACCGTAGTTAGCCGCATTGAGGATTCGGTACTCGAACTTATAACCAAGTTCGCAAATTTGCTTTTTCCATTTTTCAAATGTTTCACCAGACCTCGCTTTGATTGGTTTCCCTTTCTTCAAAGGTCCCCAGGTAGTGAACTCCTCGACATTCTCGACCACTATCACATCCGGATGGACCATGCCTGCCCATCGGCACACAACCCAAGCAAGTCCTCTAATCTTACGATCCTTCAGAGCGGATCCCTTTGCCTTGGAAAAATGCTTGCAGTCCGGGGAGAACCACGCATAAGCCACCTTCTTCCCTTTTGTTGCTTCTTTTGGATCCACCGTGAAGACATCTTCCCGGTAGTGTTTGGTCCCAGGGTGATTGGCCTTGTGCATTGTAATAGCCGCCTGATCGTGATTAACCGCTATATCAACCGCCCGACCGATCGCCTGTTCAATGCCTTGTGATGCACCGCCGCCGCCGGCAAAATTATCCGTAAAGCAGATTTCAAGTAAATCACTCATTGTCTACTCCGAAGGATTGGTTCTTGCTTTTGACAAGGTCCATGCCGATTGTTTCTACTGAGACCCGATAACCTTCTCTCATTAGCTTGGTATACTCAGCAGTAAAATCATCCACAGTGCAGGTTACTTCAGCTTTCTCTTTTCCTTTTTTTCCTGTTAAGCGATACATTAGGTTTCTTCCTCCTTTTCCCATCCAAGCAAGCGCTTCTCTAATGAGTCGTAGTCTGTATTGCGCTGCTCGTAATCATTGAATGCAGTAACATTGTGATTCTGTGGTTTCCCTCGGTTGTCATATGCTCCCTCTAGGATCTTCAGCCGGTTCCCTGGTTTAATGATCCAGTCAAAAGTAGCCCTCCAGTTCCGGTTGTTGTCTCCGGAAAGAAAGTCAGATTTACCAGCCTTAGTGAAGGTGTCCAGGATCTCCTGAAGATTCCCCCAAGCCTTTATGGTTTTCCGTCGATTATCATCTAGTTTCTTTACCTTGGGGAGTCGAGGACAGAGAAAATGAAAGTTATCCACAACCATTTTGTAATCTATGTGGGGTTCCTGTTTACTCTCCCTCTTCTCTATATCTAAATCTATATCTATACCTATATCTAAACCTTTATCTGCGGTACCACTTTGGCAACCATCGAGCAACCGTTTGGCAACCGTTTGGCTCCATTCTGTATCAATGACTTTTCCAGAAGGTAATTCTTGAGTAAGTTCTTGATCCGAATAAGAGTTATTTTCCTTCAACACCAGGGATTTTAGTTCCTCCTGATACTGGGTTGGAGTGTACCTATCCCCACGGATCGTGTTATGCATTCTCCAATGCTTAATAACTATGACTCCGTTTTGAAATGTCAGAACAAACCGTTTGGCAATCAATATCTTAAGATCATCATCGGATGCTCCAATCATCCTCTGGATCTTCTTTGGATTATTGATAAAACCATCATCGTCCGCTCTCATATTCAAATGAAAGTACAAGCATTGACTGGATAATGGCATATCTAAGAAAGCATCGCTGTCGATGATCTGCTTGGTAAACATCCTTTTATTTGCCAATATTTGCCTCCTTTCAGGCCGGGTTGCAAGGCCGGCCTGTTATTTTGGGGTGACATTATGATTAAGTGGCGATCCACATCATCAACTTCTTTCTTCGATCAAGTCCAAAGTTAGGTGAAGTCCTTTATCTGCTATCCAAACCGGACGGCCGCTAACTTCCTGCATTCTTCGGCGGAAGGATTCGAGATCCGAGTTTGAATCTGACAAATGAATCAGGACAATGTTTTCCACCATCCCAAGTCCGGCAGCCTTAACAGCTTCCAGAGTTTTTTCGATGCTCATGTGAGACTTGACGACACGTTGAGCTAGGTAGGCATTTGTACGGCCTTCCAGGACATCTTCTGCCAGTTTCTCCCGGTCATAGTTCGCTTCAATCATCCAGTGATTGATGCCCTTGATTTCGTACGGAAGGATATAGGTATCCGTCGCAAAGAGTAGGCTTCCCATCTCTGGGTGGCTGATCAAATAGCTTACAATCGGGACATCGTGTTTTGCCGGAAGCGGCATTACCTTGAACTTACCAAGGCGAAATGGAGAATTCTCTTGAACGTCAAAAGCAAATGGACTATTGATCTTCTTTGCTTCAAAGGTTTCCTTTGGAGCAAATACCTTTACTCCAAAGGAATTTAGATCTCTGATTGACCTGGAGTGATCATTGTGACTGTGAGTTACTAAACAACCTCTCACCTTACGGAAACTCCAGTCCAATTCCTTCTTGATTTCCTTAATCGGGACCCCGCATTCAAGGATTAGGATTTCATTCTCTGCTTCTAGGAAATAGCAGTTCCCTTGACTGCTGCTTCCTAAAACTTTTAGTTTCATTAAAACGGCAACTCCTCTTCATTGAACTCATATGGGGGTTCTTCCTTTGAAGGTTTAGGTTCTTGAGGAACAGCCTTTGGTGGTTCGCTGGGCTGTTCAATGGAAAGTGAAGAAGCATCTACTATTTGTTTTGGTTGACGGTCTTCTTCTACCACGGCCTCATAAGTCGCATTGACAACATCCCTTGTCGTTTCTTCGTCCCCGGTCATTAACAAGTACGCATCATCTGATGTCGCAAAATATCGCTTGCAGGCCCTGTTAATAACGGATTTGACCGCCATTTCTTCGCTGAAATTTTTGTGTGCCGGTGAGTTTCCTTTTGTTTGGCCTTGATTCCAAGCAGCTCTGACCTGCGCCATTGTCATCACTTCGGTATGGATAATACCTGTTTCACCAATGACAACCGCAAAGGCTCCTATCAATTGATTTGCGTCGATATTTTCAAAACTTGGCTCGAAAGCTTTAACTTTCAATGCTCCTGACTCCAGGTCAAATACAGTTTCGAATTTATCACCCTTGTAGAGCGGATATCCCTTCACATCCTTCACATTTCCCATACGCTTTGTGACAGCAATGGTCCCAAGATAGCTGCGTGACAATGTGAGCTGATTACCATAGGGGATGAAATAGCACTGCTTTTTACTAGGATTGAGACCCTGGATCACCATGTCATACAGTGCTTGGGTGATCGATGCTGTCGTACAGGCTTCAAGGGCCGGCCTGTTATCCTTTGTCTTTACCTCTTGAAGAATGAGGTATGCGCTTTTTAAAGCGTTCTCCGGGCTGTAGTTTGGCGGTACGATGATCGTTTTGTTCTCTTCTGCAGTTCTAAGCTGCGAAAGCACTTTAGCTGTGATTGCTGTGTTTTCGGATCTTGCAATTTCGTTTTTATTTTCTGCCATTTGTTAGGCCTCCTGCTCAATTCTGATTTTTTTATCGTTGCTTACATAGAGATTGATGATCTGACCTTTTGTTGGGGTTAGCCGATTGACTTCGCCTCTGCTATCAATCCAAATCGGAGCGCTGGTCTGATAGTACTCAGTGAGAGTGTTAATGATATCAAGGCCCGCATTTACTTTTCCGGCGTGATTGGCATCCTTAAAGGGCACCAAAGAGCCGTTGGTATTAACCAGCGCCTCGCAGGTTTCCGACAGTCCACCGTTGATCTGTTGTTCAAAGAGTTTGAAACGAACCGCTGTGAAATGCTGATTGACTCTACTTTCCAAAAGTCGAACCTTTGCTTTCATAAATTCTTCGACTGCAAATTCCGTCTGCTGGGCACGAACAAATTCCTCAGACTTTTCAGCCAGCTCCTCTTCCAGCTCCTGGATCCTCTTATCGGCTCGATCGTTGATTCCTGATTTAGCCAATTCTCTGTCGATAACCTCAATCTTCGCATTCAGATTTTTCAGATCATCTTTGAGACTCTGATCTGCTCCATCATCCGTCAGTGTGCTCATTTCATCATTGGCTTTTTTGATCTCCTCTTCGACCTTCGTGATGTCTTCAGACTGTGGAATTTCGATATTTTTCGCTTTTTCATACTCCTTATTGGCTTCTGCTGTAGTCTGTTCGGCTTCATCAATAGCCTTCATGAGACTGTCAATCTTTGATCTTAGAAGTTCATCCTTTGCCAAAGCCTCTTTTTCCCGATTTCTCAAGTCATCACCTTGGGATTTAATCTCTGTAAGTACTTGAGACTTCTTGCGGTTAAATTCAGCTTCCAAGCTGTCTCTGGTGTGTGCGATATGATCAGCATCATATGGACGGCCGCACATTGGACACGCTGTGTAATCATCGGAAGGATTAAACACTGTTGTGTACTGATTTTTGTATTGAGTCAGCTTCTCTGAAAGATCGGCCTGGATCCTCTCCAGCTGCCGCTTATTTCGAGAGTAGTCGGATTCACAAGCTGTCAGATCCGACTTTAAGTTTCCAAGGCCCAAGCTTTCTTCGAGCCATTTCTTCTTAACCCCCGCTATAGCGGTTTCCTGCCTCTCTGTAGCGTTTCGCTTCGCCTTGAGCA
>JABNAD010000255.1_pt1 | contig 13748 bp, 13 predicted proteins | sample 7240381 | NCBI WGS metagenome assembly JABNAD01 (sample SAMN11332834, study PRJNA596920) | anaerobic digester metagenome | biome: digested sludge; isolation source: digested sewage sludge-derived enrichment culture grown on H2/CO2 | place: Germany: Goettingen
AGTGAGTTGCAGCGATTGCCTGTTTGAAAAAAAGATTCCTGGTCAGCTTGGAAGGGAGTCAGGGGCAGATTCATTGAGCCTCTGTCTGATGCCATTCCATAATCTGTCGGATGAGAAACAGGCCGGATCAGTTGAGGTCAGGGGAAAGAGCCCGGTCCAGCATCAGGACGGCTTCATCATCTTTGATGTCAAAGCACAGTGCGATTTCTTCCGTCAGCAGGGTAAGAATTTTGCGTAAATAGGCGGTGTCGGTCTGGCATAGCTTTTTGGTGGTTCCCTCAAGCGAATCTTTCTTCTGATTGATGGATTTGTAGAGAGCCAGCAGATTGGTGAAATTCTGGTCTTTAATGGCTTTGGCGTAGAAATCCTTTAAATGCTTGTGGCTGAGGGTCGAGAGATCCACGGCCTCCATCTCACGGAGTTCGCTGAGCGCCTTGAGCGCTTCGGGCCGGGAACAGATCCGCCGCATGTTAACCTCCGCGTCCACGGGGGTATACGCCGTGGTCTGGGTGGATAGGGACTGCATCACGTAATAAAGCCTGTCACTGGTGCCAGAAATGTCGGGTACACAGATGTCTTCCACTCTGTAGACCCCCTCGGTGCGATAGAGCACCAAATCATTTTTATGAAACATCAATTCCTCCTGTGGCAGTAAAAAGGAAAACGTGGCGAAACCACGTTTAGCGACTTATCTGAATATAGTATAACATATTTTCAGAAAAATGTAAAAAGAGGTGGCATTGTCAAAGAATTATCATGGCGGGGCCGGCAAGCTGATGCCAGAACGACAAATTATACGCCTGTTTTGAATCATTTTAATCGAACCGTGATAAAATAGGAGTGATGTCAAATCAATTGACGCATTGGACAAAAGGAGAACGTTATGGATTTTAAAGAGCATATCAGAGTCATTGAGGACTTCCCGAAGCCCGGAATCAGCTTCAAGGATATTACAACGGTGATCAAGAACGGTCCGGTGTTCAAAGAAATGGTGGACGCCATGGCGGCCCGCCTTCGTGATTTGAAAATCGATGCCGTGGCCGGTCCGGAAGCCCGGGGATTCATTTTCGGTGTCCCGGTAGCGTATGCCCTGGAAGTCGGCTTTCTGCCGATCCGCAAGAAAGGCAAGCTGCCGTCTGATACCTACTCTCTGACTTATGACCTGGAATACGGCAAGGATACACTGGAAGTCCATAAGGACGCCATCTGGCCCGGAATGCGGGTAGCCATCATTGATGACCTTCTGGCCACCGGCGGTACCATAGCTGCCTGCAAGGACCTGCTTGAGCTGGCCGGCGCCGAAGTGGTCTCCGTGGACTTTGTGATTGAACTGACAGGCCTCAAAGGCCGTGACAAGCTCGCCGGATACAACGTGGAGAGCATGGTAACCTACGAATTTTAGTCGGGATCGATCAAAGATAGACAAGTTCATCACAGATCATATATAATATTCTCATTGTTTTCATGAGGTGAGCCCTTGGAAAAGGGCTTTTTTCGAACTCAAAATCAACCGGGAGGTGACCAGAGGTGATCCAGGGATTATTGTCCAAGATTGATCGGGCGGGAAATATCGATAAAGAAGTCATCATCAGAGCCTATAATTTAGCCAGTGAGGCCCACCAGGGACAAATGCGCCTGTCGGGAGAGCCCTATGTGATCCATCCCATTGAAGTAGCGTCCATACTGGTGGACATCGGAATGGATACCAATACGATTGCGGCCGCGCTGCTGCATGATGTGGTAGAAGATTCCGACCATACGTATGAGGATATCGAGCGCGAGTTCGGCACGGAAATAGCTGAACTGGTGGAAGGGGTTACCAAACTCGGAAAAATCGAATACAAAAGCCGCGAGGAAGAACAGGCAGACAATGTCCGCAAGATGGTTCTGGCGATGGCCAAGGACATCCGAGTCGTTCTGATCAAACTGGCGGACCGCTTACACAACATGCGCACCCTGCGCTTCAAAAGCCCGGAAAAGCAGAAGGAAAAGGCCAAGGAAGTCTTTGACATCTACGCCCCGCTGGCTCACCGGCTGGGTCTGTTCCGCATCAAGTGGGAACTGGAAGACCTGGCGTTCCGCTATCTCAATCCGACCGAGTACTATGACCTGGTGGATCAGATCGCCGAAAAACGCAAGGAGCGCGAGGAATATATCCACCGCGTCATGGGCGAAATCGTCGAGCGGCTGCACGATGCCGGCATTGAATGCGAGATCGACGGGCGGCCCAAGCATTTCTACTCCATCTATAAAAAGATGAACAATCAGTCCAAGACCATCGATCAGATCTTCGATCTGACCGCAATCCGCGTGATCGTGGATTCCATCAAGGACTGTTATGCCGCGCTGGGTATCGTCCATACCATCTACAAGCCGATTCCCGGACGGTTTAAAGACTACATCGCCATGCCCAAGCCCAACATGTATCAGAGCCTTCATACTACCGTCATCGGCCCTCAGGGCAAGCCATTCGAAATCCAGATCCGCACCTTTGACATGCACCGCACCGCGGAATACGGCATTGCGGCTCACTGGAACTATAAGGAAGGCAATGACCAGGCCTCGGTCGACAAGCGCTACGTCTGGCTGCGCGACATGCTGGAGTGGCAGAAGGATACGACGGATGCCGATGAATTCATGGAAGGCTTCAAGGTTGACTTGTTTGAGGATGAAGTTTTTGTCTTCACGCCCAAAGGTGAAGTCATCAATCTGCCGTCGGATTCCAGCCCCATCGATTTTGCCTATCGGATCCATACCGATGTTGGGCACAAGGCGGTGGGTGCCAAAGTCAACGGCAACATGGTCTCCCTGGATTACCGCCTGAAAACGGGAGAAATCGTCGAAATCGTCACCTCCAATTCCAACAAGGGCCCGTCCATTCACTGGCTCAACATTGTCAAATCCAACCAGGCCAAATCGAAAATCCGCGGCTGGTTCAAAAAGGAAAAGCGGGAAGAGAACATTGCCAAGGGCAAGGAGCTTCTGGAAAAAGAAGCCAAGCGGCGTGACCGCAACTTCGGAGACATTGCCCGGGGCGTTCCGCTGCACCGCATCATTGAGAAATACCACGGCAACAGCATTGATGACCTGATGGTGGTTGTCGGTACGGGTCAGGTTACGCCGGCGTTTGTTGTCAATTTTCTGATCCAGGGCCTGGAAGAAAAGGAAAAACAGGAAAAGCCGCCCACGCTGGAACAGGAACTGGCCAATGCCGCTGCTCTGGTGGAAGATTCCAAAAAGAAGGCTGAAGAGCGCAAAAAGAAGAAGGCCCGGAATTTCTTCGGCGTTACCGTCACCGGCATGGACAATGTCGAGGTCCGCTTTTCCAAATGCTGCAATCCCCTGCCAGGGGATGACATTGTCGGCTACATTACCAATTTCCGGGGGATTTCAGTTCATCGGGCGGACTGCAGCAATCTGAAAACCCTTCGGGAAAAAGAGGAGCCCTCGCGCTTTGTGGGCGTGGAGTGGGAATCGCAGTCTCAGGAACTTTATTCTGCCCGTCTCAAGATTGAGGCGGTGGATCGTCCCGCTCTGCTGACAGACGTGATGCTGGTTCTCAACGAAATGAAGGTAGCCATCAACTCGGTCAACGCGGAAAACAAGAAAAACGGTGAGGCGGTGGTCAATCTGTCCCTGCTGGTTTCCAATATCGCGCTGCTCAACGAACTGAGCCGACGCATCAAAAAACTGCCTTCGGTGCTGGATGTCCAGCGCATGGGCAACAACTAGGAGAATCATATGAGAGCAGTCGTTCAGCGGGTCAAGCGGTCCAGCGTTTCCGTCGACGGGAACGTGATCGGACAGATCGGACCCGGGTTCACGGTCCTTTTGGGTATTTCCACAGAGGACACCGAAAAGGATCTGCAATACATCGAGGATAAAATCGCGGGACTGCGCCTGTTTGATGATGAAAACGGCGTGATGAATGTTTCCCTGGAGGACGCGAGGGGAGAAGTTTTGCTCGTTTCGCAGTTCACTCTGTACGGGGACGCGCGCAAGGGGCGCCGGCCGTCCTATATTCATGCTCAGAAAGGCGAGGCAGCGAAGCTCTTGTACGAAACACTGCGCGACCGGCTGCGCCAGCGCGGTCTGCGGGTGGATACCGGCGAATTCGGCGCGGAAATGGAAGTCACCATCGTTAATGACGGACCGGTGACGATCCTGCTTGACTCAACCAAGCTGTTCTAGGAGGTCTTACATGAATATTCAAAAACTGGCACTGGGCATGTTCCAGTCCAACTGCTATATCGTCTCGGAAGGCCACGACGCTTTTCTGGTGGATCCGGGCGACCGTCCCGTGGAAGTGCTGAATTATCTGGACCTGCATGGGCTGAACCTCCGGTTCATCCTGCTTACCCACGGGCACCTGGACCACGTCAACGGCGTCGACGGCATCACCAAAGCCCGTCCGGTTCCGGTCTACCTGCATCCGGCCGACCGCCAGGCCATTGATGAGGATACCCGGATTTTCGGAGATTTGGCCAGTGAAACCCTTCCGGTTTTCGACGGCATGATCATTCCTTTTGCCGGCCATGAAATCCGGGTGATTGAAACCCCGGGGCATACCGAGGGCGGCGTCTGCTACCTGCTGGAAGATCATCTGTTTGCCGGCGATACGCTGTTCCGCCATTCCATCGGGCGTTCCGATCTGCCCGGCGGAGATTACGACGCGCTCCTGCATTCTGTCCGGGAAAAGCTGTATGCTCTGCCCGATCATACCAGGGTTTATTCCGGACATGAAGATGAGACCGATATTGCCCATGAAAAGAAGTACAACATGTTCGTCAAGGGGAATAAGTAATCCCATGACCGGGCAAGTCAGTCCCGTCCGGATATCGGATCTGCGCATCAGCACCAATGAAGAATCTTATGTTTTCCACATCTATCATACCGCCCGGCTCTTTGTCAGCGGCTCGATGGAAGTGGAAACTTCTTTATCCAAACCAGATTTGGCCGTGCTGGCCGATCGCCCGATGAATGTCATCCGGATCCAGGACCGCTCGTCGGGCCGGGAACGGGAATATCCGGGAACGGATAAGGAAAGCTGCAAGCGGGCCGTCTTTTCCTTCCTGTCAGAATGGACCGGACAACGCATTCCCTGGGGTACGCTCATTGGCGTTCGTCCCACCAAGCTGGTCCTGACGGCACTGACGGCGGGCCGGTCGGAACCAGCGATCCGTGCCCAGCTTTTGGAGCGGTACCTGGTGACGGAGGAAAAGCTGGATCTGGCGATCCGGGTGGCTAAAACGGAACAGAAACTGCTGCAGGGCTGGCAGGATGGACGGATCGGCATCTATCTGGATATGCCGTTCTGCCCAACCAAATGTTTCTACTGCTCGTTCCTGTCCTATCCCTCGGCCAATCAGGCGGCCATGGCGCGATATGAGGAAGCGCTTCTGCAGGATATCCAAAGAACGGGAGAGCTTCTGAAAACACTGGGCCTGGAACCGGGCTACCTCTATTTCGGCGGCGGGACGCCGACGTCTGGGTCCGCCGAGTCGCTGCGCCGGATCCTGACGGCTGCCATCCAGACCTTTCGTTCGGCTTCGCCCATGACGGAGTTCACGGTGGAGGCCGGTCGGCCGGATACCATTACCCCGGAAAAGCTGAGCCTGATGAAGGAACTGGGCGTCACGCGGCTGAGCATCAACCCACAGACGTTCTGCGACCGGACGCTGCAGTCCATGGGCCGGACTCACACCGGCCGGGATATCGAAACGTGTCTTGACCAGGCGCGCAGTCTGAATTTTGAGTCCATCAACATGGATCTGATCCTGGGGCTGCCCGGTGAATCCGTGGCAGAGGCGGCCGCCTCCATCCGGCGGGCCTGTGCCCTGGGGCCGGAAAACATCACGATTCACGGTCTGGCTTTGAAAAAAGGCGCCAGCCTGACTCAGGTGGATTCCCAAACCCGGGACCGGGTGAGTGCCATGTACCGGATCGTCTATGACGAACTGGCACGGGCCGGCTATGAGCCGTACTATCTCTACCGCAACAAGAACACCCTGGGCAATCTTGAGAACGTCGGATTTACCCGGGGGGATCATGCCAGCCGCTACAACATCGCCATGATCGAGGAAACCGACACCATCGCAGCCTGCGGGGCATCGGGCATTACCCGGGTCGTGACGGGGGCGGCCGGTGAGTCAGGATCTCCGCTCCTGTTAAGACATAACGGGTACAAGGATCTGGAGCTCTATCTGCGTTCTCTGAATGAGAGTCTGGCCGCGAAAGCCGGGGTACTGTCCCGGGCCAGGGAACGATTGGATTTGTCAGAAAGGCCAGACAGCTATTATAATGATTAAGAAGTCAGCCCAGCGCTCGGCCGGGCCCGGAGGCCGCAATGCCGCCGCCGGTTCGGGCAGTCAGGAGAGCATCGAAACAGAGTTCTCTCCGGCATAGGGCTTACCAGCGGACGAAAGCGTCCTCATCAAGGATTTTAAGAAAAGAGGTAACGGATATGGGAGAGGCATTAGGCAATGTCAGACGCACGAACATGTGCGGCGAACTGAACAGGGAACACATCGGTCAGACGGTGACCGTCATGGGCTGGATCCAGACGAGCCGGGACAAGGGATCCATTATTTTCAGCGACGTTCGCGACCGCGCGGGCATCTGTCAGGTAGTGTTCCGCGAGGAAGTGGCACCGGCAGCTCTGGAAAAAGCCAAGGGACTGCGCCGGGAATACTGTGTGGCAATCACCGGCCAGGTGGCTGCCCGGGAATCCGTCAACCCCAATCTTCCCACCGGTGAAATCGAAATTAACGCGACGGAGCTGAAAATTCTGTCTGAATCGGAAACTCCGCCCATTCAGGTGATGGAGAATCTGGATGCCCGGGAAGACGTTCGCATGAAGTACCGCTATCTGGACCTGCGCCGCCCCGACATGCAGCGGATTCTGTTCCTGCGTTCCCGGGCCGCTCACTCGGTCCGTGAGTATTTCAACCAGAACGGCTTTATCGAAGTGGAAACCCCGACCCTGGCCCGTTCCACCCCGGAAGGCGCCCGGGATTACCTGGTGCCGTCCAGAAACTATCCGGGAACATTCTACGCACTGCCCCAGTCACCTCAGCTGTTCAAGCAGCTGCTGATGGTGGCCGGCTTCGACCGCTATTTCCAGGTGGTGAAATGCTTCCGGGACGAAGATCTGCGGGCCAACCGTCAGCCGGAGTTCACCCAGATCGATATTGAAACCTCCTTCCTGGGAGAGGTGGAAATCCAGACCCTGAACGAAGGCCTGATTCAAAAGGTCTTCCAGGATGTCCTGAATGTGGAAATTCCGGTTCCGTTTGAGCGCCTGCCCTATCGGGAAGCCATGGACCGGTTCGGTTCGGACAAGCCGGACCTGCGCTTTGGCATGGAAATCAAAAACATAACCGACGCGGTTCGGGATACCGACTTCGTCGTATTCCGTCAGGCCATTGACAATGGCGGATCGGTTCGCGCTCTGGTCCTGGAGGACGGTGCCGACACCGGCCGCAAGGATCTCGACCGTCTGGGTGAATTCGTCAAGACCTATAAAGCCAAGGGGCTGGCTACCGTGGCGCTGAAGGCCGACGGCATCAAGGCTTCCATCGGCAAGTTCTTCGATGAGGCCGGACTGGCCCGCATCGCTGAGGCCTGCGGCGCCAAAACCGGCGATCTGATTCTGATTGTGGCAGATAAGGACAGCGTGGTATTCCAGTCCCTGGGTGCTCTGCGTCTGGAACTGGCGAAAAAGCACGGACTGATCCCGCAGGATGTATTTAAATTTGTCTGGGTCACTGAATTCCCGCTCCTGGAATATTCGGAGGAAGAGAGCCGCTATGTGGCAGCTCATCATCCCTTTACCTCACCCATGGATGAAGACATCGAGCTGATGGCTTCCGATCCGGGAAAGGTTCGGGCCAAAGCCTACGACATGGTCTTGAACGGCGAAGAACTGGGCGGTGGATCCATCCGAATCCATCGTCAGGATCTGCAGGAACGCATGTTCCAGCTGCTGGGCTTTACCCAGGAAGAAGCCTGGGCCCGCTTTGGCTATCTGCTGGAAGCATTCAAGTACGGTCCACCGCCCCATGGCGGTCTGGCCTTCGGTTTTGACCGGCTGATCATGTTCCTGGCCGGAACAGACAATATCAAGGATGTCATTGCCTTCCCCAAGAATCAGAACGCATTCTGTCCTCTGACCGAAGCTCCCAATGTGGTGGATGACAAGCAGCTGAAAGAACTGGGCATCGCCCTGGCCAAGTCTGAACCGGTCCGGGAGGAGAGTCAGGAATGAAAAAAGCGATAAACCTCCCATCCCTGGTGCTCACGGCACTGCTGTTGGTTATTTTGCAGTATCTGATGTCGGCTCAGAAAATTGATCTGACGGACCGTGTCATCGGCGGCATCCTGTTCTTTGTGCTGAATTATTTCATCCTGACGCTGGTGCTTCGGGGTCTCTTCCGCATTCTGAAAGTGCTGCAGCTGCCCGGCGTCCGGCTCAGGTCCTATGCCTACTATCTCTATCCGGTGGCTATGCTGATCCTGTATGCAGCCTTCCTGATCGTCATGGCCCGCCTGGCGAATTACCGGCTGCCGTCCTATCTGGTTGCCGGCGTGATTATCGCCGGGGTGGCTGCCGCCATTCTGGCTCAGCTGGGCGGAGCATTTCCGGATCGGCTCCTCACGCAGAAGAAGCGGGCTTTCCGGCTGGAATCCACCGGAGGCATGCTGGGCGGATTTGATTTTCTGGGAACCCTGACCGGACAGTATCGGGACGGCATTGTGGTCGGAACCGACGCGATTCCGTTTGATCACCTGGAAAAAATGCATCGCTCCAAAGATTCCATTATTGTCGAGGGCTCTCAGGATCCCAAGCTGGAACTGATCATCGTGTCCGACAAATCCCAGGACTATTTCAGTGATCTGCTGGCGGAGCGCCTTAAGACCTCCCGCAGTGTCCTGGTTTCGTCCCAGGCCGACAAGAAACCGGCACCCAGAAAGAAACCGGATGACAAAGCCAAGGACCTGAAACGGGCGAAACCGGTCAAGCTGATTAAAGCCACGGAAGAAGCCAGACGTCAGACCCAGGCCAAAGCCGGTTCCGCGCAGGGCAAGCCCCAGTAAGCAAAAATAATGGAAACACAAAAAGCCTGAGCAGTCAGGCTTTTTGCTTTTCCTGCCTCCCTGTCCGGATCAAGCACAGAGAAATCATAGATCCGGGCCTGTCCTCGGACGGTCTGATCCGGAGGAGATGGCGATTGTTTTTTGGGGGCGAACTGACAACCTTTCCAACCTGGGGGAATCCAATTCCATCCATGGGAAGTTCCTGTTATAATGCAGATAGATAACGCGAAATTAAAATTCTGGAGGAAAAATAATGTTAAGAGAAATGAATTTGGATACGTTTGTGAATGAACTGGCTTCGGTTTCACCGGCACCGGGCGGCGGTTCCACCGCAGGTCTGGCCGCTTCCCTGGGCGCAGCCCTCACCAGCATGGTATTCAATCTGACCATTGACAATAAAGCCGGCGAAGGCCTGGCTCCGGAAATCATCGAAGAGATGAAGACCAGACGGGAAGAGATGCTGAAACTGAAAACGGAGTTCATCGACCTGGTCGAAGAAGATACCGCCAGCTTCAACCGCTTCATGAGCGCTCTGAAAATGCCGAAAGCAACCGAGGAAGAGAAGGCGGTCCGCAAAGCAGCGCTGGATCAGGCCAAGGTTGATATTATCACTACCCCGGAAAAAATTGCCGTGTCTGCTGCCAAAGCCTGGGACGCCATTGAACTGGCCAACAACTATGGCAACCCCAATGCCGTGTCCGATGCCGGAGTGGCTGCGCTGATGCTGGATGCCGCCATCAAGGCTGCCTTGCTCAATGTCAAGATCAATCTGCCCATGGTGAAGGACGAAGCGAAGAAAGTGGAATATGTGGAGCGGATGAATGGCCTGCTGGCTGAATCCACCGAGCGGGTCAACAAGATCTACAGTTCTGTTTCCAAGAAGCTGGATGCATAGTCCGGACGAATTTCAACTGGATATCGTCAGATTAAGGGAGCTCTTTGATAAGGCTCCCTTTTCTGACTATGAGGCGCAAAAACAGGTCATCCTGGAGAAATGGCGGCCCAGAGGCCGAGGCGGTTCCAAACGGGAGCCCTCCCTGTCGGGACTGTACGCCAGCCGCGTCCGGGAAAAAGTCAACAGCTCGGTCTATACACCGCCGGAACTGGCTCGACTCCTGTTTGAACGCACTCCCTGGCAGGCGACGGATTCAATCCTGGACTGTTCCGGAGGGACCGGCGATCTGGCCGCTCCTTTCGTTCAGGCAGGTGCCAGCGTGCAGCTGATGGACCGCGATGTCACCGCGCTGGCCATTGCCGAGATGGAACACCCCGGGGTGAGGGTCTGTACCGGTGATTTTCTGGAGGCCGCCGGACGGTATGATGTGATCATCGGCAACCCGCCCTATGAAGGTCACAAGGGCATGAGTCCGGCGGAGAAGGAACGGGTCAAATCGCTTTTTCCGCACGTTATGGGAGACAAGGCTGATCTCCATTTTGCTTTTTTTGCCAAGGCCTGGGAGCTTCTGCCCGAAGGCGGCATTCTGTCCCTTCTGGTCTCGCGCTATTGGCTGGAAGCGGATTCAGGCCAGGACCTGCGCCGGTTTGTGCTGAACCATTTCCGGATTCTTTATCTGCATGACTGGTACGGCAGCCGTCCCTTCGGGGCCGGGGTGGATCCGATTCTGATCGTCCTGGCAAAAGGACAGGCAGCAGTCCCTTATGACATCCCCGTGTGGCGGGAAGATGTCGGAGAATTCGTCATTTCTTCCGACGCGCTGAGTTCTGATTCCATGAAGCTGCTGACGCGGCAGGAACGGATCATGCGGCGCATTCTGGAGCAGGAATGTGCCATGACCCTGGGCCAGGCGGGTGAATTCTATCAGGGGATCATCACCGGTTTTGACAAGGCCTTTGTCCTGTCTCCAAAGGAAGCTGCCGCTTTGCGCATCGAGGATGAACTGCTGGTGGACTGGATCAAGTCCACGGATCTGAGGGGCATTCGCCGGATCAACCGCCTGATCTATGCCGACGCGGCGGCGGGAGATTGTCCGAATTTCATGAGGTACATTGAACAGCACCGGGAACGGTTGTCCGGCCGGCGCGAAGTGAAAAAAGGGATGATCCGCTTTTATCAGCTGCAGTGGGGCAGAGACCGCGCCTTGTTTGAATCCCGTCGGGTTCTGTTTCCCTACAAGGGAGCAGGGAGCCTGTTTGTGCCCTCACAAAATGTCTTTCACTCGGCGGATATCTACTCCTATCGGACAGAGATCGATCTGGAGTGGCTGTGCCGGCTTCTGAACAGTCCACTCTATGACGCCTATATCAAAACTGAACTGAAAAAGCTGGGCGGGGAGCTCTACGAATATTATCCGCACCGGCTGAAACGGATCTGTATTCCCGATCCGGTCAATGTGCCCGATCCCGATCAGTTCATCGCCCACATTCAGCAGCGGCTGACCCAGGAGCTGGGACCTGAATCTGATAAATCATAAGTGATCAAGAACAAGGAGGATGACGCGATGCAGCCAAAGGAAACATACAGTCAGGACGTCAACGCATATCTGGCAGCGATGCCTCCAGCGGTCCGGGACCGCCTGGAAGCGATCCGGGCCCAGATTCATGAGTTGGTGCCGGAGGTAACCGAGAAAATTGCCTATGGCATTCCCACCTTTCAATGGCGCGGCAAGAATATGTGCCATATCGGAGGATCCAGACAGCACATCGGATTCTATCCCGGACCCCAGGTCATTCTGGATCACGCGCAGGCCCTCTCAGCCTATAAAACCAGCAAAGGCGCGATTCAGTTTCCGCATGAGAAGCCGATTCCGCCGGAGCTGATCCGGACCCTGACGCTCAGCGCCAGGGAGCAGCTGGAGAAAATACTGAAATGAAAACCCTGATATTCAACGGTTCTCCCCGTAAGCAGGGAGACACCCGGTTTATGATTGATTATCTGAGTGAGCGCCTCAGCGGTGAAGTCCATGTCATTGACGCCTATACCTGCGGCGTGAAAAGTTGTGTGGACTGCCGCTACTGCTGGACCCATCCGCGCTGCGTGTTTCCGGATTTTCAGGAGCTGGATGACCTGATCCGCTCCTGTGATAATATCATCCTGGCTTCGCCGATCTATTTCAGTGAAGTGACCGGAGAGCTCCTGCGGGTTCTGTCCAAGGTTCAGGTCTACTGGAGCGCCCGCTTTCTCCGGCAGGAGACACTGTTTCCCAACCCGAAAAAAGGCGCGCTTCTGTTAGCTTATGCCGGCCACTGCAACCTGATTTATCCTGAACACAGCTGCCATATTCTGCTGAAGAATATGGGCGTACAATCCATCTGGCCCACGGTGACCGCCAGTGATACCGATCGGGTACCGGCCCGGGAGGATCAAGGCACACACCGCGCTCTGGATGAGCTGGCGCTGTTTCTCAACGGCTTCGTCGAACCGCCGGTCAGACCCTGACGGAATTGCCTGGCAGAGGCCGGAGATTCTCGATGGGATGGTCTGCCTTGAACAAAAGGGAGTCCATGGGTTATAATGAGCAGTGGTAAACGTGAGGAGTTGAATTTATGAAATTAGGAATCGTGGGGCTGCCCAATGTCGGGAAAAGCACCCTTTTTAATGCCATTACGCAGGCTGGCGCAGAGTCAGCCAATTATCCCTTTTGCACCATTGAACCCAATGTCGGTGTCGTCGCGGTGCCGGACGAGCGGCTGGACCGCCTGGCCGAGGTATATCATTCCAAAAAGAAAGTTGAAACGGCGATCGAGTTCTATGATATTGCCGGTCTGGTAAAAGGTGCTTCCAAAGGCGAAGGTTTGGGCAACAAGTTCCTGTCCCATATCCGTGAAGTCGAAGCCATTGTCCATGTCGTCCGGGCTTTTGAAGATCCCAATGTCGTTCATGTGGACGGCAACGTGGATCCGATCCGGGATATCGAGACCATCAACCTGGAACTGATTCTGGCCGATCTGGAAGTGCTGGAAAAACGCATGGATAAGTCCCTGCGCCAGGTCCGTTCAGGCGACAAGACGGCAAAGGTCGAGTATGCCCTGATGGAACGAATCAAGGCTCATCTGGAACTGGAGAAACCGGTCCGGACATTAGAATTCACACCGGAAGAGGAAGAGATTGTCCGCCAGTTTTTCCTGATCACTTCGAAAAAAGTTCTGTATGTCGCCAACATTTCCGAAGATGATCTGGCCGCAGGCAACCTGAATAATGACATGGTGGAAAAAATCAGAAACTATGCCCATCAGGAAGGGGCCGGCGTTATTGTCGTCTGCGCCAAGTTGGAAGAAGACATGTCCGGTCTGTCCGATGCCGAGAAACATGAAATGCTGTCAGAGTACGGATTAAAGGAAACCGGGCTGGACCAGCTGGTCAAGGAAAGCTATGACCTGCTGGGGCTGATGAGCTTCCTGACCGCCGGACCCATGGAATCCAGAGCCTGGACCATCAAGAAAGGCACCAAAGCGCCCCAGGCAGCCGGAAAAATTCATTCCGATATCGAACGAGGCTTCATTCGGGCCGAAATTGTTTCCTTCAATGATCTCATTGCCTGCGGCTCGGAAGCCCATGCCAAAGAGAAGGGGCTGTTCCGCCTGGAAGGCAAGGAATACATCATGCAGGACGGCGATGTGGTGAACTTCCGGTTCAACGTCTAGGGTCGTTCAGGCATTTCTGCCGGGAACCTGAAAATAATCCGGAAGACAAT
>JABNAD010000888.1_pt1 | contig 13748 bp, 14 predicted proteins | sample 7240381 | NCBI WGS metagenome assembly JABNAD01 (sample SAMN11332834, study PRJNA596920) | anaerobic digester metagenome | biome: digested sludge; isolation source: digested sewage sludge-derived enrichment culture grown on H2/CO2 | place: Germany: Goettingen
GCATACGAGACCACCTCTTTCTCGGAGAGCTGGGAAAGGGGCTTGAACCGGGGGACCATCCACCCCTCTCCGCCCTCGGGGCGGAAACCGGCGACGCGGTGGAGGTCTCCACGCAGCCAGTTCATCACTACCGCCTCCGCCTCGTCGTCGAGACAATGCCCCGTGGCAAGCCGGTCTGCCCCGGCTTCACGTGCTGCCTGCTGGAGAAGCCGGCGCCGAAGAACGCCGCAGACCGTGCAGGCACGCCCCTCGCGCCCGGCAAGAAGCGTGTCCAGGTCTCTTCCGAAGGCCGCATTGAACGAGACGACCCGGTGTGGGACGTTGAGACGTACGGCGAGTTCCTTTGCTGCGCGAACCGTCTCTTCACGGTATCCGGTGATCCCCTCGTCGATCGTGATCGCGATCAGGTCGATACCCGTCTCGGGTCGGAAGACCGTCGCGAGGAGGTGGAGGAGAACCGAGCTGTCTTTTCCGCCTGAGAAGGCGACGGCGATCCGCTCCCCTTCGAAGAATCCTCCTGATGCTCCGATCGCACGCCGCACCGAGTTCTCGACTCGTTGAGCCAGGTGAGGTTCGCACAGGTGCTCACCTGTTGCGCGGTCGAGATAGACCGCGTCCCCACCACAGTACGAACAGCCGAGTCGGTTCATCCGCCGTGGACGATCGGGACGATCTTTAACGTGTCTTCTTCACACACTGGGGCGTCGTCCGGGAGCAGGCGTCGGTCGCGGGTCACCAGTACCTCGCAGGGATTAATCTCGAGGTCCGAGAGCAACTGGTCGAGCCGGCGCCCACAGAGGGGCTCCTCGTGCAGGCTCCGGTCCGGGAGAATGAGATGGACCATGCGGCAGAATGTGACCATCGCAACCAGATAATTCCTCCCTATCCAGTCCGGTCATCCTTCGTGGTCCGTAGTGGGAGTGAGGATACCAATTCCTCCAGGGGAGAAAACCCGGACATGGTCTGCTATCCTGTTCGATATTCACCCGGGGGGAGACCGATCCTCAGGAAGATATAGAGGGACAGAGCACCCACCTCGTGTGAGGAGTGGATCTTTCCACAGGAGAGAGTGCGTATGATGGTTCGGGTCAGGTTCTTTGCACAATTTCGCGAGCGTTACGGGTCGGTACACGAGATCGACCTCCCGGCGCGGGCTACCATCCTGGAGGCGGTGCGCATGGTCGTCTCAGGCGACCGTGAGGAGGACTCGGTGATGGACGGCAACGACCGGCTCCGGGAGTTCGTGATCCTGATGCACAATGGTGTCCGAGTCGAGTCGATCGAGGTGGAGACGGTCCGCCTCGAGGATGGGGACGAGGTGGCGGTCTTTCCGCCGGTGGCAGGAGGCTGAGTCGTGAACGAACTGGAGTGCCGGATCGGGATCCAGGAGGAGGAGGTGCCGGTCGACGAGCTCCTTGCCAGGGCGCGGAGGAGCGGCGTCGGCGGAATCGTCCTTTTTGACGGGATCGTGCGAGATGATGACTGTGAAGCGATGGAGGTCGAGGCCTACACCGAGGTGGCGCTCGCCGAACTCCGGCGAATCGCCACCAGTGTGGGCATGCGGCACGGAGCGGCGTACGTTGCGGTCATCCATCGAACCGGCCGGATAGCGGTTGGGGGGGACCTCGTAGTGATCGTCACCGCCGCTGCCCACCGGGACGCAGCCTTCGCTGCCTGTCGGGAGATCCTCGAGGCGATCAAGGAGGGCGTCCCGATCTGGAAGAAGGAGTGCGCGAAAGGGAACGACCGTTGGGTGCGCGGTGAACACTGGCCCGATGCCGACGTCTGAAGGTCGGTCATGCGGCTCCTCCTGCATTTCAGGGCCGAAGAACTCCCTGAGGCCGGTGATGACCGCCGTGGGGGGCTTGCCCGGTATGTCTCGGACCTCCTGGTGAAGGGGTGGCGGAGCGACCTGCCGGGGGGGAAAAATCCGGTCTACTCTTTCTCCAATCTCTTTCCGCCGGGAGAGGTGAGACCCGGGGAGCGGCGGCGTCTCCTGATCGCTTCGCCGAACCCCGAGGTGGTCCGGGCTCTCTCACGCCGTGTGGCCAGGGCTGAGGAGCCACTCCGGGTCCACGGCATGGCGTTTCGGCCTGAACGGCACGAGATCTTCTCCGTACAGGTCGAACGCGCCGGAATCCTCCTCACCACCGCGACGCCGATCCTGCTGCGCGTTCCGCCTGAAGATGGCCGGGGGGGGCCTGTGTACTGGGAACCCCCGATCCCGGATGACGTGTTCATCCGGGCGCTCAACCGGGAACTCATACGGCGATTCAATACCTACCATGCGACACGGCTCGATGAGGGTATACCCGTGATCGCTGGCGGAAGACTGCTCCGTGCGACTCGGAGCGGAAGAACACCATCGTCGTACTGGGAATTTCACACCGGGCGGCTCAACGCGACCGCTCAACGGGTGATGGCGTTCTCGATCGATTCCGGCTTCGGCGAACGTATTCGGCAGGGATTCGGCTTTGTGAACGTCTCTCGACGGTTCACCCCGGGAGCGTGATCGAGGAGAAGGGCCGATCTTTCGGTCGTCCTGCGGTGTTACCCGCAGGGTACTGTCGATCTATCGATCGGTCCACCCCTGAGGGTTTCCTTCTCTCTTCACGATGGGTCGGGGGCCTCATCGATCGGAACCTTCATTAATCGGTGGCTAAATAAAAGAGATTGACCTGGTCGAAAGGGGAAAACCCTTCCCCTGTGCAGGCGACTCCCCATAGGTGCGACTTCGCGATGGGATGAACTCCGAAGGTATGCCCCGTCATACGACAAGAGTGAGTTCACCGATTACTGAAGATATGGTCTCATCCGAATCCCAGGAAGTGTTGAGGGCGTGATGGAATGAACGAACCAAACGAGGGTGACCGCTCTCTCGCAACGGCGGTCGCCCAGGAATGGCTGGCACGGGTGTCGATGATCTACGCCCAGTCTATCCGAGATACCGAAGAAAATGCGCAGCTGGGGCCGGAAACTCATCCTCTCTACCCATCACTCGTCGCGATCACCCAGACAAAACAGTACCTCGCAGCATTTGCGCGGCATGCATCTGAAACGGAACGGATGGACCTCGCCGCAGCGATCGGCTCCCTCATGATCGCTCAGGACCACCTCGAGTCCGTGATACTGCACGGATCGCAGTGACGTCCTGCCAGGGCCTTTTCCTTCGGCGAGGGCGGTAGTACTTTCGATAGGGTGCCAGACTGGAGATGCGAACCGAACGGTTGGTCACGGTTTCTCGGAACTGCGTGGAGCGTCTTGAGGGTGTACAAGGCCATCGGATGCCTGGTGCCCTATCTCGTGAAAGGCGCGTCCTTTCGGCCTTCCGGTCAGGATATCGACGAAAAGCTCTTACGCCTCCCTGTTTCAGTAGGTTGGTATGGCAGAGGAACGTGGAAGGTTTGTCCAGGGACGATGGGTTGACGACTCGCAGGATGAAGCTTCGTCCGAGGGACCATCGGTGGAAGAGACGTCCGGAAGCCAGGAAGGGGCCGGTGAAAATTCCGATGCTCGGTTCGAGGCAGAGAGCCTGATCGCCGAGGCGACGTCATCCGTCGGTCGGGCGATCGATGACGTGCTGCGGGCCACCCAGCACCTGATCGTGACGAAGGAGGGTCACCAGTTTATCGAGAACCAGGTCAACCGTGCGGGCTCTGCTCTCTCCGACGTGCTTCGAGATCTCACGAGCCGACTCGACCCCAAGAAACGCTGAGTGGTGCCCCATCTCAGTGTGGGGAAAACGTAAGCATTGCCTTCAAAAATGCGAATTGGCAATTTTAATCTCATTTTTTTAACAAAATAATAAGTAGTATGACGCCCGTACGGCGTGCGAGGTTACAACGAATGCGTGCATACACGAGCCTCTACTGGATCGCCCTCATCCTCACCGTCATCGGTGGGTTGAACTGGGGACTGATTGGGCTGATGAATCTCAATCTTGTGGAGGGGCTCTTCGGGGCCCAGACCCTCATCACACGGGCAGTCTATCTCATAGTCGGTCTTGCAGCCCTCTATCTGATCGGTGCGGCGCTGATGTATCGGCCTTCAGAAACGACCCGTCCCACCGTCTAATCTCGATCGTACTTATTTTTCCCAGGCGGAACCGTAGAACAATCTGGCCGATGTACTGCGGTTGTTGGACCAACAACAGGTTCCGGGACGGGTGATGAAGCCTTCACTCTGCCTGTTTTCCTGCGAACCGGTGGTTTGTGGCCCCCCGCGTTCTCCCCTCATTTGCTGCTGGTCTCTGTGCGCCAGCATACCCCTTTCGCCCAACCAGTCGCGATGTGGGACCAGGTTGGAGCGACTTCTCGGTCGTTGGGTTGTTCCGAGAGGGCAACGGTGCAGGGTTCTTGGGTGACGCTTGACCTCGACGGGGAGGAGGCGAAGGACCACTCCTTCGCTGGGATGTGCCGCATGGATGAATAATTGGAAAGGTATTTACTGACGCTGCTGACATGTGATCTCAGCACGATCAGGAGCGAGGGCGTGGAGGTTCGCAGGGAGAGAGAAGGGCCGCATCAGTCCGCCAGGTCGCCGGTTGCAGGTCATTCACCTACCGGAGACAGGGAGCCAGGAGAAGAGACCGGGGCCGTCTCCGATACTGTGAAAGTTCCTTCTCTCAGCCAGTTCGAGCGGCGAGAGGCCCTGCTCTCTGCCGCACGCGACCTGTCGCGAGGTATTGCGCGGGGTGAGGCGGACCGGGATCTGATCGACCAGGTCCTTTCGCGGCTGAAGGAAGGGGGCAATTACTGGTCGGTCGCGTTCACGACGGGCATTGAACCAGAAGAGGACGCCGCGCCAGCTGCCTGCCTGTACTCCTTTCCTGTCGAGGTGAATGACCACCGGCATGGAACTCTCATCGTCGTCACCCATCAAGCTCACGGAATGGAACCCGGGGAGGCAGAACTCCTGGGAGAATGCGCTGACGACATTGCACTCGCGTTTCACATGCAGCACCTGGAGCAAGTCCGTCAGGAAACCTTCCTGCGGCTCGTCGAGAGCGAGGAGCGGTTCCGCCAGGTCTTCCACCAGACGAACGATGCGATCCTCCTCTACGACGTGAGCGAGGACGGTTTTCCCCCCCGGTGTCTCGAGGCGAACGACCAGGCCTGTCGCTGGTTCGGATATTCACTCGACGAGCTGCGCAAGCGTTCTCCGGGGGACCTGCCCCTCTCCTGTGGTGTCCCGGGTCCCGCACCCTGGGATCGTCCCGAACAAGGACCCTACCGGTTCGACGCCCACATCCGACGTAACGACGATGAGCCGATGACAGTGGCGATCAGCCTGCACCGGTTCAAACTCCTGGGACAGATGGTGATGCTCCTCATTGCGCGTGACGTCTCCGAAGAGCGCCGGCTCGAGAACGAGCAGGCGACGTCACTCGAACAGATCCAGCAGAACATGGAGCAGTTCCAGATCCTGAATGATCAGATCCGGAACCCCGTCCAGGTGATCATCGGTCTCGCAGACCTGGAGGGAGGAGAGTTTTCAAACCAGATCATCCTGCAGGCCCGGGAGATCGACCAGATTGTCCGACAGCTCGATGTTGGGTGGCTCGAGTCTGCGAAGGTCTCGTCGTACCTGCGTCGGTACGCGACCTGAACTCGTTCTTTCCCAGAACCTTGTACTTCTCTTTCTACTTCGGCAGTGAACCGCCGAGCACGATCTGCACGACCAGCGCAACCCCGAGAATAACCAGGCCGAGCCCCGCGAGCGGGAGGGTGTACCGCAAGCCGACACGGGAAGGCTCATCCCCGGTCGTTCGCTGGACCAGCCAGAAGAACGGGTCGGTTACATAACTGACCACGCAGGCACCCCCTCCGACCATCAGGATGAGTGCCACGGGGTCGAACGAAGCAACGAGCTCGCTGCCGCCCAGGATACGGGCGACCAGCACCGCGGTGACGACCCTGGACCCCTGTATTGTCTGGACAAGCGACGCGATCAGAAACGGGATGATCACGACCGGCGCTGACACGGCGAGCGCGGCAAGTGCCGCATCGGCGATATCGGTCATGATGATCACCGACCCGAGTGCACCGGCGCCCACCAGGTCAAAGATGATCACGCCGGCATGGCGCGTCCCGCTCATCACGGTCGAACGGCGCTCGTCGGGACTCACCTGTAAGAGCGCGGCGCTGGCTCCCGAGAGCATGACCAGGTTGATCAGGGCGACGTGAGAGATTCCAGCAAGGAGGCCGATGATGACAGCAGCAAGAATCACCAGGAATGGAATCCATGCAAGGGTATGCAGTCGAGGTTCCTCTCCGGGTGCTCGAGGTACCGCTTCGTGAAGGGTCTTCCTTTCCTGGGCACGAACTACCAGGACGAGGAGCACGACAAGGATGAAGGAGAGGGGGATTGCAATTATGTCGTAGACAAATAGGTCGAGATCGCCTCCGATCCCCTCCACGAGCGGAATGAGGACCGGTGTCGGGTAGATCAGGGCAAAGCTCAGCACCGAGGAGATGGCGGCAAGATAGAGGAACGCCTTCCGTTTCTGCTCCCCCTCACCAAAGGCCGACAGGATCGGCTCGAGCATGATGTACGCCGTGATACAGCAGGTGAACGGAACCGCGAGCACGTAGCCAAGCACGCCAGCAGAGGCGGCGGGGTCGGTAACGTATCTCCTCAGGTCGGCGGCGATAGAGATGATCCCCCCCGAGGTGTCGAGAGCCTTCGCGATGACGGCGCCGCAGAGGATGATCAACCCGAAGGCGGAGAAGACATGCCCGAGTCCTTCCACGATCCCGCTCACTGTGCGGTCGATCCCGAGTCCAGAGAGGAGACCGAATACGAGCGCTCCCCCAACAAGGACGAAGAACGGGGAGAGCCGGCGGCGGTGGCTGAGGATTGAAATTAGAGCGAGTACCAAAAAGAGGGAGAAAAAGAGCCGGGGGGCGTCCATCGTTCTTCTTGTTGACTTCTCTCTTGCCAGGGATAAAGACACGTCTCAGCCAAGAAGGTGCTCCGGGTGAGAATGGCAGATGATACCTGACGCCCCTCTCGCGCTACAGAGTGAAAGGCCGGTCTGTTCGGCGAGTTCGACGGCTAACCCGGTAACCGGGCCGGAGGATGCGAGGATCGGCACCGCTGCGAGCACGGCACTGCGTACCAGTTCGGCCGTCACACGGTGCGAGACTGCCGCCACCCGTGCATTGCCCGGGACACCTCCAGTTAAAACCGCTCCCCCAATCACCCGGGCCAGGGCCGTTGTGAGTCCGAGATCGTCGCTCTCGAACCACCGGCCATCGGCGGTTCCCAGGCTGGCCGAGAAGAGACCCGCCGGCGGACAGGAAACCCGTTCGAGTGCCGCCTCAACCTCCCGGATTGGGACCGGCCCGGCGATGGGGAGTGATGGGAGCCGGCGTTTCTGGATCTGCGTCACGGCTCCCCCACAGCCCGTGACCGTCCCGCGGCGGGGGATTATCACCCGGAACGGATCGGTGGTCATAACCCGAACCACTCCCTCTTCCTCGAGGATGGACTCGATCTCGGCGTGGGACCGGATCACCTGTTCGCCGAGGAGAAGGCCCACAGCGAGTGCAGGCAGGCGGTCAGGCACGGTCATTACAGCGATAAAGTGCCGTCCGTTCAGGTAGAGGGTGCAGGCCTGCTCGTCGAGGAGACGAGCCCCGGCTTCAGGCACCGCGGGCACACTCCTCGATTCCGGCGAGCATTGTCTCGATCTCCACCTTGTTCGTATAGCAATGGAGGCTTGCGCGGACCGTACCATTGGGAAGACCAAGGCGGCGCATCAGCGGTTCGCAGCAGTGCAGGCCCGAGCGGACCATCACGTTCAGCTCGTCGGAGAGGTACTGTGCGATCTCGTGGGGATGGAATCCCTCGACCGTGAAGGAGACCACGCCAATCCGTGACTCCGGGTCGAGGGGGGCGTAGACCTGGACCCCGTCTATTGCATTGAGACCGTCGATGAGAATGGAGGTGAGCCGCTCCTCTCGCCTTCGGACGTTCTCCATGCCGATGGCGGAGAGATAATCGACCGCAGTCCCCAGCCCAATTGCGCCCCCGATGTTCGGGGTGCCGGCCTCGTACCGAGCGGGGCCCGGTGCCAGGACCCATCCGTCCTCTCCGACCGACTCGACCGCTCCACCACCGAGGAGGAGCGGCTCAGGTTCGGGCTCCTTCATCCAGAGGATGCCGGTCCCTGTCGGCCCGAGCATCTTGTGACCGGAGAAGGCGAAGTAGTCGACGCCAAGGTGTTGCACGTCCACAGGCAGGTGCGGGACCGACTGGGCGCCGTCGACGAGGAGGCGGACACCTCGTTCGCGGCAGAGGCACCCGATCTGCCCGACCGGCGTGATCGTCCCGACGGCGTTCGACGCGTGCGTCACGGCGACCAGGCGTGTCCGGTTATCTATCGCCGCCTCGAGGGCACTGAGATCAAGAGAGAGGTTGTCGTGAATGTCGACAACAACCACCTCCACGCCCCGGGCGCGGAGGCGAAGCCAGGGAAGGAGGTTGGAATGGTGTTCGAGTACCGTCGTCACGACCCGGTCTCCTGGCCGCCAGGAAAGACCGTGGGCCACGATCTCGACAGCCTCGGTCGAGTTCCGGGTGAAGACAGTCGTGCCACCCCCTCCGTTAATAAACCTCTCCACCTTCTCCCGCGCGTGCCAGTAGCGCTGACCGGCGAGCTGGGCCAGGCGGTGGACTCCACGCCCGACGTTGGAGCGGTAGTGGCGCTCGAACTCTACCACGGCATTGATCACCACGCCGGGTGCGAGGCTTGTCGCCGCCGAATCCAGGTATGCCGTGTCGCCGAGGATGGGAAAGTCACCCCGTGCCGCCGCGCCTACCTCGGGGACTTCCTCGTGCGAATGACCTTCTGGAACACCGACGGTTGTGGCAGGTGACGGTGTACAGCTCTGCGCGAGCTCGCCCTCCGGCGTCAGCGCAAGGCCATGATCGTGGCAGAGTTCCACCATCTTTCTCGGGAGGACTTTCCATCGCCAGAGTCCCCACGATGCAAACTCCTCCGGGAAGCCCGCTGAACGCGCATAACCGGCGAGGAACGCATCCCAACGTTCTGCGAGCTCGGGATGTATGCGCCGCAGGTGTTCGTACTCTGCCTCGAGCATCGCCGGGCAGAGGTAGCACCCGAGCCGCTCGAACCCTTCGTCGTAGAGCGGGTTCGAGGGCAGCTTCTGCCACCAGATGTAGAGCCAGACCTCGAGTGCACGCCAGTGACGAATCGGCGAGATGTTCAGCTGGAGAGGATTGTTGGGATTCTGGCTTGTCTCGTCCAGGCCGGCCCGGTTCCACGACTCGTACCAGCGGTTACCCTGGATCGTGACGCAGGGGCCGATGGAGGCGAGGTGACGCTTGAGAGGGTGAAGCTTGAGGAGCTTGCAGCACCAGCGGTTGTCCTTGCCGGGCGGGCCAGCCCGTTCGACTGCCTGGTAGAAGTCGCCTCCCTTCTCGATGACCTGAACGTCCATCGACTCGACGAATGCGATCGTCTCCGGGAACTCGAGGCCCGTGTCAATGAAGAACGCATCGCTCACGCCAGCTTTCCGGGCGAGGGCGAGTACCGCCGTGCTGTCCTTGCCGCCTGAGAACGAAACGTTCGCACACGGACGGTCGCCAAGGTGCGCCCGTATCGTTCGAATCGCGTGCCGCTCCAGGTTCTTGAGATGAAGGCGGTTCCGATCGACGACCGTCTCCCACCCAGGGTCTGCGTATCGGGCCGGTTGAACCGCAACGAGTTCACGTACGCGCACCTGCCCCCCGGCGAGGAGACCGGTGCCGTACCGTCCACGGTACCTGACGATCACGGTTCCGTCGGCCTCGTTGGAGTTGACCCTGATCTTTTTTCCGCCGAGTCGAACCTTCGCGCCGGCGAATGCCGGGTCCAGGTCCAGGTTGATAACACCGCTCGTTGCCGCTTCGATCAAACCGGCGAGGGCACCCGGCTCAAGATCGAACCGATGGCTCCGGGTGACCGGGTCAAAGGTGAGCCAGCCGAACCGGGAACCGTTCGCGATCACGAGCTCATTCCGGTCGAGGCCTCCAGTCTTGTTGAGCAGGAGGACCCTCGGGACGGGAACTCCCCCGAACTGCTTGCGGACAAGCCCGGCGATCAGGTCATGGTCGGCCTTCAGGGCGGGCCTGACATCATAGGGCTCGAGAAGCTGGACTGGTACGCCCTCGTGCCCGGATGCACAGGTCCGGCCGATCAGTGGGACGTTGCATTCAGGGCACCAGTAGAGCGTCTTCTTCACGGGCGGGTCCTTTGGTCTGCGCCCTCCCTGTTCTCGCCGCATTCACCCAGGATGGGGCGGTAAAGGTACTTAAAGCGCGTGATGCTCCCAGGCGTCGGGGGCGCCTTCCCCGAAGAGGCGGGGTCAGGGTTTCTTCTCTGGGGGGAGCGAGGACATCAGTCTCTCGTAGACCTCGTTTCCGACGCATTCACGTGCGTAGCGGCACCAACGGACACATGATTGGATGTCATTGTAGATCTCAAACCCGCAGGCACTGCAGGCGACCACGCGATCGTTTGAGAAGATCTCGACCTCTTCCCCGCAACGGGGACAGGGTCGAACCTCGAGGGTCGGGGTACGGAGGCGTGACGCCCCGGGGCAACGGTCAAACATCAGGCACCAGCATTCCTCGTTTGATACGCTCGAACAGGTCAGAGCCTCGATCTCCGAACAGTGCCATCCAGTTCCCCCCCGAGCACCATTTCGAGGCGTCCTTCGAGGGCGTCCATACGATCCGAGAGCCGGCGGAGTTCAATCCGTATCTCATCGATGCACTCGACAAGGGTTGTCCCGACATGTTCCTCCAGTGCCGATTGGCGGAGGTCGATCTCAGCGAGCACCTGTGTGACCGTGCCGATCCCCTCGCAGACTCTATCCTGGGAGCGGATCAATTCGTCGCACTGCTCTCTGACCTGCTCGAACTTCTGTTCGATGAAATCGTTCTCCATCCTCTGCTCGCACTGCATCTGTGGCATCCGATCGGCATTAATGGTATTGGCGAGATGCCCTTGTTTGCCCGATAAGGGCTGAAATCAGGCTGATAGGGAACCATGAACCTGTGCAATAAGCCACGCATGACCGGTTCCCCGCAGGACGGCGGAAAACCAGCCTTCCTTCCCCTCGAGGTTACCGACAACCATGCGAGCGAAGACCCAGGCGATGGTGCCCTCGGCCCTGACCTCCACCCGGTCGATAACGAAGGGTGTCGGAAGCGTATCGACAAATTCCGCCGGGGAGGCGTACCGTTCCGGGTGCCCGGGGAGGACAGCCGTGAACTCCGGGGCAATCATGGTCTTGACGAGGTCTCCCCTGCGATCACGCACCGCATCGATGAACAGCGATAAACGGTCGAGGACCTGCTCTTCTGTCTGTCGAGAGATAGCCATTGTCGGTACGTACCTGGTGCCCGAACGGATATTCGTCTTGGTATAAATGGCCCCGATCAGTTCCGAATATTTATCTTCACCCAGGGAAACTCCTTTCATATCCTGCCATACGGGGCTCTTCCATGCCTCGCCTCCTCGCAATCAGTCCGGTTGAAGGGCTCAACCCCCTGCTCCAGTCGCTCATAGCGCTTGGTTTCGAGGTGACCATCGGCGAAGCTATTCCTGATGTTGCCGAGGCGCGGACTTTCGACGCGCTCCTGCTCCCGCCCTCGGACCGTGGAGCAATCCCGTTCGATCCTGACGGGGGCCCAGTCCAGCTCGTTGGCACCAGGATGGATCAGGACCCCCGGGGGTGGGCTGCGTTCATCACCCGGATGACTGAAACCCATCGAAGGCAGCGGCTCCTCTCCCGGGTTCTCGAGACGTCGCCCGACCTCGAGGCGTGGATAGGTACGGGCGGAGAGTGCGCGTACATCTCCCCGTCCTGCGAGGACCTGACAGGATATCCCCCCGAGGCCTATCGAACCGACCCCTCGCTCCTCGCCAGGACCATCCATCCAGACGAACGGAACCGAGTTCGCGAGTCCCTGGAGGACCGGACTGTGGCGCAGAGTTTCTGCTGCCGGATCATCACGAGGAGCGGAGAAGTCCGACGGATCGTGCACCGGTCGGTCCCCTGCCAGGACGAGGAGGGACAGCCGATCGGCACCCGGGTTCACCAGCAGCGAGCCCCCGATGAAAACCCGGTCCACGAGGTCCAGCGCCTCCGGACGCTTCTGGGCCAGACGGAAGCCGACCGCGCCCTGCTATCGGCTGTGATCGAATCCCTGCCAGTCGGCGTCATCGCGACCGGGGGTGAGGGGGAGCTCCTGGTGGCGAACTCGGCCGCGGTTTCGTACCTCGAACAGGTCCGGGGTGCGACACTCCCAGCCGAAGTGTACATCGGCCACTATCGCGAACTCGAACGCCAGGTCCGCGGTTCCGACGGCAAACCTCTGTACCTGCACCTCAGTGCCGGTCCACTCGCCCGGACCGGGCACCGGATCTTCGGAGCCGTCGGCGCGATTCACGACGTCACCCAGGTGCGTGCGGCGGCGCAGGTCCGGCGGCGAGAGCTGGCCGAGACCAAGCAGCAGCTGTGGCGGCTCGAGGGTGCGAACGCGGACCTGTCCCGGCAGGTGACAGCGCTGGAAGAGGAGGCGACTACCCTCCGTGCCGTCCTCGCCGGGATAGGATGGACCGGGGTGGACGACGGGGACGTTATGACCGAATCCGGGGCGGATCGGCTGACCATCCCTGTCCTCGACGCAGTTGCCGACCAGGTCTGGATCCTCAGCCCCGACCTCCGCGTGCTTCACGTCAATACAGCGGGAGCTGCTGCGGTGCGACGCCGTCGAAGCCGCCTGATTGGGGAGGCATGGGCCGGGATCGGGCTCGCCTCCTCCCTCGAGCGGGAGATCGCCCTGAAAGCGGCAGGAGTCTTCGAGGACCGGGCCGGGAGGGTCGGTATCTGGACTGATGGCGTGGCGGGGGTTCCCCAGTTCTTCGAGTACTCGGTTCGGCCCCTCTTTGACGGCGTGAATTCCGGGTGCATCGCCGTCACCATCCGTGATGGGGTAGAGATGCGACGTTTTCTCGAGTCCGAGCAACGCACCACCTCCCGTCTCGGCCGCCTTAATTCTGTCCTGCGAGCGATCCTCGACCAGATGCCGATCGGAATCGTCATTGCCGAGGTCCCGTCTGGGCGGGTGGTTTACCAGAACCCTGGGTTCGCGGCGATCTGGAGCGAGGGAACTCCTGCACCGTCGTCCATCCTCGAATACGGGGCATGGCAGGGGACCGGGCCCTCAGGGAAGCCCCACACTCCCGAAACCTGGCCTCTTGCCCGGTCGGTCCTTGCAGGGGAACGAACCATCAACGAGGAGAGCGAACTCTTCCGGGAGGACGTGGGGCGCCGGGTCTTCAACATCAGTTCGGCCCCGGTCCTGGACGACGGCGGGCGGATGTACGTCGCAGTTTCGACGTTTATCGATGTCACCGACCGCAGGAATGCCGAGGAAGCGGTCCGGGCGAGCGAGGAGCGGTTCAGGCTGGCGGCTCGTTCGATCCCCCAGGTCTTTGCCATCTTCGACCGCATGGGTCGATACCTCTTTATCAACGAGGTCGGGCTCGGGTTGCTCGGGTTGGAGGAGCACGAGGTGCTGGGTCGGACCGACGCGGAGGTGTTCGGGTCTGCGAACTGCCCGGCATATCGCTGGTATCTCGAGGAGACGATCAGGTCTCTCGTGCCTCAGTACGGTGATGCTTTCATCACGGGTGCGGACGGCGAAACGCACACGCTCTTCGTCTCGTG
>JABNAD010000891.1_pt1 | contig 13686 bp, 11 predicted proteins | sample 7240381 | NCBI WGS metagenome assembly JABNAD01 (sample SAMN11332834, study PRJNA596920) | anaerobic digester metagenome | biome: digested sludge; isolation source: digested sewage sludge-derived enrichment culture grown on H2/CO2 | place: Germany: Goettingen
GAAAAAGTACCTACTGCGTCCCAAATATCCTCTTTTGTTTCCTGCAGAAAATCGCTTTGTTTCTGCAAGTCAGCCAAATCCACGCTATGCTTTTTTGCCTTCTCCAATGCCTCCTCAACAGTCAAAACAGGAGCTGCCTGTTCTCCTTGGGTTGTAACCGCTTGTTCTTCTTTGGTTGTAACTGCTTGTTCCGCGGGGGCAGTTTCTGCTCCATATGCTGTAGTACCAAAAAGAGTTACCACCAGAGCCAGTGCAACAGCACCTCTGGCGCTCCCGATTATTTTTTTCATGGTATTTCCTCCTTAGCGGTTCATTTACTTTTATAATAAAACCAATTATATCATATTTTTACGAAAATACCAGTGAATTAAGGATATCTTAATCATTTCTTATGTTGTTTTTATTGTTTTTTCAAAAAATTTGCAACAGAAAAGGGGCAGACAATGTCTGCCCCTTTCGGGTTACTTAAAGGCAAGCCTTTAAGATTTTATTTCAGTTACAATTGATTAGTTCAATGTAGCTGTCTTTGTTGCTGCATCCCAGTTTACGTTTGTTACGCCCAAAGCTGTACCCAAATCTCTCAAAGGCAAGAATGTTCTGCCGTCTTTGATTTCAGGAGCTGCGGATGTAGGGATAGGAGAACCATTTACATATACTGACTTCTGACCAACAGTCATAGTGATGATTCTCTGAGCATACATAACAGTTACTGTTCTTGTTTCAGCGTTCCACAATACGTTGTTTGTGTTTACGCCAAGAGCCTTGGAGATTGCTCTTACAGGAAGCATTGTGTAACCAGCTGCACTGATGTAAGCAGGTGCATCCAATTCAACTTTTGCTTCGCCAGCAAGCAAGTAAGCTTCGCCAACAGGTACAACTACCTTTGTTGTGAACAGGTTGTCGTTGTCTCTACCGGATGTTACTACGTTGATGAAAGCTGCTTTTACAACATCGCTGTAATCGCAAACGTCATCTACATAGGAGTCTTTCTTAACTGTGCTTTCGTCAGGACGCTTATCAGTAGATGTTTTAGCAGTCCACTTTTCTTGCAATACCTTCAATGCTGAATCTGTTGCACCAGCATATTCTTTAATTTGATCAGGAGCAAAGAGCAACTGTGCATCATAAGCTTCGCTCATTGTTGTTGCAATTTCCAAATCATAAGCGCCTGCAGGGATGCTTCTACTCATGAACAGTTTCATATCGGAAATTGTTACGGATGCTGCCTTATCGGATGTTTCTTTTACTGCGAACTGAATTGTACCCTTTGTAGTCTTGTCATCTTTCAACTTCAGATCGGAATCATTGTCAATTGTGAAAGTAGGGTCATCTTCGAATGTAAGAAGATCATCTTCGATGCTCAGTTTGAAAGTTGCATTCTTCTCCCACAGACCTTCTTCAGCTTCTGTGATTACGATAGGAGTCTTAACTTCTGTGTTTCTGTAGTCGATGATTACATCGTTCTGTTCTGCCTTAACTGTGTAAGGTTTCACAAATTTAGCAATAGTTACTTCCTGCTTGTCAACCAACGCGCCTTCGAATGCCAACTTAACGTCGCCTTCGAATGTAGGGTCAGCAACCAATGTAAGCTTGAATGTCAATTCTGCAGGATCTTTTGCTAATGTTGTATCTACATCATTGAAAACTCTTTTTTCAAATTCAAAGTTCTTGTGGTCGCCTTTCTGGTATGCATTAAAGAAAGCTTCTTTCCAATCTTCCTCATCTGCTGCATTGTCTGCGTTTGTACCTTGCTTAAAGTTCTTAGCTGTTACTACATCAACGTCTGTTACATAAACGCCTTCGGGCAAGTTGAAGTTAAAGCCCTGTCTCATGGACCACGCGCCAGGGAAAGATTCTTTTGCTGTTACTTCCAAAGACTCATGTTCAGAATCATCTGTCAAGCCAGCATTAGCAACGTTTGTGCCGCTGTAGATAACAGGAATGTCTTCATCTGCATCAACTGTAAGGTTTACTTTGTAATCAACAACTTTAGCAACTTCTACGGAAGCAGAATCGTTGTTGCTAGCCTTTACTGTGATTGTTGCAACAGCGCCGGATTTAGCAGACACCGCTTCAATTTCAATGCCTTTGATTGTGATTTCATCAGTAGTAGCACTAACTCTTACTTTCAGTTCCTTCTCGTCTTCTCTGGTTACTGTGAAACCAGTGCCAGTAATAGAACCAGGGTTTTTCTTTGTAAACTCAAAGCCATTGGAAATTCTCAATGTGATGTCTTTGTCTGTAGGCAAGTTGCCAACAGCAGCTTCAATTTTCAAGCCGTTACTGTTTAATGTAACAACTTCATCTGTAGCAACGTCTACAGTCTTCTTTACAGAAGCCTTAAGGCCTTTGCCCAATACGGAAGCATAAACCAAGTCGTCCGCTGTTACCATCTTGGAATCAACGGAAACTGTAGCCTTTGTTCCTTCGCTTGTCTTAGTTAACTTAGAATCCAAAGTAAAAGCGATTACATAATCTTTCTTGAATTCGCCTTTAAATGTAAAAGTAACGGACTCATCATCACTCTCTTTTACAGTAGCTTTAATAGAGCCAATTGTTCCCTCACCACTTGAACCATCGGAAGATGGAACATAAGTAGCATCGCATCTTTCATAATCTGTAGTGGGTGCATTTGCACTAATCCAAGTATTTTCCTGATCAGCCACGGAAACGATTGATGTTGCATCTAAATCTTTCAATTCCTTAATTGAGCCTGATTTCGCAACTGTACCAGCTGTATATTTATCTCCAGTACCGTTAAGAACAGGTGTATCAGTGATTACATAACCCTGAGAAATAAGGTCAGCTAACTGTTCCTGAACAGTTTTTGCAGGGATTTCTTCGAAAGTAGGAATCTTTTTAACATCACTTACAGATACTTTAGTTTCGGAAACTTTAGATTTAGCAACCATGAACTTTCCAGTTGCACTTGTAGATACATTCTTATAGTGTTCTACTACTGCTTCCGTTCCGCCGTTCACATCATTTGTAATAACTTCACCTTCATCATTTTTGATGCTAATTAATTTCAACAAATCAGCATCGTTTGTTGAGTTGAATTCTGCATTATCTAATGTAAATTCAACATCTACAGATGCATCTGCAGCCTCTGTTCTGTAATCAACACCTGTAACCTTTAATTGAACCTGAGGTACTGTGTAGCTACCTCCCTTTTTAATTTCAGGCTGAGCTTTAGCTTCATCTTTAGTAAGCTCAAGGGCATCAACCACTTTAGCTGTTGCTGTAACTTCGCCCTTTGCAAATGCAGTTGCAGGTACAAGGGAAGCTACCATAGCGCCAGCCATAACGAAAGAAATAAACTTCTTCATCGTTAAATTCCTCCTTTTAACATTTTAATTTTTAGTTTGTGTTTCGTTTTATAATTATACAACGAATGCTTTTCAATTGTGCAACTTTACTACCAACGTCCCTTTCCGTTTCGTTTGCCAAACCTTAGTTTCTTTGTTCTCCCCTCACACCCATTTAAGAGAGCAAAACGCTGTCCCTAAGCTCTGTCTCCCGTCCCGTTCCGTTCCATCAATAGGAAAGCATTACCATTTACTATGCAAGATTATTATACGCAGGGATTCTAGAAATGGCAAGAGACATTGGCAAAATGTAACATAACTGTAATATAGGAGCAACGTTGCGTAAATATGCCAATTTTACAGCACTTAAAGGGGTTTTCAACACCTTGGGGCTTGTCCTATCTAATGTCCAAGATATAGGGGTTCCCGACAAAAAAAGGGCACTCTATGCCCCTTTTACTGCTGTAAAATTTTCTAAACTTACTCTAAACTATTTCTGATTGTAACATAAAAAGAGAGGCAGACCATTGTCTACCTCTCCTTAACAGGTCAAGGGAAAATCCCTTGTGGGGGTTTGGGGGCTAAGCCCTCAAGTTCCTGCACTTCTTATTTGCTACCGTTCAATGTAGCTGTTCTTGTTGCTGCATCCCATGTGATATCAGTTACACCCAAAGCTGTAGCCAAATCTCTCATAGGCAAGAATGCTCTGTTGTTTGTGATTTCAGGTGCTGCGGAAGCAGGGATGGAAGAACCGTTTACGTTGATTGTCTTCTGACCAACTACCATTGTAATGATTCTCTGTGCATACATAATTGTGATTGTTTTTGTTTCAGCACTCCACAATACGTTGTTTGTGTTTACTCCAAGAGCCTTAGATACTGCTCTGATAGGAAGCATTGTGTAGTTTGTTGCACTGATGTAAGCAGGTACATCCAATTCAACCTTTGTGGAACCAGCCATTAAGTAAGCTTCGCCAACAGGTACTACTACCTTTGTTGTGAACAGGTTGTCATTGTCTCTACCGCTTGTTACTACATTGATGAATGCTTCTTTTACAACATTGCTGTAATCTGCAACGTCATCAATGATGTTGTTGTCTTTACCATCTGCTGCATAAATTGCTTGTTTGTCATAAGCTGTGCTCATTGCTGTTTCAGCCTTCAGGTCATAAGCGCCTGCAGGTACGTTTCTCTGCATGAACAATGCGATATCTTTGATTTCTACAGATGCTGCTTCGTCAGATTCGCCTTTTACAGTAAATGCAAGCTGACCGTCTTTTGTTTTTTCATCTTTCAATTCCAAACCGGAATCGTTTACAGCGAAAGTTGCGTCATCTTCGAACTCGATCATGTCGCCTCTATCTACTGTAAGTGTGAATACAGAGTTAGCTGCCCATAAGCCTGCTTCTGCTTCTGTAATTGTAATAGGTGTTTGAACAGCTGTGTTTCTGTAATCGATGATTACGTCGTTCTGTTCTGCTTTTACTGTGTAAGGTTTTACAAATTTTGCTACAGTTACTTCCTGTGCATCAACCAAAGCGCCTTCGAAGCCTAATTTTACATCGCCTTCGAAAGTAGGGTCAGCTACAAGCTGTAACTTAAAGGTAACACTTGCAGGATCAGAAGAAAGGTTTGTGTTTACATCATCAAATACTCTCTTTGCAAATGTGAAGCCGTTGTAATCGCCTTTATCGTAAGCTGCTTTGAAAGCTGCTTCCCATTCTGCTGTACCAACTGCTGAACCACCCTGCATGAAGTTTTCTGCATCAGTAACATCTACGTCTGTTACGTATACGCCTTCAGGCAATGTGAAGTTGAAGCCCTGTCTCATGGACCAAGCGCCGGGGAATGTTTCCTCTGCTGTTACTTCTAAGGTCATATGATCGGAATCATCTGTCAAACCTGTGTTGTTTACGTCTGTACCGCTGTAGATTACAGGTACATCTTCGTCTGCATCAACGGAAACGCCTACTTTGTAATCAACAACCTTAGCAACTTCTACGGAAGCTGTGCCAACGTTTTTCGCTGTTACTTTAATTGTAGCAACGTCGCCAACCTTTGCAGATGTAGCTTCAACTTTGATACCTGCCAAAGTGAATTCATCAGCGGAAGGTGCTGTGAAAGTAGCTTCGTTATCATCAATTGCCCAATCAGCAGCGCCTGTTACAGTTGTGTTTGCAAATTCAAAGCCTTTGGAAAGCTTTAATGTAAACTGTGTGCCTACTGCATAAGAATCATCAACAGAGGGTTCAATTTTCAAGCCCTTGCTGTTAATTAGTGCTATTTCTTCAACAGCTACGCTTACTGTTTTCTTAACGGAAGCTTTGATGCCTTTGTCCAAAACGGAAGCATAAACTAAATCATCAGCTTTTGCCATTTTAGAATCAACGGATACAGTTGCTGTTTTGCCAACAGAAACCTTTGTCATTTTGGAAGCCAAGTTAATTGCAAGAACGTCGTCCTTCTTAAACTGGCCTGTCAGGGTGTAAGTTACTTCGTCTTCTGTAAATTCCTTTGTTGCTACGGTAACTGATGTTGAAGGCGTTTTAACCATGGAGTTAAAACCAGCCTCATCTTTTGCAGTAAATTCTGCACCATCCAAAGATACTGTTACATCAACTGTAGGTGTGCTGCCGCCTGTTGTATAGTCAGCGCTTGTAACCTTCAATTGTAATTCTGGTGCATCAGTAGTATCGATCACACCGTCGAAATCTTTGCCTCTTTCTAAAGCATCGATTACTTTAGCTGTAGCTGCTACATCCCCTGCCGCAAACGCTGTTGCGGGAACAAGTGAAGTAACCATGGCTGCAGCCATCAAGAAAGATATTGCTTTCTTCATCGTTACATTCCTCCTTAAAAAAATATGTACTTTGTTCGTTTTCGTTCGTTGCATAATTATAAAACGAATGCAGTTCAACTCCTCCCCAGACCCCTTGGTACAGTCACATTGTTTAGCCGTCATCAAAACGCCGCTTTTCTTTCACCCATTCAGCATAAAAAAACTTTGTCTCTCCGATTGCCTCCCTCCATGACACTCCAAAAAATCTGCAAGCGTTATTTACTTTGCCTGCTCATTATACGAAGCTCAAAAACGTTTTGCAATACGTTATGTCAATCTGTAATGTAATTGTAACAGCAGTGAAATATTGATGAAATTTTTGTGCAATTATTTACTTGTATATGGTTATATATGAAAATTTAACCATATCTAATTGATAATATATGGTATAATCTCTACATATTTCCTATTTTTATTACTTTTCTGAAAATTTTGCGCTTTCTTCAAAAGCACTACATATTTATATATTATGGTAACCATTTTCACTGATAGTCTCCATTTCTTTCATTTGCAAGCCCACAAAAAAAAGTTCTAATTGGAAAATCCAATTAGAACTTTTTTATTGAAATTCTCTACGCAACGCTTGATTAAAAACTGCCCCCATAAGCAACGCGGCAATACTCGCATTCAGCCATACCAGAAAAGCAATAATAGCGCCTATGGAGCCATAAATCACAGAGTACTTCCCGGCATGATCCACATAATAGGCAAATCCTGCGGAAAACAGTATCCATGCCGCCGTGGAAAGAATCGCACCCGGGAAAACAAACCTCTTTAGTGGTCTTTGGTTGGGGGAAAGAAAATAAACACCACTGATAAAAAACAATACCCCAAGGGAAATAGGTAAAAATCGTATCCTCGACCATAAATCAATAAAAGTTTCCGCCATGGGCACAAAAACACTGATAAACTCCATCACTTCTTTGCTAATCAACAGTACCATAAGCAATACCGGCACAAATATTATCATTAGAAGGGAAAGAAATATAATGCGCAAAGTATGTTTCAGCATTTTTTCATCCCCATAAATACCGTTGATTGCTCCCACAAGACTACTTACAGCCCGCAAAGGAAACCAAACGGTAAAAACCAAGCCAAAGGTCAACCACGCACCACTGCTGGTTTCCGTCATGTGGGCAATGGTCAAATTAATTAATGCTACCACATCGGCAGGCAATAATGCGGAGGCATCCCCTTCGACTGTTATCATAGGCAAATGTAAAAAGCCCAAAAGAGAACTAATAAATATTAAAAACGGAAAAATTGCAAAAACAGAATAATAGGTTAAGGACGCCGCTGTTTTGCCAATGCCGTTGGAAAAATATCCGTCCAGCGTATGAAAAATCACCCGTTTCCAGCGGCTGTCTGTCTTTTCGCCCAATCCCAACATCCTTCTCAATCCTTCTTTTTATGCTGAAAGTAATATGCTGCTTTCAGTTGGGCTTTTTCTCCCAGAAATTTTCGTCCAAACTGGGCAAGCTTCATGGTAATACCGGGTATAATCACCACTTTATTTGCAAGCATTTTTTCAATAGCATACTTCGCCACATCCAGGGAGCGCAACCCACTTAGAGAAAAACTCACTTCAGCCCGTTGGTTGAATCCCGTATCCACAGGACCGGGACAAAGAGCAGAAATATGCACTTGGCTTCCGTCTTGACGCAATTCTTCATATATGGCCTCCGTAAGCCTTAAAACATAATTTTTTGTAGCATAATAAGTGGCCATTAAAGGTCCAGGCATGAATCCTGCCGCAGAAGCAACATTTAAAATATAACCGCTATCTCGCTTGCGAAAATCCTCTAAAAAAAGCTTTGTCAGAATATGCACTGCCCGCACATTTAAATCCAGCATATTAAGTTCCCGCTCTAAGGGTACCTCCCAAAAATGCCCGAAGGCACCAAACCCAGCATTATTCACCAATATATCAATGTTTTGCGCCTTAACCTGTTCATAAAGGGCGAAACATTCTTCCTCAACAGACAAATCCGCAGAAATAATCTGTACATGGGTTTTTAAATGCTTTTTTACCCGAGCAAGCTTTTCTCCATCCCTGCTCACCAAAATCAAATCATAACCCATGCGGCTTAAAACCAAGGCGATATCTCTTCCGATGCCCCCTGATGTTCCTGTCACCAATGCTTTCATCGTTTCACATCCTAATCCTAATGATTTCAAAGTTTTTATTATTATTCTAATTTATTCTATTGTATTATACTTTTATTTTAAAAAAATATCAATTTCATGTCAGAATCATACATATTTACTTGTTTTCAACTAAAATCTTTATAATACGTATTGTTCAAAATTTAAAAATCCCTAAAATAAAAACTGCCCAAGGGTTTTTCTCCGAAAGATTTCAGAGAATCGCTCTCAGGCAGTTGGGAAGCATTTATAAGAATGCTAGTTTAAATTCCTTATCATTGCAGACCCTTACCCACCACTGCTTTTCTTTAATCTGCTAAATTTACAACCATAGGTGTTACATCCGTTTTTTGAGAAAGAATGCCTCTCTCATAAAGCCAATCTGCATTTTTCTGCCAAACTTCTACTTCTTGGTGCAAGAAAGGTGCCTCCGGGGTTTCCATAACAGGGAGCAAGATTTCCATGCTCTTTTGTTCCACCGCCTTAGACAAGGGGAAATTCTCCGCATTTTGGTTGTCTAGCAAAATTTGCAAGCTTTCATCCGGGTTTGCCTTCACATCTTCAAAGCTCTTTTGGCAAGCACGTAAAAATCTTTGGATTTTTTCAGGATTTTTTTCTACCGCATCCTTGCCTGCTAAAAATACCAACTCATAAGCCTGTGGTATGCCAAACTCGGTAGGGTAGAAATAGTTGATTGCAAAGCCATTTTCCTCTAACTGAGGCACTTCATGATTCACCATATTTCCAATTGTGGCATCCACCTGTCCTGTGGTCAAAGCAGTCATCAAATCAAAGCCAACATCAATAAATTGGCAATCCTGTGCGCTAAGACCCACATTTTCCAACATAGACTTAATTTGTTCTTCAGAAAGGGAAGTTCCAGAATAACCGATTTTCTTTCCCTTCAAATCTTTCGCGCCACTGATGCCACTATCTTTCAACGCAACCACCACATTGAGAGAGCTTTGTGTCAATGCCCCAACAGAAACAATGGGGACCTTTTCCTCGGTAGCCGTTAAAATTGCATCTTGCAAATAATACAGACCAATATCCGCTTTCCCCGCCGCAGGCATTGAAATGCCGTCATTCACATTAGAAGGGAAATTGATTACCAAATTTAAGCCCTCCTCGGCAAAATAACCCTTTTCAATCCCTGTATACAAAAAACTATGGATGGCATTGGGATACCAGTCTAAGACGATTGAGAAATCTTCTAATTTCTTTTCCCCCGCTTCAGAGGCACCATCTCCACTACTCTTGTTTGTACCACAGCCTGCCCCACCAATTGCCATTACCGCTGTCATTAAAAAAGCAAATATTCTTTTTTTCATCATTATAATTCCTTTCTCCATGTTATTGTCTTGTTTTCAATGATTGTAATCGCCCAAACTGTCAGCATTGCCACAACAGAGAGCAATACCACCGGTGCAAACACCCCCGCACCATCCAACTGTGTCATCATTCTTTTACTGAAATAACCCAAACCCTTTTGTGCCCCTAGCCACTCGGCAATTGCCGCACCAATTACACTGAGGGGAATTGCCATTTTGATTGCCGAGAAAAAATGAGGCAACGCTGTGGGCAACTTCAGTTTTAGAAAAACATCCTTTTTTGAGGCACCATAAGTAAATAAAAGTTCCTCCATCTCTCGCTTTGTTGACTTAAACCCATCAAACACTGTAATTGCAATGGGAAAAAAGGTCATTAAAATTGTGACCAAAACCTTACTCCAAATAGAATATCCGAACCATAAAATAAATAAAGGTGCGATGGCAGTGGTGGGTATGGTCTGTGATGCCACAATCACGGGGTATAGTGCCTTTTCCAGCTTTGGATTCCAATCCATAGCGATGGCCAGCAATAACCCAAGAACTACGGAAATCAAAAGTCCAAGAGCAGTAACCCCCATGGTTGCAGGCAAATGCACCGTAAACAGAGGCACTCTCAGCTCCCAAAGCCGTACTAAAATACCTGTAGGCGAAGGTAATATGTAAGCCGCATCAATCCCCATAGCAACACCTTGCCAAAGGAATAATAAAACTAGCACCAACAGCACAGAAGGCAGGTTTTTTTTCATAGACTCACACTCCTTCTCAGCTTTCCAATGAGACTTTCCTTCAACTCCACAATCTCCGCCTTTTTCAGATCCTCCCGATTTCTAGGATAGTCCAAAGGTACCTCAATACATTCCATTTCCGTAAATGGTCTGGAATCCTGTATGATATAAACTCTCTTTGCCAAGAAAATAGCCTCTTCCACATCGTGGGTGATGAACAAAATGGTTTTATGATAATGCACCCACTGCTGCAACAGCCATTCTTGCATTTCCACTCTTGTTAAGTAATCCAGAGCACTAAAGGGTTCATCCAACAGCAGCATATCCGCACCTGAAAGGAGAGTCCTGGCGAAAGCCGCTCTCTGCTTCATGCCCCCGGATAAATCCTTAGGGAATTTTTGGGCATATTCCAGTAATCCAACCTGAGCCAAAACATTCTCTGCTCTACTACCTTGCTCCTCCATAGGTACCTTTGCAAGTTCCATGGGAAGGCAGACATTTTTCTCAATACTTCGCCATGGAAAAAGCAAGTCTTTTTGTGGCATAAAGGCACTATAATTTTTTATGGTTTCTATAGGTTTTTCTTCTACCAAAATCTTTCCTTCGTCGGGTTTCTCCAGCCCATTGATCAAACGAAAAATAGTGCTTTTTCCACAGCCACTGGCACCAATGATTGCAACCAACTCGCCATTTTCCACTTGAAATGACAAATTCTCCATCATTCCCAGCTCATCCGCTGGATATCGAAAGGATACTCCTTCAAACCGCAGCATCACGCCACACTCCTTTTTAGTCCCCCATGTTCATATGGTAGGCCATGTCCCAAAAATCTCTTTCGTAACGGCAACAATTTAAAAATATTTCTTTTAAATACGCCTCTTTTTTTGCAGAAATATCTGCTCCAAATTCATTCACTGCATCTATAATTTCTTCCACCCCACGAATGTATTCCTCAGAGGAATAGCCTTTCACCCATTCGCCATAAAGGGGATGCTCCAAAGCACCGGGAATATCTCTGTGATGCTCACCAATCATCTGATAGCTCCATGCGCAGGATAATACCGCCGCCAAAACATCCAGAATGTCCCCCTTAAAGGCAACCTCTAACATATAGGAGGTATAGGATTGATTGGCCAGCGCCGTTTTGGTTTTGGCTACCTCCTCCTCGGTAATACCCAAACGTTTCATATAAATCTTATGTACATCCATTTCTCCATCCAGTGTGTCATGGACCATGCTGGCGAAACGTCGCATAAGCCCTTCATCTTCAGCCTTTACAACACCCAACGCAAACACCTTTGCATATTGTAGTAAATATCGATAATCCTGCACCATATAAAAGCGGAAACAATCCTCCCGCAAAGTGCCTTCTCCCAATTCCTTTACAAAGGGCTGTTCCAAATACCCATTCCAAATATATTTAACTTCTTCATACAACTTGTCTGATAATTTCATTTTCCTCCACCTTTCTAGTTCATTTCCCCAGGGCAAAGCCTAATTGCTTGCTTTTATGCCCTCCCTGCCGTTGCCGTCCTTGGTTCTTAAGGCTTACAAAAGCTTTGTATTCATCACACGAGAGTATCTGTTTCTCACAATTGGATAAAAGACTTTGGTTTGCAACAAAAAAAGTCTTTCCCCAATTGGGAAAGACCTTGTGCTTTCAAATATAAATTGCTTCCCTCCGTTGGTTCTAACCACATCAAGTTCAAAGGGTTGGAAAACGAATTCCTCTCAGCTTCAACGAATCAAAGCACCCCCAGCCTTATTTATTCAGTTGTATTGTTCCAGTATAGTATAAATTTACAGACTTGTAAATAAAATTATCTCCAGTTTGGAAAAATAAGCAAAACTAAAAGATTTCGGAAAGTTATCCCTTGCAAAAACGCTGAAAATTAGGTCTAAAAAAGCCTTATATTTTCTTATGTCACCTGATTGAATATTGCAAATAAATCCGTTATACTTTAGGCTGTATACAAAAAAACTCTCCTTTTCGAAAAGAGGTATTTATATGATGGATGATAATTTACTTTTAAAATTTGCTTTGGATGCGGGAGAGCTTATGCTTGCCAGTGGCGGCGAGACTCATCGGGTGCAGGATACCATGCATCGGATTTTATCCGTCAGTCACTCTACAGGGGTGGAGGCTCTGGCAATGAGCACATTTTTGATTGTCAGTATCCCAAGCAAAAAATCAGGCTCCCTTACTTTAACCAGAGGGGTATACAATCGTTCGGTAAACTTCGGAAAAATCTGTTCTGTTAATGAGATTTCAAGAGCTTTTGTTTCAAGGCAGATTACCCTGAAGGAAGCAGCAAAACGTTTGGAGAAAATCAGTCACACCTCTGCCTATCGCCCTATCTCCCGTATTATCAGTTCGGGTGTCACCTGTGGGGGATTCACCTTGGTTTTAAACGGCAAATGGATTGATGCCCTAGCCGCCTTTTTGTTTGGTATTCTCATTGGTATTTTGACCAATCAAAGTGGAAAATCAAAATTGCCAAATTTCTTCACCTGTCTCATTGGTGGATTTATTGCCGGGGCTGGCTCCGTTATTTTTCAAAAATTTGTACCCTCAGCGGGAACTGATATGATTATTATTGGCAGCATCATGCCTATGCTCCCCGGTATGACCATGACCAACAGCATTCGTGACATTATGGAAGGACACTATATCAGCGGTACCTCCAAGATGGCGGAGGCCTTATTGGTTGCCTTCGCCATTGCCGGTGGCGTTGGCTTTGGCATTACCGCAATGGGGCACTAAGGAGGAGAAAAAATGGCATTTCATATCATATTATTCCAAAGCTTTATGTCCTTTTGTGCTTGTGTTGCCTTCTCCGTTGTTTTTAATGCACCCAAGAAGGAATTAATTTACTGCGGTATCTCCGGTTTTCTGGGTTGGTTTTTTTATGCTATTCTAGCGTTATACATCAGCCCCACCATGGCCACCCTGATTTCCTCGGCACTGGTTACGGTATTTTCACGTTTCGCCTCTTATCACAGGCAAGCGCCTTCAACCTTATATCATATTCCGGGAATTATGCCTATGGTGCCTGGTACTGTGGTCTACAACACCATGGCTACAGCCTTAAGTGGCATGATTTTAGAAACCTATTCTAACATTTTGTTGGGATTAAAGTTGGCGGGAGCCATTGGTGCAGGGTCAATCTTAATTCTGGCTCTACCTTACTCCTTTTTTGCAATTATTCCAAAACGGAAGAAGAAGGTCAAGGCAAAACCTTAAGAGATAAGGTCAAGCCCACGAGGGTTTTGTGTTCAAGCTCCCACAAGAAAAAAGATGAAGACCTGGAGGGCTTCGCCCTCAGACTTTCACAAGGG
>JABNAD010000892.1_pt1 | contig 13651 bp, 12 predicted proteins | sample 7240381 | NCBI WGS metagenome assembly JABNAD01 (sample SAMN11332834, study PRJNA596920) | anaerobic digester metagenome | biome: digested sludge; isolation source: digested sewage sludge-derived enrichment culture grown on H2/CO2 | place: Germany: Goettingen
AAAAGACCATGAAACATGCTGAGGAATACGGTTTCAGGGCAATTTATGCGGATACCGATGGATTCTATGCTACCTACCTAGATGAAGAAGTTAATGATGAAAAATAAATTAAAACCTTTTTTAAATCTTTTTTTAAAATAAAAAATTAAAAATAATTATAAAATTATATGAATAATTGAAAAGTTCAGTTTGAACTCGAAAATACACTGGATTTACTGCTTTTCATTATTTATTCATATTTTTCATAGGAGATTACCTCGTCAAGGGGCTTTCTCGGCCTTGGATCGGGATCTTCATCTGCATAACCAAGTGTGAACGCAGCAACGATCCTTATATCATCAGGTATTTCCAGTATCTCCTTGAATGCATCTTCACTGAAGGCTCCAAGCCAGCAGGTTCCAAGTCCAAGTTCCTGAGCTTCCAGAATCATGAATGAAACTGCAATTGACAGGTCAACTGTGTAAGCTGGCTGTCCGCATGGCATCACATGTTCAGATTCTGTTGAACATGCCACAACAAGCACTGGTGCCTGGGCAACCATCTGCTGACCATGGGCGGGTTCAACAAGTTTTTCACGTGTTTTCTGACTCTTAACAACCAGGAATTTCCACTGCTGTCTGTTGGCAGCTGAAGGTGCCAGCCTTGCAGATTCCAGTATTTTCTGAAGCTTTTCTTCCTCAACCTCAGCGTCCCTGTATTTCCTGATGCTCCTCCTTTCCTTCACCGCTTCAAATACATCCATATAATCTACCCCCATTAAGGAACAAAATATCGTATATCCAATATATTTTATTATATAAATCACAGATTATAAAACATTCTAATTAGTAGGTTTATCAGTACTTTCAGTGAAATTGCCGGCAGCTGCTGACAATCCATGTACTGATTTAAAAGTGTAGGGAGGGTGATTATTGCCACATGAAAAGATAAGAAAAAGCTTTGATGCTGCTGCACGTGACTATGACCAGCACCGAAGAGCCGTTATCCCCCATTTAGACGAACTTTACGAGGTAACAGCGGACCTTGCACACAGCTCCAATGAGAAGCCCCGTGTGCTGGACCTCGGGGCAGGAACAGGCCTTCTCACAGAGTACCTGTTCAAAAGGTACCCTGAGGCAGAGTTCACCCTAATGGATCTGTCTGGTGAGATGCTTGCAGTTGCAAGGGAGCGATTTGAAGGACATTCAAACTTCAGGTACATCCAGGAGGATTACGTTGAAGAGGATTTTGAGGGTACCTACGATATCGTGATCTCATCCCTTTCCATCCACCACCTGAGCCATGAAAACAAGGAATTTCTCTACAAAAAGGTTTACGATAACCTGAACATGGGAGGTATTTTCATAAATGCAGATGAAGTACGGGGTTCAACCGGCAGGGCAGAACGTGAGTATCAACGAAAACATGACGAAAACCTTGAAAGCCAACCATTAACAGAAGAACAGAAAGAAACCATCTATAAACGCAGACAGCTTGATAATCCTGCAACACTGGCCACCACACTTAAATGGTTTGATGAAATTGGTTTTGGGGATGTGGATGTTTTTTACAAGTACTACGAGTACTGTGTTATTGCGGGGCGTAAAGTGCACATCTAAAAGTAAATAATCCTCAATAGGGAATTTGTTAGATATAAAGGTTGTATTAAAGACTAAAAGCTAAAATTGATTTTATCCAATTGGAGGTTAAAAATTGCTTCTGGACGAACGAATGGATGAATTTTCAAGGGCACTGGGTGCAGATTTCTTTGGAGTGGCAGATCTGAGCAGTGCACGTAGTTTCATGCTCGAATACGGCGGTAAAAATATTGCAAGGTATCCGCGGGCTGTTTCAGTTGGTATAAGACTTCTTGACACCATCGTGGATGAGTTGCCCCACAGTCACGATCCTTCAGTTTCAGTGAACTACCGCCACCATGCCCACGATATTATAAATCTCAGGTTGGACCTTGTAACCTCACGCATTGCAAGTTTGATCCAGAATGAGGGTTATAGGGCACTTCCAATACCCTCATCTAAGCGTGTGGATGATAAAAAGATTGCAGCAGCTTTTTCCCATAAGCTTGCAGCAAACCTTGCAGGCCTTGGATGGATAGGTAAAAGCTGTCTTCTAATAACCCCTGAAGCAGGACCCAGGGTTCGGTGGGGAACTGTTCTGACAGATGCACCATTTAAAGCTGGAGAAGCCCCTATGGAGGATCGTTGCGGTAAATGCACAGACTGTGTGGATGCCTGTCCAGTCAACGCATTCACAGGGACACAGTTCAATCCAGAAGAGGCCCGTGAATCACGATACGATGCACGCAGATGTGAAAGGTACCTCCAGGACCTTGAGAAGATGGATAAACCTGGAGTCTGTGGAATGTGCATCTACGCATGCCCCCATGGAATGAAATAAAAGTTATTGGGATAAAAATAAGTGCTGAATTAGATTTTTATTAAAATTAAATTAACTTTTTTTGTAAGGAATATTATAAAAAATTACAAAAAAAATCTTTTAGAATTTTCAAGGTCTGATGCAGATTTTCATGACTTACAGACCTGTTTAACAATTGTAACTGCAAATACGCCTGCACCAAATCCATTGTCAATGTTCAGAACCGCTATTCCAGGTGCACATGACTGAAGCATTGCATAAAGGGCTGTAAATCCCCCTTCACCTACCCCGTACCCTACAGAGGTTGGTACTCCCACAACTGGAACATCCACAAGGCCTGCAACCACTGATGGCAGTGCCCCTTCCATTCCTGCCACCACTATGATGACCTTAACATCTTCTTCAAGCATTCTGCGAACGTGGCCAAAAAGACGGTGTATTCCTGCAACTCCAACATCGTAGGAGGTTATGACTTCACATCCTGCTTCTTCAGCTATTATCCTGGCTTCCTCTGCAACTGGAATGTCTGATGTACCTGCGGTTATTACGCCGATTTTACCATTCTTCTCTATTTCATGGTCCCGAACAACCAGTATCCTTGCCCTTTCATTGTAATCCAATTCCAGGCCTTGATCCTCCAGAACTTTCAGATCAGCCCTTATGATATCGTATCTCTCCTTTTCAAGGCGGGTTAGAATTACATGACCCTTGTCTGCAAATCCCAGTACTATCTTAATGAGTTCCTCGTTGCTCTTACCCTCTGAGAAGATGGCCTCTGGAACACCGGTACGGATGTCCCTGCCTGTGTCGATCTTTGCAAAATCTTCCAACTCGCGGATCTGCATGGTTTTAAGCATTTTCTCCGCTTCTTCTGTGGAGATTTCTCCTTTCATAAGTTTTTGAAGTATTTCCTTCATGGTATCACTAATCTTATCTATTCAGAATATATAAATCTGGAGTGTTAAAAAGAATTCTATAGTATATAAAATGATGTAATAAAAGCTTTTGGCTGCATGAACCAGAAAGCCGTTTAAAGCATTGAAATCATGAGAGCAGAAATATGTGGGGTGTGAAGTTGGAAAGAGCCAGGATCTTAGTTCAGGGAATAGTTCAGGGAGTTGGATTCAGACCCACAGTTTACAGAATAGCAAAGAGCATGGAATTGACGGGCTACGTTCGGAACCTTGGAAACATCGTGGAAATCGTTCTTGAGGGAGATAAAAATAGTATAAAAGATTTTGCTGAAAATCTGAAGCTGAATAAACCCCCAATTTCCGTGATAAATTCCCTTGAATTGGAATGGATGGATTCAGATGTTTCAGGAGAATTTGCTGATTTCACCATACTCTCAAGTTCTGAAAACTTCTCAGGATCCTCTGTGATACCTGCAGACCTTGCAACATGTGATATCTGCCTTGAAGAAGTTTTAAATGACGATAACAGGCGCTACAAGTACCCATTCACGGCCTGTACAGACTGCGGCCCCAGGTTCACGGTGATCGAGTCTGTGCCCTACGACCGTGAGAGAACTTCTATGGGTGATTTCCCACTCTGTCCAGACTGCATAGCCGAGTATGAAGATCCTGAAGACAGACGTTACCATGCAGAGGCAACCTGCTGCCCAGAATGCGGCCCTGAAGTCTTCGTCTACAAAGATCAACGGCTTGATGTGGAAAATCCAATAAAAGAGGCTGTAAAACTCATAGATGAGGGTAAAATTCTTGCAGTTAAGGGTATTGGAGGTACGCACCTTGTTGTGAAAACAACAGATGATGATGCTGTTTCAGAGCTTCGGAGAAGGCTTGGAAGGTTTAACCAGCCCTTTGCATGCATGTCCCCTGACCTTGAAACCATAAGAACATTTGCAGAAGTTGCAGATTTTGAGGAAAAAGCCTTAGTATCAAGGAGGCGCCCCATAGTTGTTCTGAATAAAAATGATAATTATTACCTGGCCCCCTCAGTTGCGCCGGCACTCCACAACCTTGGAGTTATGCTTCCCTACTCTGGACTGCACCACCTCCTCTTCAAATACACTCAGGAACCTGGGCTCATCATGACCTCTGCTAACATGCCTGGAGAGCCTATGTTGATCCATAACAGGGACATAGTTGAGAAGCTTGAGGGTGTTGCAGACTGTTACCTACTCCATGACCGCAGGATCGTTAACAGATGTGATGATTCTGTTGTCAGATTCAGGGGAGGTGAAATGGCATTCATAAGGCGTTCAAGGGGTTACGTGCCTGAGCCCTACGATTTTTCATGGTTAAACAAGGATCTGAACGTTCTTGCACTGGGTCCTGAGATAGATGTGACCTTTTCAATACTCAAGGAGGGTAACTGCTACGTTTCCCAGTACATTGGGAACACAACCAAATATGAAACCTTCCTTTCAATGAAGGATGCTGTGGATCACCTTATGGGAATAACCAGGACTGACTCTGTTGATGTTGTTGCCTGTGACCTTCATCCCATGTTTTTCACAACCAAGCTTGCAGAGGAGATGGGTGAACGGTTTGGATGTCCTGTTTTCAATGTTCAGCACCACCATGCCCATGCAGCTGCCCTCTGTGTTGACAACCATGTTGAAGAGATGATCTGCATAGCAGCGGACGGTGTTGGTTACGGTTCTGATGGAACTGCATGGGGAGGGGAAATACTGCACATAAATATGGACGAATATGAACGTGTTGGAAGCCTCATGCCACAGGAGATGGCTGGTGGAGATTTGACAACCAAGTACCCAATTAGAATGGTCATGTCCATGCTTCACAACCAATATGATCCAGAGGAGCTTGTAGAACTCATGAAACGTGACTATCTTGATTACTTCAAGCACGGTGAGAGGGAGGTGGAACTTGTTTCCAAACAGCTTGAACGCGGATTCAACCTATCTAAAACAACCAGTACCGGGCGTGTTCTTGATGCAATTTCCTCTGCACTTGGAATCTGTGGAGAACGTACCTATGAGGGGGAGTGTTCCATGAAACTTGAGTCAGTTGGGCATCAGGGCAGTGATTACATTGAAATTCCATATGAAATAAAAAAAGAGGATGGCATGGAAATTCTGGACACCCCAAAAATACTCGTGAACGTTCTTGAGTTGAAACATAAAAATAAGCCAATTGCAGATATAGCGCGGGCTGCTCAGAGAGCTGTGTCCCTTGGACTTGCAGATCTTGCGGTACGCAGTGCAGAAAAAACTGGTGTGGAATTTATAGGTGGTTCCGGCGGTGTTTTCTACAACGAAGCTGTGAGTATGACCATAAAAGATTTTGTTGAATCTGCAGGCTACAAGTTCCTCCAGCACCGTGACAGCTGTGCAGGTGACGGTTCTGTATCCATGGGCCAGGCCGCTGCAGCTGCATGGCGCCATAATAAGTTTGGATCCTTTGAATGACCAACTTCTTCATTAAATATTAATTTTATTAGAATAATCTTAAATAATATTAAAAGGATTAAAATTTAAGTATAATTTTTAATTGAATTATAAAATTGTTATAGGGGATAATCATGAATAAAATCAAACTGAATTTATATTGAAGGTAATAATGAATTCTTTTTTATTGATTGTTAATCTTTAATCAATTAATTCAACTATTTGATAATGTATATCCCTGTATTTATTATTTATATTCCTGAAGGGCCTTGATCTGTTTACGCCTCACAACTTCAGCCAAGAGGTACTCTGCGTAGTTTTTAGCCTCTGCATACTTCTTGATGAGGTTTATGAGTTCGTCTGCAACCTCAACATCTCCCATCTGGATTTTGTTCTGTATCCTCTGGAGTTCTGAGAACTCATCCCCTATGATGTTCATCTTTATTGTGCCGGGACCTATGAATATCTGAATCTCTATATCCTTGGAGATATCGTAGTACTTACGGGGTCTTCCCCTCTCTATCTTCCTGAAGGATGAACTTAAAAGTCCAAGGTCCTCCATTGCACGGAGGTGCTCTATTATTGCCTTCTGTCCAACCTCCAGTTCACGTGATATCTCACTTACAAAACGGGGTTCATCCCTTAAAAGATCTAATATGTCCCTTCGGGTTTTACAACCCATTACATCAAGTATAGCTTCAAGATCCATGTTTTACTCCCTTTAAATTTATGATTATATATTAGTGATATTTGTTGAATGTTTGAATCCTTCCTACTTTAAAGTTGTGCGAAAGGTTTATATAACCTTTGGTAACTATAATAGTTAAAGGTTACTGTTCTTTTTATACCATATGAAAGGTGAATAAATGACCGATAAAGATGAAATAAAGAATTTAAAAGAGGATCTGGCCAGTTTAAAATCTGAGATCCAGGATAGAGATAAGGAGATTCAAGCAAAGGATGCTGAACTCCAGAAGAAGGTTGAGGAGATCCAAACAAAGGACAAAGATATCGAGGATTACAGAGACCAGACTCATCGCCTCCAGGCTGACTTTGAAAACTTTAAAAAAAGGTCTGAGAAAGATATTAAGGAGTACATCAAATACGCCAATGAGGGATTGATACTGAAGATTTTGGATGTTTATGAGGACTTTGAAAGGGCCCTTGAAACTGAAAAATCCGATGATCTCAAGGAGGGAGTGGAAATAATCTATAAAAAGCTCAAAAAGATCCTTGAGGGAGAAGGCCTCCGTAAAATCGAGTGCGAAGGAGAAAAATTCGATCCCTTCAAACACGAGGCCCTGATGGTTGAAGACAACGATGACTTTGAAGATGGAACCGTCCTTGAAGAACTTGCAAAGGGCTATACATTAGATTCCAAGGTTATAAAATACTCGAAAGTCAAAGTCTGCAAGAAGAAGTGAAAGAATTAAGTTAAGACATGAAAAAAAATCTTAATGGTTTTAAACCGCCCAAATCAAGTTAAAACTCATAAAAAATTAAAAAATGAATTAAAATCAATATTATGAATTAATCAAAAAATGCAGAATGAGTTGTACATGAAACTTATGTACAATGATTTCTTTATGATATGCATTTTGTAATTTAATTATATAAGAAGAGGTGAATTTTATGGCTAAAACAGAAAAAATAATTGGTATAGACCTGGGTACAAGTAACTCAGCAGCTGCTGTACTTGTTGGTGGTAAACCAACCATCATACCAAGTGCAGAAGGAGCAACACAGTACGGTAAAGCTTTCCCAAGCTACGTTGCATTCACAAAAGAGGGACAAAAACTTGTTGGAGAACCTGCAAGAAGACAGGCAGTAACCAACCCTGAAAATACTATAAGCGCTATAAAAAGGAGTATGGGTACAGACCACAAGGTAACTGTCCTTGGAAAACAGTACACACCCCAGGAAATATCTGCATTCATCCTCCAGAAGATCAAAAAAGATGCAGAGTCCTTCCTGGGCGAACCTGTTAACAAAGCAGTTATAACAGTTCCTGCGTACTTCAACGACAACCAGAGAACAGCAACCAAGGATGCAGGTACAATTGCAGGCCTTGAAGTAGTGCGTCTCGTTAACGAACCAACAGCAGCAAGTCTGGCCTACGGTATAGACAAAGCAGAAGATGAAGAACTTGAAATAATGGTATTCGATTTAGGTGGAGGAACACTCGACGTTACAGTGATGGAGTTCGGAGGAGGAGTTTTCGAGGTTAAGTCAACAAGCGGAGACACCAAACTCGGTGGAACAGACATGGATGTTTCCATAATGAAACACCTTGCAGAGGACTTCAAATCTCAGACCGGAATAAACCTTCTTGATGATGACCAGGCAGTTCAAAGGCTTCGAGAGGCAGCAGAAAAAGCTAAAATTGAACTTTCAACAACCCTCACAGCCGACATAAACCTCCCATTCATAACAGCAGGAGCAGACGGTCCAAAACACCTTACAGCAACCCTTACAAGGGCAAAACTTGAAGAACTCGTTGATCCCATCATCAAAAGATGTTCAGGACCTATGGAACAGGCAATATCCGATGCAAAAATGAGCAAATCTGACATAAGTAAGATCATACTCGTTGGAGGTCCAACAAGGATGCCAGTTGTCCAGAAGTTCGTTGAAAAGTACATTGGAAAACCTGTTGAAAGGGGAATTGACCCAATGGAATGTGTTGCAACAGGAGCGGCAATCCAGGGCGGAGTAATGGCTGGAGAAGTCAAAGACCTTGTTCTTCTCGATGTTACCCCATTATCCCTTGGTATTGAAACCCTTGGAGCAGTTTTCACCAAATTGATTGAGAGGAACACCACCATACCAACCAAGAAAAGTCAGGTCTTTACAACAGCAGCAGACAGCCAGCCATCCGTTGATATACACGTGCTTCAGGGTGAAAGGCCAATGGCAGCAGACAACACCACACTTGGAAGGTTCCAGCTTGTTGGAATTCCACCAGCACCAAGGGGAATGCCTCAGATTGAGGTTACCTTTGATATCGATGCAAACGGTATTATGAATGTTTCTGCAAAGGACATGGGAACAGGTAAAGAGCAGAAAGTCACAATAACAGCTCCAAACAAGCTCTCAAAAGATGAAATAGACAAGAAGATCCATGAAGCTGAACAGCACGCAGAGGAAGACAAAAAACGTCAGGAAGAAATTGAGGTCCGCAACAACGCAGATTCAATGATCTACACCTCAGAGAAAACCCTGGACGAACTTGGAGACAAAGTTGAGGCAGACCAGAAAACCAAGATCGAAGGCCTCGTCAAGGAACTAAGGGAACTTGCAACAGGGGACGATCTTGCAGCCATCAAAGCTAAAACAGATGAGCTAACCAAGGCAGTGCAGGAAGTTGGTGCAAAGATATACCAGGAAGCACAACAGGCACAAGCTCAGCAGGAACAGGCACAGGGTCAGGAACAGCAGGATGCAGGTCAGAGTAAAGATGACGGCGATGACACAATAGATGCTGACTACGAAGTCAAAAAGTAAGTGTTTTAAACTTGGAGTTGGTTAATTCCATCTCCCTATTTTAATTTATTTTAAGAACCTTAACATAAGATCATATTTAGAAATAGAATTTTTACTTATAATATTCATTAAAATTTTTATAAAATATTCATTTCAAAAATGAGAGATTGATAAGATCATTTCAATCATGTTGATAATCGTACCATTAAATAGGGATGAAGTTTAATTTTCTAATATTCAAAATCATTTATCACAGTTAAGATTCATATTAAAAAGAATCCTTTTAGCTGTATCAATTTCATAAAATTCATTACGGCTTGACAGTTCGTCAGCTTAAACTAAAAATTGAAGGTAAGATTATAATGGCAGAGAAGCGTGATTATTACGACGTCCTTGGAGTAGAAAAGGGTGCAGATAAAAAAGAAATTAAAAAAGCCTACCGTAAAATGGCCATGAAGTACCACCCAGATGTGAGTGACGACCCTGAGTCAACTGAAAAATTTAAGGAAATAAGCGAAGCCTACGCTGTACTCTCAGATGAAGAGAAAAGGCAGACCTACGACCAGTACGGCCATGCAGGTATGGGAGGATTCAGCCAGGAAGACATATTCAACAACGTGAACTTCGAAGACATATTCCGAGGTTTTGGATTCGGAGGAAGCAGAGGTGCAGGTGGAGGAGGCAGTGGCTTTGAAAGCATCTTCGACCTCTTCGGATTTGGAGGGGGAAGTAGAAACGGACCCCGCCAGGGCGATGATGTGGGCTACGAACTGAAGATCACCCTTGAAGATGCATCAACAGGTGTTGAAAGGGACATAGAAGTTCCCCACAAGAAGATCTGCCCCCACTGCCACGGAGAAAAAGCAGAACCTGGAACAGGCACCAGAACCTGTGAAACCTGCGGAGGAAGTGGTCAGGTCAGACACGTGAACAACACTCCGCTAGGCCAGTTCGCAACTGTTAGGCCATGTAACGTGTGTAAAGGTGAGGGAAAGATCATTGAAACACCATGCAGTGAATGTCACGGTAGGGGCATAATCAAAAAGACAAGTACCATACACATCAACATCCCTGCAGGAGTTGAGGACGGCAGTCGCCTACGTGTTCCAGGTGAGGGAGATGCAGGTGTCAGGGGCGGACCTCCAGGAGACCTTTACGTGATGATCAGGGTCAAAAAGCACAAGCTCTTCCAGAGGGATGGTTCAGATCTCACCTACGAAATGCCAATAAGCTTTGTTCAGGCATCCCTTGGTGACACAGTTGAAGCCCCAACACTTGACGGTGCTGTAGACCTTAAAATACCTGCAGGAACCCAAACAGGAACCTCTTTTCGTATGAAAGGTTATGGAATGCCACATCTACGCTGGAATGGTAAGGGAAACCTTTACGTTAAGGTTAAAATTGTAACACCCAAGAAGCTCAGCCCAAAACAGAAGGAACTTCTGCAGGAGTTTGCTGAAGTCAGCGGGGACGAGATCTACGAGGAGCAGAAGGGATTGTTCGATAAGTTCAAGGATGTAATCAGTCACTGAACTTTCATTAAAATCCTTTGAATTTTTCTTTTAAATTTTTTTTAAACTGAATTCTATTCTTATTGATTGTTCCCTCAACTTCCATTTGAATTGTAACAATTCATTCAAAAGTACTTTTCATTAAATTAAAGCTAAGATCAATATAACAATGTGATATAGTGAAACTATTTATTTTATCAAGGAATACTATCATTAGATTGAAGTTTGAATGATGATCTAAGAAATGAGATGATACAATGTCCACCATGGAAAGCAAAGACGAAGAGAATTTAAACAATATAAATGTTGAGGAGATACTTGCAAAAATAACGACGTACTTCGGTTTTGTTCCGAAGATATTTCAGGTTTTGAGTGAAAATCCACGTGCTTTAAATGCTTATTTTAAAAAATTAGAGTGTTTCATGGAGGATGATTCTCTGCCTCCAGTCACCAAGGAATTTATCTCAATAGGCGCTGCATCTGCACTTGGAGCGGAACACTGCCTTAAAACACATGTGGAGGTTGCAAGGGGATTTGGAGCGACGGATGAACAGATCCTTCTGACAATAATGATGGGTGCCTTCATAACAGAGACTAAAGCTTTAGCAAGTTCTTTAAGGGTTTATGATGAGTTTAAGGGCGTGTAAAACATGTCTACTTTTTATAATAATAACCACCCTTTACACATTCTATGCAACCTAAACTACAAATTATAATCAGTTATTGAAACTATAATTGTAAAATGAAGGTTACTCATAACGCAGCGAATTCGAAATATCCTTTCTACAGCCGTACCATGCAGGATAAAACGCTATCAACATGCTCATGAGGGTTGTTATAAAGATAATTCCTGGGGGAAGGTACCATGGTACCAGGATGGAGAGCTGGTTGAAGTTGAGTACCTTGGAGACTAAGGTTATTCCACCAACACCAATAATAATTCCTGCAACTGCTCCAATTAAGCCCAGTATCCCGGCTTCCAGGATTGTGGTGAGGATAACTTGATTCTCTGTAAATCCCATAACCTTTAAAAGCCCAAATTCACGTTTTCTCTCAAGCATGTTCAGGTTCATGGCGTTCAGGATACCCAGTAATCCCACAAGGAACACTAAGCTTGCAAGAAAATCCAGGAAGTAGATAAGGTTCATTAAAATGTCTGCCACTCCCTTTGAGAATTCAGAGCTTGTGAATTGGGTTCCAAAAACAGAGTTCACAGCATCCTTTGCGGAGTTCAGTATGATTTCAACTGTGTTGGTGTTTTGATTCTGATTTTCAGGAGCTATAACATCACTTGTTAAATTTTCAACCTGTTTAACCGTGCTGTTGAGTCCTATTCCCGAACTCAGAAGGAGGGTTAAAACCAGCACTCCAAAGGTTATTCTCAGAAGGGTTGAAAGGTTTCTCATCCTGTTTCTTCGAAGATTTTTGTATGATAAGCTGTAAATTCCCATCGTGACTTTATATTTCTTGTAGAATCTATAAAAAAATTTCTAATTGTATTAATTATTTTTGATGTATCCAATTCTTAGAAATATTTGGGTGGGAATGATAATGTTAAAAATAATTTGAAGGTTAATGGCATGCCGAGAATAACCCACATTCTGTTCCAGCAGCATTCATCTTTGCGAGCTACCTCTGCCTCATACAGGATTCACTGACAGTATTTGCCCTTGCATCCCGCGGAATGGCCGTTTCACCGTTCCTTCTGGTGTCTTCAGCTTGCGCATCATATTCATTCACCAGAAGACGTGTCGTTTCTGCTCCAGTGTCACGCCTCTCGGCATGTGCTTTATAGCACCACGGTTCTGTAGGATGTGTGGAGTTTCCTCAGTTTGATTACAACCACAAGAAGTGAATGTAAAAACCGTTGGCTGCCCTTCGGCTTGCCATTTAACGTTCAATATAATATTATGGAGATGGTTCAATTTAAAGTTTGTCACACCATATCCCGAATTAAATACTTGATTTAACAATGAATTTAATTCTATAAGTTAATTTTAAAATGAGTTAAAAGTAATAGCGGGGCCTAGATTTGAACTAGGGCTCTCGGGGTTATGAGCCCCGCGGGATCACCAGACTACCCCACCCCGCTGTAGATTACTGTTTACATTTCACAGTATATAAAGCTTTCCATTCATACTTATTATAATATTATCTTTTTTAGTTAAACGCCATTTTTTTAAAATAAAAATGAAATTGAAAGATTAATAATAAATTAAGGGGTTAAAGAATTCCATTCATACCTTCAAATCATTTAAAATCCATCTTCGATTTTTTTTATTCTTCAGACTCGAGCTTTTCAAGCCTTGTTTCAATGGTCTTGATCTTCTTGTTGGTGTAACCCCGGTACTCATTGAACCTGCCTTCAAGTTCTCCAACATCCCTTGATACCTTACTGTACCTTTTTTCAAGGTCCCTTACGTCTGATTTGGTTGCAAGATCCCAGTCCTTTATGAGTTGGTCGCTTTTTTCATCCAGAAATACTTCTATTCTTGCTGAAAGGACGTCTGTGCTTATTGGAACTTCTTTAACTTTTCCCATTATCTTTTCACTCATTCCAGCCATTTTCTCACTCATTCCAGCCATTGTTCCGCCTTCAGATGTTTCAGATGTTCCTGTAACCTTTGAGCCTGCTCCTTTGAATTTTTCTCCAACTACAGAAACTGTTTCATCAAATCCTGATGTTATATTTGTTCCTGTAACCTTTGAACTTATTCTTGAAAGAGAGCCAGTTCTAGCATCCTGCAAGTAGTAGTAAAGGAGTACAACAACTGCACCGGCAAGTACAAGGATAGCGAATAATTCAAGTGCGTCCATGAATTAATTCCCCCATATCAGATTTTACCCTTCTTTTCTAATTCTTTTTCTTTTTTTTCTATGTCTGTGAGTAGTTTTTGGAGTTTTG
>JABNAD010000894.1_pt1 | contig 13633 bp, 12 predicted proteins | sample 7240381 | NCBI WGS metagenome assembly JABNAD01 (sample SAMN11332834, study PRJNA596920) | anaerobic digester metagenome | biome: digested sludge; isolation source: digested sewage sludge-derived enrichment culture grown on H2/CO2 | place: Germany: Goettingen
GAAGATAAATCTTCGCCGGATTTCCCGGAAAATAAAAATGCCCCGCTTCGCGGGGCACCGGGAGTGTCTGGCGGAAAGAGAGGGATTCGAACCCCCGGACCCTTGCAGGTCAACGGTTTTCAAGACCGCCGCAATCGACCACTCTGCCATCTTTCCGGGGGCAAAATTACAACTTTTTTTGATTCCGCAAATTTTTTATTTCCTGCGGTAAGTCAAGGCCGCCAACCATGTCCTGTACCTGTCCATCCACCCGAAGGCCCCGTCATTCCGATCCCGGAATTCCGGGAGAGGAATTTGTGAAAAATTAACTGATACTACTTTGATAAAATATGCTTCCGGTCGGAGAGACCGGGTTCACGGCTGATTTTGCCATTCATATTCAATAGTCCGTGATGTTATACAGGCTTATTGGCGTTCAGTGCAAAAAGAAGCCGCAGTCTTTTACTTCAGGACAAAAATTATCATAATTTTGAAAAACTAACATCAGAATAGAAGAAATTTAAAAATGAGTAACACAAAAATATCCATTCGTTTCTTTGACGACCGTGAAGTACGAGCCGTTTGGGATGAAGAAAATGCCAAATGGTGGTTTTCGGTGTTGGATATTGTTGCAGTGCTTACCGACCAGGATGACTATACTAAAACCCGCAATTATTGGAAATACCTAAAAGCAAAGTTAAAGAAAGAATACAGCCAAGTGGTTAGTGCTACTACCCAGTTGAAGTTCCTTGCTCCGGACGGAAAAAGACGCTATGCTGATATGTTGGATTACAACGGCATAATTGCATTGGGTAAAGAATTCCCCGGAAAAAAAGCAAACCGGTTTATTGAATGGTTTACATACAGTGATGAGAGTATCGACGGGAAAAGTAAAACAAAAGCGTATGCCTTGTTTGAAAGTTCGTTTATCGAAAACATTGAAGTTGGGACAACCAGGGGCCTGCAACAAATTCATGCATATTTGTTTGGAGGACTGTATGATTTTGCGGGACAAATCAGACAAAAGAATATTTCAAAAGGAGGATTTCAATTTGCCGTATCACGCTTTTTAGGCGATACGCTGAAGCAAATAGAAGCAATGCCTGAAAATACATTTGACGAAATCGTTAACAAATATGTTGAAATGAATATTGCACACCCTTTTATGGAAGGTAACGGCAGAAGCATGCGGATATGGTTGGATTTGATGCTAAAATCACGCCTCAAAAAATGCGTTGATTGGAGTAAAATCAGTAAACGGGATTATATGAATGCAGTGATGCTCAGTCCAACAAAAAGTATTACCCTGAAGTCTCTTTTGCATAATGCGCTTACTGATAAAATAAATGACCGTGAAATGTTTATGAAAGGGATTGACTATTCTTATTACTATGAAGAAAATAATTAAAATTAAAAACTACGAAACGCCAATACCCGGTATCGATAATTGCTGGTACAGTGCTTATCCGGGCGGCACAGCCCGTATTAAAAGTAGTTGTAATTTGATGGAAAAGTACCTCGGTTCCGAAAGCTTTCGGAACGGCAACCAACCAAACCGCCAACGATTATTCTGAATTGAAAAGTGCAGGAATGCCGCAGATTTCATTAATTTTACGGGAGAATAATCCGAATGTACCATTCCCTCTTCAAAAAGCTAAGCTATGTATAACACTTCCATCATCCGTATCCGGCCGCTGGGATTTCAGTGGGAAACCAGCGATCCTTTTCTGTTTTGTGTGCATCATCTTGACAACTACCCGGCCGGGAATGCGGAAATGGGGCCGGCAGCATCGCTGGCAGGCCGCAACCTGGGTCAGGATTTCACCCTGAAAGACGGGTGGCGGATGTATCACGGGCAGAAGGTGCCGGGATTTCCGGCACACCCGCACCGGGGCTTCGAAACGGTGACCGTGGTTTTAAAGGGATTTGTGGATCATTCAGATTCCCATGGCGCGGCCGGTCGCTACGGAAACGGGGATGTGCAGTGGATGACCGCCGGCAGCGGCCTGCAGCATGCCGAAATGTTTCCCCTGCTGAAAGGGGAGGAGCGCAATCACCTGGAACTGTATCAGATATGGATCAATCTTCCGCAATCAAAGAAAATGGCCGATCCCTATTATACCATGCTGTGGAATGAGGAGATTCCGGAAGTGTCCGTATCGGATGAAGAGGGCCGCGTAACCACCCTCAGGCTGATTGCCGGTGCGCTGAACGGGGTTGTTCCGCCGCCCCCGGCTCCCGATAGCTGGGCGGCCGATCCCGGCAACGAGGTCGCCATCTGGACCATCAATATGGATGCCGGGGCAAAATGGGCGCTGCCGCCGGCCGTAAATCCGGTAAACCGGACACTCTACTTCAATACCGGCGCATCGCTGAAAGTTTCAGGGGTGGAGGTGCAGCCCTATCATGCCATTGAATTGTTCCCGGGCCAGACCACCACGCTCGAAAACGGAAGCGCGCCCGCGAAATTGCTGATGCTGCAGGGCCGGCCCATACATGAGCCGGTGGTTCAGTACGGGCCTTTCGTGATGAATACGGAACAGGAGATCTATCAGGCTTTCACCGATTTCAGGGAAACGCAGTTCGGCGGCTGGCCCTGGCAGCGGACCGATCCGGTGCATCCCCCGGCAAAAGGACGGTTTGCCACCTATGCCGATGGCAGCAGCATCGAAAAATAGGGTAGCGCCGGAATTATCTTTGTGACTGTGCTTGATAACTATTGCCACATCCAGATAGCAGTCGGAACAGTGTTTTTGTGGCAAAGCACCAACACTTCCTGTCAGCTTTTTGATTCTTAGTAGGCTGATATATTTGCAGATTATTTATTAACAATAGTCCGTTAAATTTAAGAATCACGCAAAGACGCAAAGACGCAACGAATTGATTATGAGCGATTTGATATCTATAAACAAGTTTTCTTAATCCGTTGTAAGTAAGTTCATTAAAAATTTTTAACGGACTACTTTATTAAACTATGATAAAAGAATTCGACCCCTCCGGGGTCGTGCATGCCTGGTGTGATCCTTTTCTATAAACATGTGACTCCTCCGGAGTCAGAATTTTTTTTAAATCCATTTGTTAAATCCGCCAGGGTGGTGCGTATTAATCATCAATTCTCATTATTTTCCGTTAAACCTTGGAAGGGAGATATAAGATTACCATTGGTGTGTTCCCTTTGGTCGGTTCTTTACTTCACTTAGTTACGTTCTGAATGACAATACATTAACGATAATCAAAGGGTGCATGGTGCGGCTTTGCCGCCACCATGCACCCTTCCCCTCAAACCAATGAAAGTCAAAGTCATTCTGATCCCGCATTTTGCGGGAGAAGAATCTCATAATTTAACCGGACAACAGTGATTCAATATTTAACAATATTTTGTGTCTTTCTGTGCTTCAGAGTTTCCGTGGCTAAATAAACTTCTGTCAACCGAATGCCCCAGTGCTTAGCGGAAGTCTGAAAAAGCAACACCCCGCAAAGGCGGGGCGCTTTAATCACTTTATACAATTCTGATCACCAGGAGGGAAGCATTTTTTCGATTCCCCGGCTGACTACCAGCTGCCGCTGGCGCCGCCGCCGCCGAAACCACCGCCGCCGAAGCCGCCGAAACCGCCTCCGCCGCCTCCGCCGAAGCCACCTCTGCCGCCGCCACCGAATCCGCCCCAGCTGCCGCCGGAACTTCTGCCGCTGTTATTCAGCATCGACAGCAGAATCCAGAAAGGCAGATTGGAGGAACCGATGTTGTGTCGCTTATTACCGGAATTTCTGCCCATAAAAATGATAACCAGGGCAATGATCACGATGGGTATGATCACCGCCAGGGCGCTGTCTTTGGATTCGTAATCTTCCGCCTTGAACCGCACTGAAGCCAGGTCGATGATGATATCCGTGGCAGCGTTGATACCCCCGAAATAATCATTTTCCCTGAAATAGGGGATCATTTCATTGTCCACAATCCTGCGGGCGATGGCATCGGGGATGATTTCCTCCATCCCGTAACCGGTGGCGATGGCCGCCTGTCCACGCTCATTACCGACTTTTGGTTTTATGAGGATCACCACCCCGTTGTCGAACTGCTGCTGGCCTGCACCCCAGGATTGCCCGATGCGCTGCGCCAGGTCGTCGATGTCGTATCCTTCCAGGCTCTTGAGGGTAACAACGGTGATCTGGGTGGAGGTGCTGTCGTTGTATTCAACGAGTTTTTGTTCAAGCCGTGCTGCCTCTTCTGCGCTGAGCAGTCCGGCCAGGTCATTCACCAGCCTCGGAGGCACCGGCTTTTCAGGGATTCCGGCCGAAACACTGAAGGCGAAAAAGATCAGCGCAAGCAGTAAAAAGCAACTTTTGGTGCGGGATAATTCCATATAACGGTTTTTAATTATTCCCGAAAGAGATTTCATCCGATAACTCATTGATATCTTCGGATTTGTAAGGAAAATGTTTTTTCAGCTGATTGCCGGCCTCATGAATCCCTTCAATAATTCCTTCGGCGAAGTGCCCTTCGCGGAAATGGTTGATCAGGATCTGTTTGGTGTTTTCCCAGAAGTTTTCGGGCACCACGGCATTGATGCCTTCATCGCCGATAATGGCAAAGGATCGGTTCTGTAAGGAAAGGTAAAACAATACCCCGTTCCGTTGTTCGGTTTTATCCATTTCGAGCAACTGAAAGATAGAAGCCGCCCTTTTCAGGATATCCCCTTTGAATTTGTTCTCGATATGAACCCTGATTTCACCGGAGGTATCGAGTTCCGCATCCAGAATGGCCTGCTTGATATCCTCCTGCTGTTCGGGGGTGAAGAAGTTTTTGGCGCTGGTAGGCATGTCAGTTATTTACTTTTAACATTGGGAAACCGGGCTCAGAACTGTACTTCCGGAGCCTGTTCAGCTCCGCTTTCGGCCTGGAAATAAGCTTTCTTGTCAAATCCGAAAAGGCCGGCCAGGATGTTGTTCGGGAATCTCCTGATCTGGGTGTTGTATGCCTGGGCGGTTTCGTTGAAAGCGCGGCGCTCAACGGTGATGCGGTTTTCGGTGCCTTCAAGCTGGGCCTGCAGGTCCATAAAGTTCTGATTTGCTTTCAGATCCGGGTAACGCTCAATCACCACCATCAGCCTCGACAAGGCCGACCCCAGGCCGTCCTGTGCCTGCTGAAACTGCTGCATATTGGCTTCTGTCATGTTGGTCGGGTCTATGGTTACGCTGGTAGCCTTTGCCCTTGCCTCGATCACCTGCGTCAGCGTTTTCTGTTCAAAATCGGCATAGCCTTTTACCGTATTTACCAGGTTGGGAATCAGGTCGGCACGGCGCTGATACACATTCTCAACCTGCGACCAGGCTGCGGTTACGCCTTCTTCGAGGGTGATCAGGCGGTTGTAACGGCCGGTAAGCGAAACAACGATCAGCAGAATGGCTCCGGCAACCACCAACAGGGTTACTAATGATTTTTTCATGGTTTAGCGATTAGGTTTTGTTCTGTAAAAGTAACAGGAAAAATTGAATTAAAATAGGGCAGACACCTGTCTGGTTAAAAATCAGGCCGGCTATGAACCGGCCTGAATCTTTATTTGATGATTTCAACACTTCTTTTGATAAAGCCAGTGAGCTCTTCACCTTTCAGCAGGTTCTGCGCAAGCTTTGCAAGGTCTGTCAATTGTCTGGCCAGGGCTTTTCGGTTGTTCTCGTCATTTTCGTCATTCATTTTCGCAATCAGCGGATGGTTGCTGTTGACCACAAGGTTGAACGAATCCGGGAAATTACCCATATATGACGCGCCGCCGAGCATCGACATGTCTTTCATCCTGCGCATAAATTCGGGGCGTGTGATCTGAACCGGCATCTCGGTTTCGCTCATACTCTCGAATACGACGGTATATTGCTCTTTGCCGGCAACATCCTCAAAAACGGGCTTCAGTTTGTTCTTCTCTTCTTCGTTCAGCTTCGATGGCAATGCCTCTTCCTTTTTGATGAGCTTGTCGATTACATCCGCGTCTACCCTGACAAACGAGGAGTTCTCGAATTTCTGCTCCAGTGAGTTGATGAAGTGGTTGTCAAGCGGGCCGTCCATCATCAGCACGTCGTAACCCCTGCCGGTGGCTGCATCGATAAAGCCATGCTGTTCATCCGCGTCGGAGGTGTAGAGATAGACCAGTTTCTTGTCCTTGTCGGTCTGGGCGGCCGTAATGTGATTTTTGTATTCCTCAAAGGTGAAATATTTGCCCTGCGTATTCTTGAAAAGGCAGAATTTTTCGGCCCTCTCGTAGAATTTTGGCTCCGTAATGATGCCGTATTCGATAAAGACCCGGATATCGTCCCATTTTTTCTCGAATTCCTCGCGGTTATTTTTGAAGATATCCTCCAGTTTGTCTGCCACCTTCTTCATAATGTGGTTGGATATCTTCTTCACGTTGGCGTCACTCTGCAGGTAGGAGCGGGATACGTTCAGCGGGATATCCGGAGAATCAAGCACCCCATGCATCAGGGTAAGGAAATCCGGTACGATGCCTTCCACGGAGTCGGTGACGAATACCTGGTTGGAATAAAGCTGGATTTTTTCCTTCTGAACTTCAATATTCCGTTTAACCTTCGGGAAATAGAGGATTCCTGTGAGGTTAAAGGGATAATCCACATTCAGGTGGATGTTGAAAAGCGGCTCTTCGAAAGTGGAAGGGTAAAGTTCATGGTAAAAACTGTTGTAGTCTTCGTCGGTCAGTTCAACCGGCTTGCGTTTCCAGGCGGGATTGGTATTGTTGATGAACCTTGGCTTCTCAATTTCATTGTATTTATCGTTGCCTTTCTCATCTTTTTCGCCTTCAACTTTCTCCCAGGTTTTTTCATTGCCAAACCGGATCGGAACAGGCAGGAACTTACAATATTTCTTCAGCAGGTTGAGGATCCTGGATTCTTCGAGAAACTCTTTGGAGTCATCCGCGATGTGCAGCACAATATCGGTGCCCCGTCCGGCTTTCTCGGTTTCGGTGAGGGTGTATTCCGGACTGCCGTCGCACTCCCATTTAACGGCCTTTGAACCAGGCCCTTTTTTATAGGTTTTGGTAAAGATTTCAACTTTCGATGAAACCATAAACGATGAGTAAAATCCAAGTCCGAAATGGCCGATCAGCTGGGCGGTATCCGCTTCGGATTTTCCTTTGTACTTTTTAACGAACTCTTCGGCGCCGGAGAATGCGATCTGATTGATATATTTATCCACCTCTTCGGCTGTCATCCCGATTCCGTTGTCCCTGACAGTCAGGGTGCCCTTTTCTTTATCAAGGATAACTTCAATGGTGAGATCGCCCAGATCTTCTTTTATGTTTCCCATTGATGAAAGAGCCCGGAGCTTTTGCGTGGCATCTACAGCGTTAGATATCAGTTCCCTGAGGAAAATCTCGTGATCGGAATACAGGAATTTCTTAATGATCGGAAAAATGTTTTCCGTTTGAACGTTAATTTTTCCCGTTTGCATGGCTTGATATTTTAAGTTAGATTTTTTTTGATCTCTCCAATATCAAAGCATGTGCCATGCGGGGAAGGCTGACAAAATGTCCTTACTTTCCGCCCTGCAATGAGTGGTGCAGGTTTGCAGTAACTTTTCTGCAAAGGCCGGAAATAACCCGATGAATACCCGCAGAACGGGGCATCAGGGTAGTGGAGCCGGGTGGAATAATGAAAACCTGAATTATCCGGGAATTTCAACCATAAAGGTTGTTCCCGAGGAGGGGGTGCTGGTGAAGTAAATTTTTCCCTTCAGGTATTTTTCAGTCAGCAGTTTCATGCTGTAGGTGCCCAGTCCCCTGTCGTTGCCCTTTGTCGAGAAAGAACGGTTGAATACCTGAAGCTGGATGTCTTCATTCATATACGAGGGATTATGCACCCAGAGCATGGCTCCCTTTTCGCGCAGGGGGATGATGCCGGTGGTTACCGGACCATGATCGTTTTCTGCTTCAAAGGCATTTTTGATCATATTGGTAATCACCCTTTTGAGGATAACTTTTTGGGTGGAAAAGTTAAAATTCTCGCTTCTTTTGTCCAGCACCAGATCGTATTGCCCGGTGGTGTAGGGCTTGAATTCCGCGAACATCTCATCAATGAACTGCATGGAATTGACCGGCTCCGGCGGGTTGATCTGCTCGATAAACTGGTCATACGAAATCAGGCGGTGGGTATTGATTTCATCAATCAGCCTGGATGAGGATTTCAGCAGCATGCCTAGAAATTCTTCCCTGCTGTCTTCAAAATCGCCCGATGCGAGCAATTCGACCATGCCGCTGATGTTATGGGCGGTGTTCAGGATATCGTGGTAGAAGATTCTTTCCAGCAGCAGGCGTTTTTTCTCACTGCTGATATCCTGCAGGCTCATCAGGATAAACTCCCGGTTGTTGATGATTATTTTTTCCGTGTCAACCTGTAAATTCAGCGTCCCGTTCTGGGTGTTGAAGATCCCCTCTTCCGCGCCGGCTCCTGTTTCAATGGCTGACCTGATCGATTTAAGCGCGGCGCATACCTTGCATTTTTCTGAAGTGCCGCATCCGTTATTGGTTGTTTTAAGATTCTGGCAGCCCATCAGATCGCCTGGTTTAAATCCCAGGAATTGTCTGATATCACGGATTTCATAGAGTTTCAGGAAAGCGCTGTTGGCGAAAACAAGTTCCCGCTCCGGATTCAGGATAATGGTGCCGGTGGGGATGCCATTCAGAATAGAAACTGCCAGGGAGTTAGCGCTGATTAATTTGTAGTCTTCGAGTAGTTTTTTATCCGGCTTGAAATCAGCAAGTAAGGTATTAGTATGGTTGCTCATAAGGTTGCAGTTCCGGTTTTACACTCCAAAAGTAAAGTAAAATATCAAAGGTTATATTTCCTTTATTTAATTTAGAATGAAAAGTAATAATCAGTTAGTCTATTATGTTGATATTTAGATAGATTCTATTATGTTAAATTATTGTTATCATATTGATTCTGTAGTAATATCAATCGTCTGCGGCTTATGGAATCGCAAAAGTTGAAACCGGAGATAGTGGTTTCGGCTGGTGATAGTAAGAAGCACGGACGAGGACGTCCGCGCCAACTGGATCGCGCGCGTCTTTCCCGCCAGGAGGCGGGACGTGCCATGGACATCAACAGAATCAAAACTGCATAACGTACCTCACGCAAAGACGCAATGTCGCAAAGATTTTATTGCATCTACCTGATTCCCGGCTTCCCCGCAAAGCCTTGCTGCAACTGACCTAACAAGTCTTCTTCCGACTTGTCAGGCCTTCTTTTGACTGATGTTCCAATCAATGGATAATAATGTCAGCACAAACTGCTGGCTTCTATCTTTTTATCCGCTCAGGCCGCGGGGCCTCGCTTTCGCAACACGACTGCCTAAACTTGACCATTGTTTCATTTCTTAGCAGTTTTTCCAATTCTTTGAACGTTAGTTTTGGAAGGTCAACTTTAGAAGGTCGCTTTTGCGAAAGCTGAAAATTTTTCGCACTGCCTGACATTACTGGGATTACAAAGAAAAAAGAAATTGAATTTCAACACGAGTTGTTTGCATCCATTCCGATTTGAACCTGACCTAACAAGTCTTCTCCCGACTTGTCAGGCTTTCTTTTGACTGATGTTCCAATCCCTCGATCGCGCGCGTCTTCAGACGCGTGCCATGGACATCAACAGAATCAAACCTGCATAACGTACCTCACGCAAAGACGCAATGTCGCAAAGACTTTATTGCATCTACCTGATTCCCGGCTTCCCCGCAAAGCCTTGCTGCAACTGACCTAACAAGTCTTCTTCCGACTTGTCAGGTTTTTTTGATTCCGTAGCGTAAATTGACGTTTGCTCCGTACCGACCGGCAACAGGTTGCCACGAATGCACGAATGATTTTGCCAAAGTGTGCGTCTTCCTACTCATACCACGTACCTTATTGCGGCGTTAATGAGCATGGACGTGGACATCCGTGCCAACAGGGGAGATGGTAATAAGCACGGACGAGGACGTCCGCGCCAACAGAGTGGCAATGATAGAGATTGCCACGAATGCACGAATGTAATGATTGAGCGCGCGTCTTCCTATTCGTGCCACGAACCTAATAGCGGTGTTAATAAGCACGGACGAGGACGTCCGCGCCAACAGGCAATACCCTGGCACCGGAATGAGACCTCCGTTATCTGTTCAGATCGGGCAAACGCAGGATCCATCCGGCTCTAAAGCATCCCCAAATCCCTGTCAGTATGGCCTCCGCGGCATCATGGGTCGGGATATTCATCCCCGGGGCCTCTGAACTTTTAATAAACTGCAGGGCCATCTTTACCGCCGTTTGTTTGGCTTTCGTTCCTGACCGCTGCTGGCGGTCGTAGAGCATATCGCGCCTCCATTCGCCGGCATCGGTTTTTATGGTGGTAATCCCCAGTTTCCCGGCCGCGTGTATCCAGGTTTCGGCAACCGGACCTCCTCCTTCAATAATCAGATATTCAAGACCATCAATTGATTTCAGTAAAGGATAAACAGCTCTGCGAAGCCCTGAGATGGAGCCCATATTGTGCGAGCGGTACCAGACCAGTCGCCCGTGATTGTTAAATAACGCCAGTCCCGTGCGAATACCGGCATCCACGGAAAGCAGGAAAAGCTCAGATGTATTTGATGTATTCATGGAGCAATCATCCTCAGGTTTGTTCAGATATATTTCCTGACCAGCGTATTATATACAAATTTAACTAAAGAGCGCAAATCAAGGCCGGATTTTGAGGCTGCTTCAGCGGCTGCAACGGATGAATAATGAATTATTGTAACTTTTACACTAACTCAAACTACATCTTTTGTCCGGTTTATCCGGAAGTGATGGTTAATGTTTGAAATCCGTATTTTTTTCTGACAGTTCAGACAGGCGGAACCTGAACGGATGCCGCGCCGGATATGCAAATACATATTAAATGTTTGATAATAAGTTTAATGCAATAATTTTAAACAGGTAATAAAAACACCTTTTCCCTTTGCCAATCGGGGGAAAGTTTCTAATTTAGCCCGCACTAACACCGGATTTAAAAACCAACTAAAATATAGTTTTATGTTAGAACTTGACTGGACACACTTACCCTTCGGGTATGTAAAAACCGACTACAATGTCCGTAGTTATTACAGAAACGGGAAATGGGGAGAGCTGGAGATTTCCTCCTCCGAATATGTAAGTATGCACATTGCTGCCTCTTCGCTGCATTATGGTCAGGAAGCATTTGAAGGGATGAAGGCTTTCAGGGGAAAAGACGGTAAGATCCGGGTTTTCCGCTGGGATGAAAATGCCAAACGTATGGAAAACTCGGCCAACGGTGTTATGATGGCGGTTGTTCCGCATGATCTGTTTCTGAAAGCAATTACTACTGCCATTAAACTCAATGAGCGCTTTATCCCGCCTTACGGAACCGGTGCTTCGCTGTATCTGCGGCCTTTGCTGATCGGAACCGGTGCGCGCGTTGGGGTAAAACCCGCCGATGAGTATCTCTTCCTGGTATTTGTTACCCCCGTCGGGCCTTACTTTAAGGAAGGCTTTAAGCCGGTGGCCCTTCAGATTGCCCGCGATCACGACCGTGCAGCCCCCAAAGGAACCGGTCGTTTCAAAGTGGGCGGAAATTATGCCGCCAGCCTCAGCGCCGGTGAGGAAGCCCATGCCGCGGGATATGCCGCTGCACTCTTCCTCGATGCAAAGGAGAAGAAATATATCGACGAAGCGGGACCGGCAAACTTCTTTGCCATCAAGGGAAATAAATATATCACCCCGAAATCTGAGTCCATTCTTCCTTCCATCACCAACAAGAGCCTGATGGATCTTGCCCGCGACATGGGTATGGAAGTGGAAGTAAGGCCTGTTCTTGTCGAAGAACTTGCCGACTTTGACGAAGTGGGCGCCTGCGGAACCGCTGCCGTGATCTCACCCGTTTGTAAAATCGATGACCACCTGACCGGGCAAGTTTACAAATACTGTAGTGACGGACAGGCCGGACCGGTTTCCACCAAACTTTACAAGCGCCTTCAGGGGATTCAGTACGGCGATGAACCGGATATCTTCGGATGGAACTATATTGTTGAATAACAAGTGAATACTGCTAAAAAAAGCCCGTGAAAACGGGCTTTTTTTATACTTAAAGTTTTTCAAGAATTGTTGCCATTTCAAGTTGCATGGCCCTGGCTTCGGCTTCAGCCTTTTCGGTAAAATCAGTGCCTCCTGACGCATAAATAATGCTCCGTGAGGCATTTACCAGCAATCCGCAATCTTTATTGAGCCCGTATTTTGCCACCTCCTGAAGGCTGCCGCCCTGAGCGCCGACGCCGGGCACCAGCAAAAAATGATCCGGAACAATTTTTCTCACTTCTGTCAGCATTTCAGCGCGGGTGGCGCCGACTACAAACATCATATTGCCTGGGTTTCCCCAGCTTGCAGCTGTGGTCAGCACTTTTGAAAACAGTTTTCCACCCTGCCTGTCTTCCGAAAGCTGAAAATCTGCAGCCCCCTTGTTGGAGGTAAGTGCCAGCAGAATCACCCATTTGTCTTCAAATGCCAGAAAGGGTTTGACGGAATCCTCGCCCATGTATGGAGCGACGGTCACCGCGTTAAAATCAAGCCCTGAGTCCTGTTTGCCGAAGAACGCTTTGGCATACTGGGTAGAGGTGTTCCCGATATCGCCCCTTTTGGCGTCGGCTATGGTGAAACACTGCTCCCTGAAGGACTCCAGGTAAGCCATGGTTTTGTATAAACTGTTGAGTCCGGCAATTCCGCGCGACTCATAAAAGGCCAGGTTGGGTTTGTAGGCAACCGCGTAGGGCAGGGTCGCATCGATGATCTGCCGGTTAAATTCGTAGATGGGGTCAGCCGTATTCCTGAGGTGAGCAGGAATTTTTTCCATGTCGCTGTCGAGGCCGACACACAGAAAGGATTTTTTTTGCCGGATCAGGTGGATAAGTTGTTCGCGGTTCATAGTGCCAGGATTGATGTGAATCAGCGGCAAAATTAGAAAAAAGCGCTGAATTGAAGACCAGCCCGCGTGGAAATACAAAGCAATCCCGTGTTTCGGTGAGTCAATTGACTGAATACGAATAGGAAAAAAACGGTCAGTGATGCATGTACTTCAATATAAGTGCAGGCGGGATTAACCCACCGCCTCCTTCAGGCGCTCAGCATTTTCGGCCAGTTGCAGCGCGTCTATCATATCCTGGATATCGCCGTCCATAAATGTCGGAAGGTTATACACGGTAAGGTTGATGCGGTGGTCGGTAATGCGGCTTTGGGGGTAATTATAGGTGCGGATTTTGGCAGAACGGTCTCCGGTGGAAACCATGGTCTTCCTCTTTTTGGAAATCTCGTCAAGGTACTTCTGGTACTCAAGCTCAAAAAGCCGGGTCCTGAGGATCGTCAGGGCTTTGTCGTAATTCTTTAGCTGCGATTTCTGATCCTGAATGGCAACGGTAATACCTGTAGGAATGTGGGTAAGCCTTACGGCCGAATAAGTAGTATTTACAGACTGTCCGCCAGGCCCCGAAGAGCAGTAAAGATCCTTGCGGATATCGTTGGGTTTGAGGTCAATATCAAATTCATCGGCTTCGGGAAGCACCACCACCGATGCCGCGGAGGTATGCACCCTTCCCTGTGTTTCGGTCTGGGGAACGCGCTGCACGCGATGAACCCCGGAT
>JABNAD010000897.1_pt1 | contig 13607 bp, 12 predicted proteins | sample 7240381 | NCBI WGS metagenome assembly JABNAD01 (sample SAMN11332834, study PRJNA596920) | anaerobic digester metagenome | biome: digested sludge; isolation source: digested sewage sludge-derived enrichment culture grown on H2/CO2 | place: Germany: Goettingen
AATTACTTCCTCCATCTTCAGGATGTTGCGGATCTTGTTCAGGTAGAAGGGATCCATTCCGGTCATCTCCTGGATGACTTCGGTCGATCCGCCCCGCCGCATTTTCTCATAAATGGCGAACAGCCGGCGATCCTCACCCAGCGTTATGATCCGGTCCAGTTCCTCGTCGCTCATCTGATTGACCTCCGGCAGCTCAATATGGCAGGCCTTGATCTCGAGGGAACGGGCCGCCTTGAGCAGACCCTCCTCGAAGCTGCGGCCCAGGGCCATAACTTCGCCGGTGGCCTTCATCTGAGTACCCAGCCGGCGGTTTGCCGAACGGAACTTGTCAAAGGCGAATCGGGGCAGCTTGACCGCCAGATAATCCAGCGCCGGCTCGAAGGCGGCATAGGTGACCCCGGTCACGGGATTGATGATTTCATCCAGATGGAGCCCCAGGGCGATCTTGGCGGCAATCTTGGCGATGGGGTAGCCCGTGGCCTTGCTGGCCAGGGCGGACGAACGGGAAACCCGTGGATTGACTTCAATGATGTAGTAGTCAAAGGAGTCGGGATGCAGCGCCAGCTGGACATTGCAGCCGCCCTCAATCTTCAGGGCCCGGATGATCTTGAGCGCGCTGTTGCGCAGCATCTGATACTCCCGGTCCGCCAGCGTCAGAGCCGGAGCCACGACGATGGAATCCCCGGTATGGATGCCGACAGGATCCATGTTCTCCATGGAGCAGACGGCGATGGCGGTGTCGTTGGCATCGCGCATTACCTCAAACTCAATTTCCTTCCAGCCGGCGATGGACATTTCAATGAGGCACTGATTGACCGGTGACAGACTCAGGCCGTTCTCCACGACCCGGATCAGTTCGTCCTCCGTCTGGCAGATGCCGCCTCCGGTCCCGCCCAGGGTAAAGGCCGGCCGGACAATGACCGGATAGCCGATGGACCGGGCAAAATCCAGGGCTTCCTCAACGGAATGAGTGATGCCTGACGGCGGCACCGGCTCATGAATGGACCGCATCAGGCTGCGGAAGGCTTCCCGGTCTTCCGCCTGATGGATCGCCTGGAGATCCGTTCCCAGAATCCGGATGTTGAGTTCTTCCAGGATTCCGTCCCGGGCCAGCTCCATGGCCAGGTTCAAGCCCGTCTGTCCGCCCAGGGACGGCAGTATGGCACAGGGCCGCTCCCGGATCAGGATTCGTTTCAGAAAATCCAGGGTCAACGGCTCCATATAGACGCGATCGGCGGTTTCCCGGTCCGTCATGATGGTGGCGGGATTGGAATTGACCAGGATGACATAGACGCCCTCTTCACGCAGCGATTCGCAGGCCTGAGTTCCGGCGTAGTCAAACTCCGCCGCCTGGCCGATGACGATTGGTCCCGAACCGATGACCAGCACTTTCTTGATTGTTTTATCGATTGACATATGACCCCTCCATCATGGCAGCAAATTCCTTGAATATCACACTGGCGTCCTGCGGCCCGGGGGCTGCTTCCGGATGGAACTGAACCGAGCGGGCCGGCAGGTCCCGGTGAGCGATTCCTTCCACGGTATTGTCATTCACCGACCGGTGTGTGACCACCAGCATCGTCTGGTCCAGACCATGGTCATCCACCACGTAGCCATGATTCTGACTTGTAATGAGAATCCGGCCCGATCTCAGATCCCGCACCGGATGATTGCCGCCGCGATGACCGAAGCCCATTTTGCGGGTCTTCGCGCCGCAGGCCAGGGCCAGCAGCTGATGGCCCATGCAGATTCCGAACATCGGAACCTGTCCCAGGAGTTCCCGGATGATTGCCACGGACTGGGGCACGCTCTGGGGGTCCCCGGGGCCGTTGGACAGGAAGATGCCGTGGGGATTCAGATCCAGTGCCGCTCTGGCCGGATAGTCAAAGGGCACGACGGTAATCTGAAAGCCCAGTTCCGCCAGGTTCTTCAGAATAGATCCCTTCATGCCGTAGTCATACAGAACAACCCGTTTGCCCTTGCCCGGCACTTCATAGACATCCCGGGTGGATACCCGGGCAATATGATCCACGGACTGCGGCTGCTGCTGCAGCAGAGCCAGCGCTTCCTCCGGCGTCACCGCCTCATCGGCCAGAATGCCGCGGACCGCTCCCTTTTCCCGGATCGCCCGGGTCAGCGCCCGGGTATCGATCCCGTACAGACCCGGGATATCGTGTTTCTTCAAATAAGCATCCAGCGTCATTTCACTGCGGAAATTGCTGGGTTGTTCGCAGGCTTCGCCTACCACAAAAGCCGATACATGCGGAACGATGGACTCATAGTCATCCCGGTTCACGCCATAGTTTCCGATCATGGGAAAGGTCATCACCACGATCTGACCCAAGAATGACGGGTCCGTCAGCAGTTCCTGATAGCCCGTCATGGCCGTGGTAAACACCACTTCGCCGCTTACGGACCGGACAGCGCCAAAGCCATGGCCTTCAAAAACCATTCCGTTTTCCAGCACTAATTTACGTTTCAAACTTCTTCCCTCCGGATTGTAAAATTTCGTTCCCAATCCCCGCGGGAAGCCCAGAAGATTTTTTTCGCGCAAAAAAAACCTCTTTTCCATGACGAAAAGAGGTTTTCCAAACTCGAAAAGCCTTGCAAATCTCTTCTCAGCCTCACGGGACTGAATTAAAGCACCAAAGAAATGTTACCCTAAGCCTCGGACTCTGTCAATCCGCCCCGGTCACTTTCCGAACGATTGAGCCAATCCGCCGTTCACCGTTCGGAGGCAGACAGAGCGGCCGCTTCAGCCGTTCCCTGTCAGATTTCTCCGCCATTGTGCAGTCCTCTCAAAGTTAATTCCGGTTCAGGCTACCCCCCCTGAGTCAGGCTGAACGTCCCGCTTTTTGTGAGGTCGGATTATGTTCGTGGTTTCCTCGCAGAATTTTTCAAAGCGCAGCCAATGGTCCAACCATTCACAGACTGGCAATCATTCGAAGTCAATCAACAGGAAATCCAATCAACTGGAAATCCAATCAACTGGAAATCCAATCAACCGGATACCCAATCATCCGAAAATCCATTCAACTGGATCCCCAATCAAGCGTCCGAGTCTCGGTCGAATGATCGACACCTAAGTGGAAAAGCCGGCTATTAATTGGAACCGTCATAGGATTCTACCGCTAAATGGTCAACCCGGCAGCCTCCGGGAAGAACCTGGAAGCTGCCGGGCAGCTGAAAGAATGGATGATTTTCAAAAAAGTCTTCGACCGGCTCCGGCTGATGGCCGCATGGCTATTCCGTGAGCCCGTGACTGATCCGGATCAGTTCCCGGATCGGCTCGATCCCGACGGTGCCGTCCAGAAGTACCGTGAACCAGTGTTTTTTGTTCATGTGCCAGGCCGGACGAAACCCGGGCTGACACAGCAGGAAGCGAATCTGGAGGGGATCCCCTTTCAGGTTCAGGATCGCTGCGGGATCCGGCCCGGCCAGGCCGATTTTATCCCCGGCGATTACCATCATCACCCCGAACCACTTGCCCGAAAGCTGGTGGCGGAACACCTCGTACCGGGGCTGATCCGGCCAGGGGCGATCCGGCCGGACGCTCCAGTCCGCTTCGATCACGTCTCGAATTCTTTGGCTGAACTGATCAGATTTGTGTATTGCCATGGATCAACTCCTCCTCCTGCTGTTTACAGGGATGATGTCCGACCGGCCGAACCGTTTCGCCGGGCTGCCGGCGGCAATGCCAGCAGGATTCCTCCTGTCAGGGCAATGAGGATCAGGCCGAATCCACCCCAGCTTTTCCCGGAGGATAATGCCAGATAATAGCTGGGCAGGAACAGTTTCTCCAGGATCTCCAGTCCCGGGACCAGCCGGGTCATATCCAGGATGACGGGGCTGGCTACCAGGGAACCGAGCAGGGCCACCGGCATCAGCGCACCGAAGGCCACTGGATTGGGAAACAGGCGCTTCGCCCCAAACAGGAACAGCGCAGCGGCGGTTCCGTAAAACAGAAGGTATGCCAGTTCCCGGAAGGCTTCGCTGGCCGGATACCGGGTCAGGCAGAGCAGGAAGCCGGCCAGCGTCATCACCACAACCGGCAGAAAGACTGACAGGAATCCCGCCGCCCGGGAGCCGGCAACGGCGAAGGCCCCGTAGATGCCGTCCTCCTCATCCCGGTACCAGGACAGGACGCTGATCCAGGCGGTGAGCATCACAAACACACTGATCAGGCCCTTGGTGGGGAACAGCGGGATGCCGGAGGCTGCCGGAGCCGACCCGTCAAGATATTCATAATCAAACCGGTAGGTTCCGCCGGAACGGTCGTAATCCTGATAGCGCTCCCAGATCCGGTCATACACCTCCCCTTCCTTTCCCGGAAACAGGCCGGATTCGACCACGACATCCCGCAGGATGCAGGGCGAAGCCGCATGAATCAGCTGGGAAAACACCACTTCTGCCGCCATGCCGTCGGTGACGGTGGAAGGCGAACGCAGCAGACGGACCAGGTCCCGGACCTGCCGGGCCTGCAGCTGACCGCTCAGATCCGGCGAAAATACAAAGCCCGCTTCCAGGATCCGGGTTTCCACCGCGCTGCGCAAAGTGGCCTCATCTTCATAGAGGCGGAACTCAAACAAACCATCGGATGCCAGAAGGCGGTCAATCGCTGCCCGGGCCACCGGATCCTGGTTTTGCAGCAGGCCGATCTCCACCCCCTGGGTATGATGCTGTTCCCAGTAGGCCGTAAACAGACCGATCAGAGGCAGGGCTGCCAGCAGGAGCAGGAAGCCTTTGCGCCGGGTCAGCCGTTTTAAGGTCAGCTCCGCCCAGACTATCAGTTTCTTCATGTGCGGTACCTCCTCCCCGATCGGCTGCGGTCAGCCAGCAGCGCCAGGCTGTAGAATCCAGCCGCAAACAGGCCGGAAGTCAGCAATGGCTGAGTTCCTGAAGTCAGGAAACTACCCATAACCCGGATCCAGGCGGTTGATGGCACCCAGGGCTGAATCTGGCGCAGGATCCCCGGCAGGAACGAGGATGGCAGAAATCCTCCGGACAGAAAGACCATGACAAAGGACAGTGCAAACAGCAGCAGCATGCCCGACAGCAGATCCTCCGTCAGAGTATAGATCAGCAAAATCAGAGCCGCGACGCCGGCTGCCAGCAGCAGGAGGCCGGGCAGAGCCTCCGCCCGGAATGTCCAGCTCAGATCCAGAACCTGGGCTGCTGCCTGCCAAAGGCCGGCCATGAGGCCCAGTAGCAACAGCTGCAGCAGAAAGAGCCGGAACCAGTCGGTGAAAATCCGCTGCGCGCTGCCAATCCCCTCAATGGTCAGGCGGGTTTTAAGCCCTTCGGACAGCGGACGCATGACAAAGGCCTCCAGCATGCCCATCAGCAGGAGAAACAGCACCATCCAGGAAGCCAGAAAATAGGACAGGGGATCCAGCTCACCCGTTGCCTGCAGAACCTCCATGCGAAACATCCGGTCACGCCCCAACGCCAGACTCAGGTAGCGTTCGTTGACCGCCTGATTCATCGTCTGGCGGTCCGCTTCGGCAATCCCCCGGCTGATATACTCATCCCAGGCGGCATACAGCGCACCCTGTGAAACGGACAGCGTCCTGGCACCCGCTTCGGTCAGAGTCACCAGCAGCCGCGCCTGCAGCGCCTGATTCTGATTGAGAACCAGCCGGGCCGGCGTGTTGACCCCGCTCAAGACGCCGCTGACAAAGCCATCGGGCAGGATCAGCAGCCCCTGAATCTTCCCTTCCGCCAGATCCCTGCGCCCGTCCGCTTCCGTCATGGTCCGGAATCTGGTCATGTCCTTGAGCGTTTCCTGCTGAGCCAGGGCTTCAATGAAAACTTCCTCGGCATCATGGGACTCCGGGTAGACCACTCCGAACTCCATCCGGCCGATGATGGCATCCCCGTATAGTTTCTGAGACGACAAAAAAGCAATGCTGCCGGTCAGAAGGAGCAGCAGCATCGCCCCGGTCAATAACAGCGGGAGGTGCCGGAATGTTCTTTTCAATTGCAGTCTGAGAAAAACGAAAAACATATCCAACCCTCCCGTGTCTTATATCTGATTCAGTTGTCGGTTCGGTCTAAAAGCCCAGCGGGGTGTCCATCAAATTCAGGAAGCCACCCAGTTTTTCCTGGATCTGTTCCATGATCTTGTCCATGTCCGCCTGGGTCGCGGTAAAGAGGTCCATGGTTGTGCCTTCCGGCATGACCGCTTTCACGCCTTCCACCGAGTATTTCATGTCGCCTTTGAGGGTAGCGACAGCCTGACCGTTGGCATTGATCTTGATTTCGTCCAGCACGGCGGTACCGCTCTTGCCCTTGACGATATCCTGGACTTTGCCCTTGAACGTCATCTCGATGGGAACCACCTGATCGGCTTCCACAACGGAGGTTTTCGCCTCACCCGACAGGGCTCCGGATTCTTTATTGATATTCCACTTGATGACATTGTCAGCCGCCTTGGCATCGGCGGAAGCAGCGCTGATGTGGAGTTCCCGGCTCTGGGCTGCGCCCTCGGTCTTGCCGATGCTTACCAGTTCCATCTGACCGGCATTGGTTCCCGTTGCCACCAAAGTAAGTTTCATGTTTTCGTTGCCGTAAGCACCGCCGGAACGCTCCAGATTCAGGTTGAAGCCATCGGCAGCGGATTTGACTTCGCTGACGAGGCTCACCAGCTCATTGTCATCAGTCATGTGGATCGTAAACGGAATGTCTTTTAATTCAGCATTCTGTTCCACGGACTGAATCCACTGATCCATTTCCGTTCCCATTTTGGTGTAGGCTTCTTCCTTTGTTATCAATTCTCCGGCCGCCACCTGATCTGCCACCAGATCCATAATGTCGGTCTTAAACTTGGCATCGCTCAGCATGAAGGTCTTCATTTCCTTCAGGAACGCAACATAGGCAGCCTTGGGCATGGTGACTTTGTAGCCGTCAAAGGCAGCCTGCTTGCCATTGTAAGACGCGGTTTTTGCCGGAGCGTCCTCGATGACCCACTGGCCCTTGAATTTTTCCGTCGCGTCCTTCAGCCCCTGATAATCATACAGGGAGGCTTCGCCGGTCATCAGCTTCACCAGCTGTGTCGTCTGGCCCTGGCTGTCCTTGAGGGTCTGTGCAAACTGGCGGATCGATTCCTTGAATTCTTCCGCTTCGGGCTGATCCTTGAACAACGGAGCATTATCCAGCTTGCTGTCCAGATCACCGCTAAAGTCGGCTGAAATGACTTCCTTGAACAAAGACGGCGCCGCCACCTGCATTTTGTTCTCATCGACATAAAGCTGGCCGTTGACCAGATCTGTCCCCATCATGCCCAGGCCAAGCTTGGCGGACATGGTTTTCAGAGCGGTGTCCTGCTGGGCTTCAAAGCTCAGCGTGATGCCCCCGGGAACCGGGAAACCGATCATTTCCTGCACGATCGGCGCTTCCACCAGTTCGAGGGTGCCGGAAGAGCGGTAAGCTTTGGCCATGGCGGCATTCAGTTCCTTGGTGCCCATCCAGTCCTGAACAAAGGGATTTTCTTCCCCTTTCATCAGGGAATACAGCGCCTGGGTGACCCGATCCTCTTTATTGACAAAGAGCTTGCCGAAGAGTCCGGAAGCATAAAGTCCGATCCCCAGAACTGCAATCAGGGCAACCGAAATGAGTCCGATCATTGGCCCCTTGCTCTTCGCTTTTTGCTTGGGGGTGGGATCTTCCCACTCCGGGTGCAGGTTTGTCGTGTTTTCTGTCATCTTGTTTCTCCTTTTACCGTAAAAATTTAGTGTCGTTAAGGTATTTCATTCTTAGCGGAGTTTTTCACTTGAGCCTGATTCAGCAGCCCCATCAGTTCCTGGCCGTCCATTCCGGAGGGAATCCGTTCCAGACGGCAGTTTGTCAGATGATACAGCGCATCGCACATCTTCAGTTCATCCATCTCATGGGATGAGATTACCACCGTGCCGCCCTTGTCCAGGTAGCGCCTGAGGTAATCTCGGATCTCCTGTTTGGTCACCAGATCCAGGGAAGCAGCCGGTTCATCCATCAGCAAAATCGGTGCGTCGTGCGCCAGGGCACAGGCAATGGACAGACGTTTTTTCATGCCGCCGGAAAGATTCCGAACCTTTTCCCGAAGCACAGCCTCCAGTCCCAGTTCGTGCACAAAACCGGTTTTCAGCGCGTCTTCCAGGCTGTTGAGTGAATCGGCATACCACAGCTTCAGGTTATCCCGTACCGACAGTTCCTCAATCAGCGGATTGTCCTGTGGTACAAAGGCAGCATATCGGGCCAAATCCGCCCGGCTCTTCATCAGCTGCCGGTTGTAACGGATCTCTCCGGCATCCGGAGCCAGCGCTCCGGAAAGAATCGACAGCAACGTTGATTTCCCGCTGCCATTGGTTCCGACCAGACCGATGCACTGACCGCGCGCCACCGACAGATCCAGCTGATCCAGCACCAGCTTCTTGCCAAATCCTTTCCGGATTCCTTTGAGTTCGATCATGGCCTCCCCTCCTTCGCTCATTATGAAAATTATAACAAAAAACCCTTAAAAAGCGATTAAACCGGAAGCTGTCGGATATGATTCAGACTGACCAAGGCTTATCAATGCTGTTCAAGACTTATCAATGCTGTTCAAGACTTATCAATGCTGATTCATGGTAATCCTGTCTGATCCAGGCTGATCCAGACTCCTCCGGCATAGTCACGAATAAAAGACAGGCAGCTCCGAAGGAACTGCCTGGGGTTGGACTGAGTAGAGACTAAGGATAGACTGCGCCGGGCGGCGGCATGATCCTCCGGGAGGTGATATTCTCTGTATCTGCTCCGTTTATATTTGATTGGTCGGTTAGTTGTGTTCGCGCAGGTGCTCCAGCTTTTCCCGTTCCTGCTGGATGCGGATTTGATGGATCTGCTTCTTTTTGTCTTCATGGGTTGATTTAATTTCCCAGTGAATGACAAAGGTCAGAATAACTCGGATCAGTACGATGGCACCCAGAATCATGAGTTCATCCAAGGTTCGCACTGTAATTGTCTTGAGGATCTCCGCGCCCATCTTGAACTCCAGAGCCAGAGCCAGGGACTGAGCAAGGGTCAGCTTGGTATCTTCGTTGCCGAAGTTAAATCTGGAACGGATCAGATCCCAGATCGCCTTGATGCTTCCGAAGGCAATCAGCATAACGCCGGTAAATTCCAGAAGGAAGATCAGAACGGTGATGATCTCACTAAGAAAATGATGAAAATCCAATAACATTTCCTCCTAATTAATTGCATGCAATATTTATTCTATCATATTCCGGCCGGGAGTGATAGACAATCACCCGCCGTTTGGGGTGCTTCCAAAGGGATCGAACCTCGGTCCGATCCGGTCCGATTCGATCCGCTCCGGCTTGGTCGTTTGCACTCTCTAATCCAGCGGTCGAGCCAGGTAGGAGGCCCGAACTTCCTCGGGCACCAGGTTTCCTCCGGTGGCCCAGGCCACATGGGTGCTCTGCTCCAGGAAGGGAGTCAGCCCCTGATCCGCCAGATACCGGCGGCCGGCCTCATAATCGAGCAGACGCGCCGGTCCTTCAAAGGCAGCACCGGCACTTGGTTCGATGAAGATCGCTTCACTGCGCCACAGCGCCTGAATATAGCGGTAGAGTTTCTCGTCGGTCAGGGTAAAGATGCCGCTGAGGCATTCCTTCATGACCTCGCCGACAAAGCCGGAAGGACGGCCGACCGCCAGGCCATCGGCTTCAGTGCGTCCCGTCAGACCGATGTCCTGAACCGAAATCTTCTGATTCAGGCCGGTTGCCATGCCGACCAGCATACAAGGGGATTCCACCGGTTCCACGAAGAAGCAGTGGACCGCCGAACCATAGACCGTCCGCAGGCCATAGGCAATTCCGCCGGGCGCTCCGCCGACCCCGCAGGGCAGGTAGACAAACAAGGGATGGGAGTCATCCACCACCACCTGCCGCTCTTCCAGCTGGCGGGCAATGCGTCGGGCTGCCACGGCATAGCCGTAAAAGAGCGTCCGGGAATTTTCATCATCGACAAAGTAGCTCATGGGATCCTGTTCTGACAGCTTGCGCCCCTGGGCCACGGCTTTCTCATAGTCCCCAGCATATTCTTTCACCGTAGCGCCGTGCTGGCGCAAAAGGTCCTTCTTCCACTGGCGGGCATCGGCCGACATATGGACCGTCACGCGGTATCCCAGGCGGGCACTGATGATGCCGATGCTCAGTCCCAGATTTCCCGTGGATCCGACATGAACGGCATACCGCGAAAAGAACTCCCTGGCAGTGTCATTGGCCAGTACCTCATAGGAATCTCCGGGAGACAGCAGACCATGCTCCAGGGCAAGGTCCTCCGAATGCTTCAGGATTTCATAGATTCCGCCCCTTGCCTTGATGGAGCCGGCAATGGCCAGATGGCTGTCCTCTTTGAGCCAGAGCCGGCCGGGCACTTCCAGTCCAAAATCATTCCGCAGGGCTTGCTGCATGTCCGGGATCTCAACCAGCGGGGATTCGATGAGTCCGCCGGTGGCATTCGTTTCCGGAAAAACTCTGCGGATATAGGGGGCAAATCGCTCCAGCCTGGCCTGAGCATCGTCAATGGCAGCCACCGACAGTCCGGCAACGCCAAAGTCCGGCTCTTTGCGGTACCCCGGATTGATCCAGAGGACCTCCTCCCGGTTTTTCATCCGATCCAGAACCGGATCCTGAATCAATTCCTTCCACTCCGTCATCTCATCGCTTCCTTTCCTGCTTGTTTATTCCCTTTCATTCTAATGCTTTCACGCGCTGGATGCCACTGTTTCAGATGGATCCGTCCGGTGGCCTTCTTGTGCATAAAAGGCAGATGGACCGAACGGCCTGGTTGCCGTCGGTCCGGTTGTCTTTTCTGCGTTTACTGTCTTTGCAGGATCAGGGATTCCATTTGCTGGCTTACAGGATATCGATCTCCTCGCCGTTCAGGGCTTTGTTCATGCTGCGCACGGCGCAGAACTTGCCGCACATGGTGCAGGTATCCTCATGTTCCGGCTTGCGCTCTTCCCGAATCCGGCGCGCCGTATCGGGATCCATGGCCAGTTCCCACTGCTCATCCCAGTCGAATTTAACCCGGGCATCCGCCATGCGGTCATCCAAAAGTCTGGCACCGCGCACGCCTTTGGCGATATCCGCAGCGTGAGCCGCGATGCGGGAGGCTATGATGCCCTGTTTGACGTCTTCCAGGTTTGGCAAGGCCAGGTGTTCCGCCGGGGTGACATAACACAGGAACGCCGCGCCGCTGGCGGCAGCGATGGCCCCGCCGATGGCGCCGGTGATGTGGTCGTAGCCGGGAGCGATATCCGTGACCAGAGGCCCCAGGACATAGAACGGCGCCCCTTTGCACAGCGTGGACTGAATCTTCATGTTCGCTTCGATCTGATCCATCGGCATATGGCCGGGTCCTTCCACGATGACCTGAACATCGCGATCCCAGGCCCGCTGGGTCAATTCTGCCAGGCGCACCAGCTCATCAATCTGGCTGATATCGCTGGCGTCAGCCAGACAGCCCGGACGGCAGGCATCGCCCAGAGAAATCGTGACGTCGTGTTCCCGACAGATTTCCAGGATCTCATCATAGTATTCGTAGAATGGATTCTCCTGTCCGGTCATGGACATCCAGGCAAAGATCAGCGATCCGCCGCGGGAAACCAGGTTCATTTTCCGCCGCTGCTGCTTAACCTGTTCGAGGGTTTTACGGTTCAGTCCGCAGTGCAGGGTGACAAAATCCACGCCGTCCTCGGCATGAAGGCGGATGACGTCAATAAAATCCCTGGCCGTCAGGTGCTTCAGGTCGCGCTTGTGATGAATGACGGCATCATACACCGGTACGGTTCCGATCATGGCCGGGCACTCGTCCACCAGCTTGCGCCGGAACGGCTGCGTATCGCCATGGGTGGACAGATCCATAATGGCATGGCCGCCCAGGCGCACGGCCTCCATGACTTTCTGCAGCTCCTCATCCAGACTGTGCACATCTTTGGACACCCCCAGATTGACATTCACCTTGGTGGTCAGCATAGATCCGATTCCATTGGGATCCAGACACTCATGCCGGTGGTTGGCACAGATAACCACTTTGCCGCTGGCTGCCAGCGGTAGCAGTTCTTCCACGCTCATGCGTTCCTTCTCGGCCACCTTGCGCAGCTGCGGAGTGACAATCCCCTTGCGTGCCGCTTCCATCTGTGTTGAATATTCTCTCATGTATAATCTCCCCCTTAATCAATTTCTTACAGTATCATTCGTTGTTCCAGATTCCAGCCGTGATGCAGCGGACCCGAACCATGTCCCAGATCGAGCCCCGCTTCCAGGGCACCGATGATAAAATGCTTGCCCAGAGCGATCGCTCCCGGCAGGTCACAGCCCAGGGCCAGTCCGGACGCGATGGCGCTGGACAGCGTGCAGCCCGTGCCGTGGGTATTCGGATTGCTGATCTGATCCCCGTGGAACCAGGTCAGGCGATGCCCGTCGTACAGTACGTCACTGGCTGTGCTGACGCTGTGCCCGCCCTTGACCAGAACCGGTGTGCCAAAGCATTCATAGATCCGTTTTGCCGCTTCCGCCATATCGCCTTCCGAGCCGATGGCCTGCTCCGCCAGCAGCGAAGCTTCCCAGCGGTTGGGCGTCACCAGGCAGGCCAGCGGAAACAGTTCCTGCGTCAGCGCTGCCTGAGCACTGGCCTCCAGCAAACGCGACCCGCTGGTGGAAACCATCACCGGATCCAGCACAATATTCTGTGCCTGGAACTGCTTTAAGACTCCGCCAATTTCCAGGATCAGCTCCCGGGAAGACACCATGCCAATTTTGACCGCATGGGGCACAATATCAGTAAACACCGCTTCCAGCTGCAGCTTCAGGAACTTCCCCGGAACCTCATGAATCCCGGTCACGCCCATGGTATTCTGTGCGGTCAGGGCTGTGATCGCGCTCATGCCATACACGCCCAGTGCCGTCATAGTCTTCAGATCCGCCTGGATCCCCGCCCCACCGCTGGGATCACTGCCTGCGATCGTCAACGCCCGTCTCATTGGACACCTCCTCTAATTCAGTGTGAACTGCCGGGACTGATTCCGCTAAAAACGCAAAAAAACCGCCGATAACCCAAAGCTGGTCCATCGACAGTCCATGACTGTATTCAAGTCTCCCTCCGTTGGCATTATCCAAATCAGGTCACGGGTCTAAGTCTACGCTTACTCTCAGCCTGATCCAACAAGCTCCCCGGCACTATTCACTTCTGTTCTACTCTTCCTACTATACGGGATCAATCTTTCAATTGCAACCGGTTCACCCTCAGCGACAACCCGATCACCTGTCTGCTGAGAAATTTCTTCACAATAAATCCAGGAATCCAACGATTCATCCATTTAAATACCTCATGCCTGTTATGAAATAATCACTTTGGCTCCAGTGCTTGCAACGAATTGACAATTCAAAAAAAAAATAAAGAGCCCGCACATCGTGCAGACTCTCATTGGCTCCGCGAAGAGGGCTCGAACCTCCAACCTATCGGTTAACAGCCGAGTGCTCCACCATTGAGCTATCGCGGAATATTGCATTTCCAAATTGGAAATGCGAAACCGGCGTCAACCTACTTTTCCACACAGCTTCCCGTGCAGTATCATCAGCACC
>JABNAD010000898.1_pt1 | contig 13603 bp, 12 predicted proteins | sample 7240381 | NCBI WGS metagenome assembly JABNAD01 (sample SAMN11332834, study PRJNA596920) | anaerobic digester metagenome | biome: digested sludge; isolation source: digested sewage sludge-derived enrichment culture grown on H2/CO2 | place: Germany: Goettingen
CTGCAATATTGCTCAACGGTATTTTACGTCCGTTGGCATCGACTATCAGGTTCTTTATCCGTTCGGCTGTTTCCCGGCTGTCGTCGTTTACCTTTAATGTGAGGTCGAACGAGCGGTTGTCTTCATAAACCTGTGAAACAACTTCACCTGCAAGCATAACGTTTACTATCTTCGCAAAGTCGGGTAAGGTAATGCCGTATTTCGCCATAACTTCCCTTTTGGGTTCTATTCTCAACTGTGGACGCTCTACCTGTTGTTCTACGTTCAGGTCGGCCATGCCTTCAATATCCTGAATGTTTGCTTTTATCTGGTTACCGATGGAGAACATCTTGTTTAAGTCTGTTCCGAACAGCTTGATAGCGATGTTGGCACGTGTACCTGATAACATGGCATCGATACGGTGCGATATGGGTGCGCCTATTTCGATATTCACTCCCGGAAGAACTTTCATCTTTTCACGCATTTCGGCGAGTACTTCGTCTTTGGAACGTTTGTCGAGGATGAACGGCGCTTCGATTTCGGATACGTTGACACCGAGTGCGTGTTCGTCGAGTTCGGCACGTCCTGTTTTGCGTCCAACGGTTTGTACTTCGGGTATGGATAATAGCATTTCTTCGGCAATGCGTCCCATCTTGTCGGATTCTTCAAGTGATATGCCGGGCATACTACTGATGCTTATGGTAAAAGAACCTTCGTTGAATGGAGGCAGGAAGCTACGGCCTAACGAGAAGAAGATAACGATTGCCACTACCAGTACGGCACCTGTGCTGCCAAGTACCCACTTCTTATGTATTAGTGTCCACTTCAAAGCCTTTTCGTACACCACTTTCAGCTTTCTTACTACGTAGGGTTCGCGTTCGGGTTTATCGCCTTTCTTGGGTTTGCCCAACAGGTAGCTACACAATACCGGAGTAAGGGTTAAGGCTACGATAGTAGATGCTATCAATGCCATGATAAAGGCTACTCCCAGCGGCGCAAGCATACGGCCTTCCATTCCTGAAAGGAAGAACAACGGCACAAAGCTGGCAATGATGATAAGCGTTGAGTTCAAAATCGGCATACGCACTTCTTTGGAAGCATCGAACACGACGTTAAGAACGGTTTTTTGCTGTTCGAGTGGTTTCTGCCTGTTCTCGCGTAATCGCTTGAACACGTTTTCCACATCCACAATGGCATCATCTACGAGCGAGCCGATAGCAATAGCCATACCTCCTAAGCTCATGGTGTTAATGGTTAATCCCATGAATTTGAGGGAGAGTATCGCAAAGACTAATGAAAGCGGTATCGTTACCAGTGAGATAACGGTTGTACGTGCGTTCATCAGGAAGATAACGAGTACGATAACTACGAAGATACCACCTTCGTACAATGATTTCTGTACGTTATTGATGGAGTTGTCGATAAAGCGTGCCTGACGGAAGATGTCGGTTGTTACTTTTACATCTGCCGGAAGCTGTTTCTGTAAGTCGGCCAGCGAGGCATCGAGTTTGTCGGTCAGTTCGAGTGTACTTGTAGCCGGTTGTTTGGTAACGGTTATCAGTACGGCAGCTTTGCCGTCGTTGGATGCCAAACCCAGTTTCGGGGCTTTATCGCCTATTTTTACTTCGGCAATGTTTTCTACAAGGATAGGAACGTCGTTAACGGTTTTGATAACGGCTTTTCCCAGTGACGGTATTTTATTTGTTGAGAGTACACCACGGATGATGAATTCGTTTCCGTATTCGTACAGTACGCCACCTGCGGCGTTCTGGTTCATTTCGGTAACGACGTCGATTACTTCATTGAGTCCAACGTTGTAATGCTTCATCTTTCCGGGGTCGAGCAATATCTGGTATTCCTTGATTTCACCACCGAGAACGGTTACCTGTGCTACTCCACCTGTTGATAATAAGCGGGGGCGGATAGTCCAGTCGGATAAGGTACGCAAATCCTGTAAGGAAGTTGAATCGGCGGTCACACCGATAATCATCAGCTCACCCAGTATGGACGATTGCGGCCCAAGCGTTGGATTACCAACGTTAGAGGGTAACTGGTCGTTGACTACAGCTAACTTTTCGGATACAATCTGGCGGGCACGGTAGATGTCCGTTCCCCAGTTAAATTCTACCCATACGATAGAAAAGCCGGTAGTGGAGGATGAACGCACACGGCGCACATCGGTAGCACCGTTCAGAGCGGTCTCGACAGGGAATGTTACGAGCCGTTCGACTTCTTCGGGAGCCATGCCGCGAGCCTCTGTCATCACCACAACGGTGGGCGCATTGAGGTCGGGGAATACATCGACTTCCATGTTTACGGCTGTATAGGTTCCTGCCAGCATAAGCAGCAGGGATGCCACTAAAACAACGACACGGTTGTTCAGCGAGAATTTTATTATCTTGTTCAACATACTGATTCGTGTTTTAGTGATTAGTGACTATGTCCTTCGGGCATTACGGAAGAGGTTGCTGCCAGTTTCACCTGATACACACCTGTGGTAACTACTTTGGCTCCGCGTTGAAGACCTGCAAGTATTTGTACACGTTCGCCGTTGTTCTGTCCGAGGGTTACTTCTTTCTTTGTGTATTCTTCGTCGCCTATTTGCAGGTACACGAAGTTAAGTCCCTGCTCTTCGGTAACGGCTGAAACAGGAACGGATATGACATTGTCCTGTAAGGTGGAAAGCAGATATACTTCGGTGTATGCTCCGGGAATGATGTCGCCCACGTTATCGAACTCGAAGGTAACAGGGATGTAGAAAGACTGGTCGGTGGATGCTTTACCGAAAGACAACAGCCGTCCGTTCAGTTCCGAAAGTTTATATAACTGATTGTCATAGGCAGGCTTAAAGTTGGCGCTGCTGATGCTCTTTAGTATCTTGAAGTTGTTTTCGGATACTTCGGCGCGTAACTGCAAACGCCTGTTCTGTGATACGGTTGCAATGGGTTGGCCTACGGAAACGTACTCACCCTGTGCAACGAGCCTGTTCTTAATATATCCGGCGATGGGAGCTGTAACACTTACCCCGGCGGCGGTCATGTTGCCCGCCTGTGCCTGATAGACTGTCTTTGCTGTTTCGTAACGTAAACGAGCCTGTTCGAAGTCTTTAGCGGATATAATCTGGTCTTTCACCAGTGATTCGGCACGCTGGAACTCTTTCTCTGCGGTTTCGTATTCAATGCGCGCTTTTACAGACGGGTCGCCTTCCAGCAGTTTCTTTGCTGAAATGGTAACGATGGATTGTCCGGCTTTCACGGCTGTACCGTCGGTTATGGACGGATTGGTGAATGATACAATACCGTTGGAAGTTGCTGCGATAACCGCTTCATCGCCTTGCGAGGCTTGTATCTGTCCGCTGGTTTTAATGGAGTTGTAGAAGCCACCGGGTGCAACGGTTTCTGTCTTCAGGCCGACAAGCTGGGCTTGTTCTTTGGTGAAGAGGATTTCGTCGGCATGGCTTTCTTCTTTCGCTTCGGCTCCGTGGTCGTGTCCGTCGCCTTCGGAGTGCTTATGGTCTTTTTCGTTGGCGTGGTCATGTCCATCGCCGTCAGTATGTTGATGTTCTTTATCGTTTGAATGGTCGTGACCGTCGCCCTCGGAATGCTTATGGTCTTTTTCATTTGCATGGTCGTGGCCGTCACCGTCCACGTGTTCGTGCTTATCTTCTTTCTGATTCTCTGTTTTTTTATTTGAATTACATCCGGTCAACAATATGGCTGTAACAATGAATAATCCTATAATATACGTTTTCATTTTTTTTATTATTATGTTACGGAAGTACGGCACAGGCATGGCTACACAGGCGTTGCCCGGCGCGCAAAATACCGTTACTTCAATTTGAAATAATTGAATTTAATTCTCGAAATTCTTTTATGTAAGAAATAGTACAGCTTGTTTGGGACACACGCAGGCGCTCAAAACAGGTACTTGGATAATAAAATGTAATGCTTAAACGTGTATATAGGGAGGGCCACGCAAACCATTGAAGTGGTTTGCTTCTGCGGAAGTGTAGAAGTCAATGTAATCGCCGTAATCAGTAACGGAGCCAATGGCATCGGCATCGAATACGAAGTTATCCGCAGCTAAATAAAAGAGTGGGAATAAATGGATGATATGGTTGTCAGCGCAGGATGATACCTTGCACTGGTTATCCCGGTTCGATTGCGGTGCAGTATATTCTGCATCGGCTACACAGGATTCCCCCTGCTGGCTCTCGAATGGAATGGTGCTGTGTGAGGTGTGTTCGTCGTTAACGTTGTTATCTTCGTCGCATATCTCGATAATCATGCACGCCAATCCCTTGTGGTGGTGATGGGGCACGACTGTCATTATCAGTAGCAGAAGGCTTGATAATGCGATAAATGCTATGGAGATAATCTTTTTCACTAACGTTTTTTATTAACTGGTGCAAATATATATATAAATGGAGTGCAACTAAGTTGCATTACGAGAACATTTTCCGCAATAACCTTTAATAACGAAATTGGCGTCTTCCATTTCCATGCCTTCGGGCAACTCAGGTGCAGGTATAACCACGTTTTCAAGGCAAAATGCTTTGTGGCAGTAATTGCAATAAAAATGTACGTGGGAGTTGTCGGGGCCGCAATCGCAGTTGTCCTGGCATACGGAATACTTCACGGAGCCGGAGCCGTCGTCGAAGTTATGGATGATTTTCTTTTCGTGAAAGAGGTTGATGGTGCGGAATATAGTAGACTTGTCGATGTCGAGCAAATCTTTTTCAAGGTCGCCGAGCGTGAAAGCGCGGTTGTAGCCCTGCATGGCATTTAGTATGAGCATGCGGGGCGTAGTAGGCTTGATGCCGTTTGCTTCTAATATGTTTATGACTGAATTATCCATTATTCAAATTTAAGTATAACACGTTTAGTATGGTAACAAAAAGGGCGTATAAAAAGTTAAATCTTAAAAACGATTGACACGTCCTTTTCGTTCACCGGGCAATCAGTTAATGGTGATTGCTGTTGTTTCCGTTATTTCCGGTACCGTGATTGTGGCTCTTGTCTTTGCAGTTTGCCGCATCGTGGTTTTGTCCGTTATGGTTGTGCGATGCATCGGTACAGGTTGCAGGATCGTGCGTTTGTCCACCATTGTTATGATTGTGGGTGGCTTCGGTACAGGTGGCTGGGTCGTGTGTTTGCCCATTGTTGTCGGTATTGCCGCCGTTGTTGGTAGTCCCGTGGTTGTGGGATGTGTCAGTGCAGGTTGCAGGGTCGTGGGTATTGCTGCCACTATGTCCGGTTCCGTTGTGGTGGGTGCCGTTCTGCTTGGTTCCCGAATGTTGGGCATTGGTACATACGCGGTGCGTTCCATCGGCAAGTATATCGCAGTTCTCGTGGTTGCCTGCGGCACATTGGTTCAACACAGTGTTCTTATATGTATCACCGTCTGTATAGCCGAGCGTGGATGCGCGGGTTTCCAGACTTTGATCGCCTTGGGGAAAGTTATTATCTTCATCCTGAGAACAGGATACAAATGTAACGGCTAAGGTTACAATCGCTAAGGAATAAAAAACTCTTTTCATTTTTCTGTTTATTTAATTGTTACGATAATGTACCGCACGAGAGTAATAATACCCTACCTGATTATTGAAATAAATTTCAACAAAGCCATGTGTTAAAACTGCATTGACATGGATAAACCGCCCTGCTGACCTGTATAATAGGGATAGAAAGCGAGGTTGGTCTTTTTCTTTTTGTTCTTTCCGCCGTTGAATACCTTTTTCTCAACGGTGGGGTATAGCCAATAAGCGAGTTTAGTGCTAAGTATACCTATACCGGCACCGAATGCGACATCACCCACCCAATGTTTGTTATTGTAGATGCGGAAAGCTCCGGTTCCGGCTGCTATAGTGTATCCGGCTATACCGTACCATATCGAAACATCTTTGTACTCCTGCCAAAGAAATTCGGCACCCATAAAAGCGATGGCGGTATGTCCGGATGGGAATGAGTTTCTTGCGGACTTATCAGGTCTTTCGACTCTTAAAGTGTATTTCAGTCCGTTTACCGATGCTGCTGTGAAGAGGCTTGCCATTCCCAGAATAATGGTGCGGTCTTTGAAATTATGTTTTCCTTTTATTCCGACTAAGTTCAGGGCATACACGCTGGCAGCGGGCACATACTGTGTAATGTCGTCTATCTGGAATCTTTCGGGCTTGTGGGTGATTACCTCGTGCCCGATAGCGTAGTTGAGTAAACGGTTCTTCGGGGCAAGGCTTGCTTCGATGGCTCCGTAAAGCATCAAACTTCCCGGAATGATAAGTTGCTTATAAGAGAACGTGTGTTCATCTGAAACAGGGATACTGTCATTGTCGGACGATTCGATTTCGTCGGTTACGGCTAATGCTTTTACTGGTATGAGAAATAAGGTTATTACCGTAATGAATGATATAATTACTTTTGATGTTAGATACATAGCTTTTTAATTTGAAGTGTTGTTGTTTTTAGATAAAATAACCGGCTATAAACCCGCTTGTAATTGTTATCAGCGCGATATATCCTATAATGGATACGGCTAATAAGTTTATTTGCGCCGTTGGGTAATTTGTCGTTGTTGTGTTTTGTTGTGAGTACTGAACGATTTTGTTTCCGGTCAGCTGATAGAGCTTATACACCAATGTTCCTAAAACGACTCCGCTGATTGCTCCGGCAGTGATGTCGGATATGAAATGTACACCCAGATACACTCGCGAGATAGAAATAAGTGCAGCCCAGATAAGTATCACGGTTGTGTAATATTTATTTTTAAAGAGTAACAAGGTAAACGTGGCAAAACCAAAAGCATTGGTAGCGTGTCCGGAAATAAAGTCGTACCTGCCTCCGGTGTATCCGTTGAGTGTTCTTACGGATTCCATAATACCGGGATAGTGTGTCGGGCGCGGCCGCTCAAACAATGGCTTTATCAGATGGCTTGAAAACTGGTCGCATAGTACAAATACGATGGTTATGGCAAGCAATACGGGGAGCCATTTTCTCCACGATGTTTTATATACAATATTTATAGTCAGTACAAGGGCTATCGGCATCCATATTTTCAGGTCGGAAAACAACCACATGGAATTGTCCAGAAAATACGAGTTTGTTCCGTTTACGAGGAAAAAGAGGTTTTCTTCGTATGGAAGAAATTTATCAAGCATATCAGTATATTTATAGATTGTATAATGGTTTATCTGCCCGGATGGGAACATAGGGATTGCCTGTGATTTCAGAAGAAACCAAATACTTCAGGGGTACTGCACATGCGCATACAGCATATTACTGTTGTGCTTGCAGCAAACATTTACATTATGAATATGATTGAGTAATGTCCTTGCCCTGATGTATCAGGCGGACAGGTAGGGAGGAGCACGTAAACCATTGAGCTGGTTTAAGTGTGCGGATTGATAATGTAATATATACTCTCCGTAATCCGTATCAGAGGTAGCTGACTCGGTCAGGATGCTTAATAATTGTGCCGGAAGAATGAATAAGACTGACAGGTCAAGATGGTCTTTTCCTGAAAGTATTTTGTTGATTATTTCGTGATCCGAAGCCGGTATGATAACATCGAGTTCGGTAATGCAGGAATTGTCGTGTGTGTTTTGTTCCGGCGTTTTTTCATGGTGGGTGTGTTCATCATTGTAGGCGTCATCATCTTCGCATAGTTCCAGAATAATACAGGCTATTCCGGCGTGATGATGGTGAGGTACCACTTTCAATGCCAACATAAAGAATGTTGATATTGCCAATATGGTTATAATGAGATACCTTTTCATGCCTATTATTAACTATGGATTGTACTGATTATTGTTTCGGGTATTAAAAACCGGAGTATTTACAGCGGATTCAATAAAAGACTTTCAACCCCTTTTATTGAACCCGTGTTGTGATTGTTCTTTTTAGTGATGTTTGCCGTCTTTGTGCTGATGACCGTTCTTGTCATGCTGACCGTGATCGCTCCCGTTGTGGTGTGTTCCGTCATGGTTGGTTCCTGAATGGTCGGAGTAAGCACATGCAGAGTGTGTACCGTCGTTGTAGATGTCGCAGTTTTCGTGGTTACCTGCTGCGCATTGTTCGGCTACACTTGCCTGATAAGCGGCTGCGTTTTCAAAGCCTAAAGCGGTTGCGCGAGCTTCGATATCCTGCTGTGAGGTTGTTCCGAAATCATCGTGATCGTCATTGCTACAAGCAGCGAATGATACTGCGAATATGGTTACGGCTACTAAATAAAATAACTTTTTCATGTTCATCTTTATTTTTAAATTATAAATTATATTCATTGTTGAAGCGCTTTCATTTATATACCGCATAGGGTTGATTTTACCCTACCGACAACGAAGAAAAATTTTAAAATAGCTGATGAATTAAGTGTTGATAAACCGTTACAAATCAAAATGTAACTTCCAGAAAGACAGTTGGAGTGAATGGAGTAGCTTTTGTGAAGATGTTAACGGCGCTGTTTTGTCCCGATACCTGATAGTTGTACTTAATGTTTTTGGTTCCAAAGACATTCAGCAGGGAAACACCTGCCTGCAAGCGTACCTTTTTGATTTGCTTGCGGTAAGTGGCTCCGATATCAAAACGGCTGTAGTTTTCGCTGGTTGAATCGGAATGGTCGTGCCCATCGTTGTGCTCGCCTTCTTCACCGCCCTGCCCGTGTCCATGTCCTCCGGTGGAAATGTAAGAGAAGCCTGTGCCGTACACGTAGCTGACAGAGAAATAAAAGGGATCGAATGCTCCGATACCGCCCACTTTTATTTCGTGCGAGAGTTCGTTTTGTGGTTTTTTGAGGTTGGTAATGGAATACGAACCGTAAAGAGTATGGTTATTAATTTGTTTCTTAGCGAATAGGTCGGCACCGAGTATGGTGTTGTCTATATTGTAGATTATATTGTCGAGGAAATACTGTCCGTTTTTTGTCCGCTTATGGTAGCCTTCCAGACTGATTAATAATCCGTCTTTGCTGTATGCAATTCCGGCTGTGGTGTGCATGGCTTTAGTGAAGGTACTATCTGCCATACTCCAAACGGTTTGCAGACCGGATTCGTCGTACCTGTAAGCGGTGCGGGTAAGGAACTGGTTGTAGATGCCCCATGCAGCGGTAGCAGTAAACTGTTCCGATATTTTGTAGCGTCCTGAAACGCGTGGCTGGAGGTATGCTTTTTTATTGAGGGGAAGATCTACACGTAATCCGGCGTTGAGTGATAATTTGCCGAGTAGAATATTATCATTTACAAAAAATGTCGGTTTGTCGAGTTCTCCACATAGTTCGTTTAGACTAACACGGTATTGCTGCCATTCGCCACCTACCTGTATTTTATTACGGCTGCCGATATAAAAGTCGTGGTTTAGTTTAACTGAGAATTCCTGTACGACGTTATCGAGGTGGTTTACATCGGATGGTTCGGGCTTGCGGTCGCCTACGATTGTCAGGTTGTCGAGCAAGGAAGTGAGTCGCGAAAAGGTAGTGAGTATTTTAGTGGTCGAACCATTCTTCCAAACTCTTTTATAGGAAGCCGCACCGCCATACTGCCTATTCTTTTCTGCGGCATTTACATCGTATTCGTTGGGTTGGTTTACGGAGAATTTAAAACGGTCGTCTGCACCGTACAAGGTAATGTAATAGCTATCGTCAGTATATGCTTTACCGGATAGCTTAAAGTTGGCATCCCGAAAGTTGTATTTCGGTTTAATGTAGATATCGGAGTAAGAAAGGGTGCCTTTATCGTCTTTGGGTAATTCTACGCCCGTATTGTTGTAGAGATTGTAAAAGGTCTGGCGGTAGGCTGCTGATACATTGATATTCTTTGATAATGGAACAGAGCCGAAAACATTGGCTGTGTAGTTACTTACGGTTGCTTTGACTGACGGTGCATTGAAATCTCCGTCGATTCCGGTTATTTCGGCAATGGCTCCGATGCGCTCTCCCTGATTGGCGCTATATCCGCCTTTAAGTATGCGTATATCTTTCACCATATAGGGATTGATGGAGCCGATAGGTCGTTGTAACTTTTGATACCAAAAAGGGTGTAACCGTCATAAGTTATCTTGCTGTCTCCGGTATTGCTTCCCCAGACAATGAGGTCTTCGGAGGGTTCGCCGGATGCACGAATGCCAGGCATCATACGCATAAGGTTGAAAACGGAATTGTCGATGCTGCCGGGAATGTATTTGGCTACCTGATGATTGATGCGCATTTCTCCGGGGTTTCCTCCTGCTTGTATCAGCATGGTAGAGGGCACGGAGTTGATAACGACTTCGTCCATTGTATATGCCAAAGGGCTTAGGCTGATCGTATTGAATCCGGTAGTAATTACCGTGTCCTGTTTGACGTATCCCAAATATTGAGCTTGTATGTTCAGCTTTCCTTTTCGTTCGGTACGGAACGTGAAATAACCTTTTTCATCTGTGGATATGATTCCGTCGGGAGTTGTAATATAGGCATAGGGTAAACTTTCACCGCTTTCGGCATCACTAATGCTACCGGAATAGGTGTAGTATTTCTTTTCTTCTATAATTGGTTGAGTTGCTTGTACGGGCTTTACATACGGACTAATAACATACACACCGTTGATTTTTTCGTACTGAAAAGGTTTGCCTTTCAATAGAACTTCGATTGCATGTTCCGGATTGTCGAACTGTTGATTGATGGTGATGCGGTATTTGGAGAGGGCATTGTCATCAAATGAGAGTTGAACATGCAGACTTCTCAATACGTCGTTCAATGGTTTGTCTTTAACTACTAAATGCAGCTCCTGCGAGGAAGCTGCAATAGTATTCATCAGAATTATAGCGAGTATGAAAAGTATTTTCTTCAATTATTTCATTTTAAGGTCTATACCAAACGGCTTACCTACGATTTTCAGTACGTCGTCAGGCTTTTGTTCTTTGGTAAAGTTGCCGGAGTAAAGATAATCTAAATTAGACTGTGGTAGTACGTTTATATCGTATTGTCTTTCAATTTCCTGTATCACTTCCACCAATGGCACGCTCACGAAAATAAATTTACCGTCTTTCCAACTGATTGCTTCCTGAGTGTTTTCTATGGCTGTTGTTTTCAGTTGGTGATTATCTATCATTGCCTGCATATTGGGAGTAAGCACAACGGATGTGGCTTTATCGGCTACACTTACTTTTCCGGTAAGACAGGTTACTGAATATTTGTCAGCGCGAGCGAAGATGTTGAAACTGGTACCGAGTACACTTACAGTATAATCCCCGGAACGAACGTCGAACTTACTTCCTTTTTCCACTTCAAAATACGCTTCTCCCTGAAGTTCGACGTTGCGTGAGATTTTCCACCAAAGGGGTTTATATGTGATTTTACTATCTGCATTCAAATCTACCTTTGAACCGTCGGGCAATACGACTGCCAGATGTGACCCTCTGCCTGCTGTTTCGCTTTTAGTATATAAAAAAGCGATGCTGGGTAATAGTATCACAATGGCTGCAACGGCTGCTGCAACATACAGCCATACGGGTTTTCTGCGCGGTTGCATTTGGATTACTTTCGGGGTATCTTCGAGTTCTTCGAACATATCGTTCCAGATTTCATCTTTGCTTTTGCTCCACTGGGGAGTTATTTTGATTTCTTCCTTTTTCATATCATCCTAATTTATAATAGTTGAGTCCTGAGATATTGTAAAGCGCCACTCATTCGCTTTTCCACAGCTTTCACACTTAGTTGCAGGCATTCGGCAATCTCCTGATATTTCATTTCATCGTTTCTGTTCATTAAGAATACAACTCGTTGTATTTCGGGCATCTGTTCGAGCGCTTTAGCATAGCTGGCGGACAGTTCCTGAAAATTCAGTTCTTCTTCAGGGGAAAGCTGGGCTTCGTTGTTTGTTGTCATGCTTTGCTCATAATCTAAACGAGTGGTATTTTTTCTATAATTGCTAATAACCATATCGTTTGATATTTTATAGAGTAACGCTTTTATTTGTGATGTATCTATCTGATCCCGCTTTTCCCAAATCATCATAAATACATCTTGCGCCATATCCGATGCTGCATCAACATCGCCGCAGCGATAGAAGATAAAACTTCGTATTGTATCGAAGTAGCTGTCAAATATTTGTTTGAACTCTGATTTGTTTAACATCCTATGGGACTGTTTTATTATTATACCGTTTGAATGGAGAAATACCCTACCAAGATATTTGATTTTCTTTTCCTATTCTACAAAAAGTGGATAAATCTTATTTCCATATAAAGAATGATACGATATGAGTTTACGTTACCTACTTGTTGTGGCTGGTAAGGGGTGTTTATTCCCGCTTATTTTTTTAATAACTGCGTAGGTTGAACCGACTTTGAGCTTTGAATTTATCCGGATGGGTATTCGGTTTTCATCATTGGTAATGTATATCTTCATGGCTTCTTTCTGGTCTTCGAATGCTCTGGTATTTATTACGAGTGTCAGGACAATGCAATCGTATTTTTTACTGTCGTTGCCTTCTATCTGTTCTTTACCGTTGTGGTTTATCTTCATTTCCACTTTTGACCTTCCATTTATAAGCATGGAGTTTTTGGAGTCGCCTTTCTTCATTTGCGCAAAGTCGAGTGTCCGGGCGAAATAAATAACGGTCATCATATCATAGATACATTGTGTAGAGGTAATAATGGTATCGTGACGCAGTTTATCGTTTCGGGTTAGTTTAGCATGCACATTTACGTTGCCGGAAGAATAATCATAGGTGATATATTCCTTTGTATGGTCGCCTCCTTCATGGGCATATTTGGTATAGGAAAGGGGTTCGATAGCTTTACTCATATAACAATACATGGTATCGGAAAGGGTGAATATCTTTTTAGCTAAACCTGTTGAGTTTGCTATCATAGACATCCGGTACGCATCCCGGCTCTTGTATGTATCGTTTTTGATTTTCAGGGTTGCTAATCCTGCTTTTTTATGTATAAGTCCATATTTGAAATATACATCATAAGTGAGTTCTTCGCCTGCCTGAAAGGCATTGTTTATTATTTCACACTGAGCGCCTACATTCAGACTTAAAAACAGGAGTATGGTTATTGGTAATAATATTCTTTTCATATTTGAAGGCTTTAATTGCACAACTCAGCCACATAAGATGGCATATCTTTATTAATATATTCCGTGTAGATTACGAATTACCCTACTTTTTGAAGTGTTTTTTTGTGCAAGGTGCAAGCATCTATATATAGATGGACTTGCACCTTGCACAAAATCTAAATAATTATGAATGAGGATATTTGGATATTTGAAAAGATGTTGTATCTTTGAACCTGAGTTTTATGGTGACAATTTGGTGTCATAGTAGGTCAGAACTGCCACAAAAAAACAGTTTTTAAATACAAAACCCTAATTTGTACCCCTATAAACTAAAAGAAGATTTTATTCACTGAATATAAGCGATTTACGGAAAAGGGTGTTATTCCCGTCCGTTCCGCAGAAAAAGGAATAAGGTTGGTGAGGTCGTTAAAAGACTGATGTACAACGAGTTTAATAGTTTTGGCTCTAACTCGTACCCCTAAAGTAAAATAAAGGGGTTAAGTAGCTGGAAAACAGCGAAAAGACACAGTTTGGTGGCGTACCCGTCCATACCGCCAGAAGCTCGTCTAAATGAGGGGCTTTTCTTTTGTAGATG
>JABNAD010000899.1_pt1 | contig 13602 bp, 10 predicted proteins | sample 7240381 | NCBI WGS metagenome assembly JABNAD01 (sample SAMN11332834, study PRJNA596920) | anaerobic digester metagenome | biome: digested sludge; isolation source: digested sewage sludge-derived enrichment culture grown on H2/CO2 | place: Germany: Goettingen
GCGTTGATCATCAGGTTGAGAAGCACTTCCTGGAAGCGCTGCCCGTCCAGGGGAAGCTCGATGTCCGGAGGGATGTCCGTGACGATGTTCACGCCCGACGGCACCTCGCTCGACACCAGGCTCACGGCCCTCTGCACGACCTGATGCAGCGGCGCGGACTTCAGGCAGAAATCCGTCTCCCGCGCGAACTCCAGCAGGCCCTTGACGATGTCGCGGGACCGGCTGACCTCCTGGTAGATGTTGTCGAGCATATGGCGGGTCAGGGCCGGGTCCGGCGGCTGCGGCGCGTCGAGGTCCTCCTGCAGGATCTGGCAGGAGGTGGAGATGTTGTTCAGGGGGTTGTTCAGCTGGTGGGCGATGCCCGAAGTCAGCACGCCCAGGGAGGCGAGCTTCTTCTCCTGCAGGAGCTGGCTCTGCCTGCGGTCCAGTTCGACGATCATGTGGTTGAAGGCCTCGACCACGCCGCGGGTCTCGTCGCTGGTGTCGGGCAGGGGCAAGGCCTCGAAGTTGCCCTGCACGATCTGGCGGGCGGAGTGCTCGATGACGCCCAGGGCCCCGAAGATGCGCCGCCCCACGAGCCAGGAGAAGAACGCCGCCACGCCGGTGAAGACGGCGATGGCCAGCACCAGCTGGTGCTTGAGGGTCGCGACGATGCCCAGGATCCTGGCCCGCTGGGTGGCCACGAAACGGTGGACCAGGTCCACGAGGTCCTTGCCCTGGTCGCGCAGGTGCGGGTCGGACGCCGAGGCCTGGGTCATGGCGTGCGCATTGCCGTCGGTTCTCAACCCGGCGAAGGTCTCCTTGTAGGAGCTCAGGTCCTGCCGCAGTTCGTGCAGCGTCGCCCGGCCCTCGCGGTCGGAGTCGCTGAGTCCGCCCTCGGGATTCTCGATGCGGTCGATGATGCCCAGGGCGCTGTCGCAGTAGCGCAGGGTCTCCACGTAGTCGGCCTCGCCCATGTAGAGCAGGTAGTTCTTCTCGTAGCGGCGGATTTCGAGGATGTCGCTGCTCAGGTCGTCCACGACCTCGGCCAGGGCCAGGGCCTCCTCGATCTGCAGCAGGTACTTGTAGGAGATGCCGCCCAGCACGGAAAAACCGAGGATGCTCAGGATCATCCCGAACAGGACGATGCGGCGGATCTTGCCGCTGGCGAAGCGGGAAATCAGTCCGTACATGTGCCGCCTCCATTGTCGTCCAGGACCACGGCCAGTGCCTGCTCCACCCGCTCGACCAGCGTGACCGGAGGCAGCTCCCCGACGCTCTCGCGCAGGGCCTCCACGTCCGCCGCGTTGCCCGCGGGCAGGACGACCATGGCGGCCCGTCCGCGCAGGGCCGCCAGAATCTTCTCGCGCACCCCGCTGACCGGCAGCACCCGGCCCACCAGGGACAGCTCGCCGGACAGGGCCACGTCGGAGCGCGCCGGGCGGCCCGTGAGCAGCGAGACCAGGGCCACGGCGATGGTCAGCCCGGCCGAGGGGCCGTCCTTGGCCACCCCGCCGGCCGGGATGTGGATATGGATGTCGTGGCCCTCGAAGAAATCCTCGGCCACGCCCAGGGCCACGGCGTTGCTGCGGATGAAGCTCAGCGCGATCTGGGCCGACTCCTTGAGCACCCCGCCCAGGGAGCCGGTCAGGATAAGCTGGCCGGGCCCGGTCATGCGCGTGGCCTCGACGAAGATGATTTCGCCGCCCGTCTCGGACCAGACCAGCCCCGTGGCCGTGCCGACGAGACTTCCGGCATCGGCCGCGTCGTGGCGGAAGCGCGGCGGCCCGAGGAGCACCGCCGCGCCCTCGGCGCCCACGGGCGCGGCCACGGCCTCGGCCCCGCCGTCCAGGCGCAGGCGGGCCAGCTTGCGGCACAGGCGGGCGATCTCGCGCTCCAGGCCGCGCACGCCGGACTCGTTGGTGTACTCGCGGACGATGCGCACCAGGGCCTCGGGCAGGATGTCCGGGTACGGGTTGACCAGGCCGTGCTCGCGCAGCTGGCGCGGCAGCAGGAAACGGGAGGCGATGTCCATCTTCTCGGCCTCGGAGTAGCCCGAGAACTGCACGACCTCCAGCCGGTCCAGCAGGGGCCCGGCCAGGCGCTCCACGCCGTTGGCCGTGGCGATGAAGAGCACTTCGGACAGGTCGAAGGGAATTTCGAGATAGCGGTCCACGTAGCGGGCGTTCTGCTCGGGGTCGAGGATTTCGAGCATGGCCATGGCCGGGTCGCCCTTCACGTCCTGGCCGATCTTGTCCATCTCGTCGAGCATGAAGACCGGGTTGCGCACCCCCACGCCCCGAAGGGCCTGGAGGATGCGTCCGGGCATGGCCCCGACGTAGGTCCGCCGGTGGCCGCGAAGCTCGGCCTCGTCGCGCAGGTCGGCCAGGGACATGCGGTAGAAGCGCCGCCCCAGGGCTTCGGCTATGGCCCGGCCCACGGACGTCTTGCCCACGCCGGGGGGGCCGACGAAGCACAGGATGGGGGAACGGCTGGCGTAGCGGCGCGTGCGGGACTGCAGGGCCGTACGCACGGCCTCGCGCAGTTCGCTCAGGTCGATGGGCTTGGACAGGTAGTGCACGGCCCCGGTCTTCAGGGCGCGCACGGCCGTGTCTACGGTGGCGTAGCCTGTGACGAGGATGAACTTGGCATCCGGAGCCACGTCCCGGGCCGCCTCCAGGAGCTGCATGCCGTCCATGCGCTCCATCTTCAGGTCCGTGACGATGCAGTCGAACTCCTTGCGCCTGAGCAGCTCCAGGGCCTCCTCGCCGTTGGCCGCGACGTCCACGTCGTAGCCCTCGCGGCCAAGGACGTGCCGCAGGTTCGAGCGGGCGATGGGCTCGTCGTCGACGACCAGCAGCGAGGCCTGGCGCCTGGTCTGCAGCACGCGGGAGGCCAGGTGTTCCAGCACCCGCTCCCTGACCTGTCCCAGCCCTGCATGGCTGCCGTCGAAGACCTTCGCCGCCTGCCCAAGGTCGAGATTGTCCTGGGTCAGGGCGCTCCACGGCAGGGCCAGAATCGTTTCCACGTAGTTCAGGGCGATGGAGTATTCCCCCACGGACGAGTCGGTCTTCTCCATCCGGCCGATCTCCGACTCCAGCACCGCCCGCACGTTCTCGGGCACGTCGGCCTGCCGGCATTTTTCCCGAAGCCCCGTAGGATCCTCTGTCGCGGCCGGCGCCTCAACTTCCTGCTTGCGAAAAAACATCGGTCAATCCCCTGCCTGGCGCCCCACCGAGTGTCGTCGTTGCAATCTGCAACGGCGCTGCAATCTGCAGCATCTCCGGCAAGCCGGGCTTGTTATAGATTTCACGTTCTCGGCGTTGTAATCTGCAACATCGCACAAAACCCCGCCATTCTTCCACTAAAAATTACAATCCTGATTTCAGCACGTTAGAGAAATACAAACTTCTGGCACGAGCCTTGTTTAAGGCCGGACATCACTTTTAACGCGAGGTTAGCAAAATGAGCACCATCCGAGAAACGATTGAAGACACCTACGCTGCCAATGCCTTTGCCGAACGGGGACTGACCAGGGACGCCCAGATTCTGCTCAAGGGTGAAAGCCGTCAGACGGCGGTCAAGGCCGATGCCGTCAAGCAGGTCGAAAAGCGCCCGCGTCCCACGCTCCACGCCAAATAGGACCACAACTGCGCAGGAGCGAACAGATGCCTCGAAACTGGTTACGAAACACGTTGCACCCGGGCACGCCCAGCCTGCGGCGCGCCAAATCCGTCGAAGACCGCCTGGCCGACTACACCGAAGCCGTGGCCCTGGCCGAGGCCGGGGAACAGATGCTGGCCTCGGACGTCATCCGTCACAGCGGCACGGGGCGCAGGCGCATTCTGGTCATCGGGCACGGCTGCACCTTCTCCTCGCACCTGGGGGAATACGCCCTGAGCGTGGCGGAACGGATGGGCAGCGACCTGCTCTTCCTGAGCGTCGGCCTGCCCAAGAAAGACCCGAACTGGCGCGAGTCGTTCAGCCAGCTGGCGGATAGCGCCGCCGGACCGTGGCGGGAAGCCGCGGAACGGCAGAATTTGAATGTCCAGCACGAAGTGCGGTTCGGCATCGTGGACGAGGCCGTGAGCGAACTCGTCCGCAGTTGCGGCAGGATCGAATTCATCCTGAGCGAACCGGAGGAAGGCGAGCAGGTCCTGGGCCAGACGGGCCTGGCCCTGTTCACGGTCAAATGATGCCCGTTCACACCATGCGGATGGACACCACCACTTTCGCTTCCGCCCCCTCGCAAACCCGGGGCGCATCCGCCAGGGGCCGCACCCTGGCGACCCAGGAGACACCATGGCCACGTTGGTTCTGAAAGTGATCCCGTTTTTCGGCTGGATCCGAACATATTCCGCCGCCCATCTGAAAATGGATTTCATGGCCGGACTGACCGTGGCCCTGGTGCTCATCCCCCAGAGCATGGCCTATGCCCAGCTCGCGGGACTGCCGCCCTACTACGGGCTGTACGCATCCTTCCTGCCGCCCCTGGTGGCGGCCCTCTTCGGCTCCAGCCGCCAGCTCTCCACCGGCCCCGTGGCCGTGGTCTCGCTCATGACCGCAGCCTGCCTCGAACCCCTGGCCACGGCGGGCAGCGAGAGCTACCTCGCCTACGCCGTGCTGCTGTCCCTGGCCGTCGGCTTTTTTCAGCTGTCCCTGGGCGTCCTGCGCCTGGGACTGGTCGTCAATTTCCTCTCCCACCCGGTGGTGGCCGGGTTCACCAACGCGGCAGCCATCATCATCGCCACCAGCCAGCTGGCCAAGATGTTCGGGGTGTCCGTGGACAGCGCCGAACACCATTACGAGACCGTGCTGCGGGTCTTCCGGGCGGCCATGAACTACACGCACTGGCCGACCCTGGCCCTGGGCGTCTTCGCCTTCGCCCTCATGTTCGCCCTCAAGCGCTTCTGCCCCCGCGTCCCGAACGTGCTTGCGGCCGTGGTCCTGACCTCGGTCTTCGCCTGGGGCACGGGATTCGAGCACAACACCGCCATCGGCCTCCAGTCCCTGGCAGCCCCTCAGGCCACCGAGGCCGTGACCGCCTACAATGCGGCCATGCAGGCCCAGGCCGATCTCGCCGCCAGGCGCACGGCCCTGAACGCGGCCATGGAAGAGGCCAGGACGCATGACGAACCCTTCGCGGTCGCCGACGGGGAGCATGAGTTGCGCCGCCTGTCCCTGGAAATGGAGATCACCAGGAGCAAGGCCAGAAGCCTCAGGGAAGCGCTGCGCGGCATGCTCTTCCAGGCCGTGACGGAAGCGGACGGAAGACAGAAATTCTACCCCCTCGGCAGCCCTCTCCCGAACGGAGAGGTCAACGACGGCCGGACCTGGCGCGTCCGCGTCGGCAACTCCGCCCTGGACCCGTTGTCCCTGACCATGATCGGCGGGGGCGCGGTGGTTGGCGCCGTGCCCGGGGGCCTGCCGCCCTTCAGCGTGCCGCATTTCGACGCGGGGATCATGCTCCGTCTTCTCCCCAACGCCGTCATCATCGCACTGCTGGGGTTCATGGAAGCCATCTCCATCGCCAAGGCCATGGCCGCGAAAACCGGGCAGAGCCTGGATCCGAACCAGGAGCTCATCGGCCAGGGTCTGGCCAACATATTCGGCGCCTTCAGCAGGAGCTACCCGGTGTCCGGGTCCTTCTCCCGCTCGGCGGTCAACCTGCAGGCCGGCGCCCAGACCGGGTTCGCGAGCGTGTTCACCAGCGCCATGGTGCTCGTGGCCCTGCTCTTCTGCACCCCCCTTCTCTATCACCTGCCGCAGTGCACCCTGGCGGCGGTCATCATGATGGCGGTCATCGGCCTGATCCAGCCCGCGGGGTTCCTGCACGCCTGGAAGGTCGCCAGATACGACGGCGCCATCTCGGTCATCACCTTTCTGGCCACCCTGGCCTTCGCCCCCCACCTGGACAAGGGCATCATGATCGGCGTGATTCTGTCCCTGGGCGTCTTCCTGTACCGCAACATGCGGCCCAAGGTCAGCTCCCTGGCCAGGACCGGAGAAGGCGAGCTGCGCGATGCGACCCGCCACGGCCTGGCCCTGTGCACGCACGTGGACCTCGTCCGCTTCAACGGACCGCTCTTCTTCGCCAACGCGAGCTTCCTGGACGAGGCCATCACCCGCCGGCTGCAGTCCAAGAAGCGCCTGCGGCACATCGTGCTGGTGGCCAAAGGCATCAACGATATGGACGCGTCGGGCGAAGAGGCCCTGTCTCTGGTCGTGGACCGCTGCCGCAGTCGGGGCGTGGACATCTCCCTGGCCGGCGTCAACGACACGGTCATGGCCATCCTGGCCCGCAGCGGCCTCCTGGACAAGATCGGACGGGACCACATCTACGCCAACATGGAAAAGGCCCTCTGCACCGTGCACGCCGACGCCCACCACGGGAGCGACGAGGCACGGTGCCCCCTGACCTCGGCCTGCCAGCTGCACGTGCGGCAACAGATCGCGCAGCCACGGCCCAGAGCCTTCGCGGCCGCCGGCGCCGCGCATGACGATCGACGGTAGCGACCAACGCAACACACCCGCTGCAAGCGGTTAACACAAACACGGAGAACACAATGGCCACATCGCAATCTGACAAGAAGCCCATCGGACGGACCCTGGTTTTCGGCGCTCTGACCGCCGCCTTCTACACGGGATTTTTCGCCTACGGCGACGCCATCGCGGCCCAGTTCGCACAGGGATCCTTCTGGGCGGCCGGTCCCATCGCCACGGTCTTCGCCGTGTCCTACCTGCACGGCGAGTTCGCCAGCAACCTGTGGGCGACCCTGGGCATCTCCGCGGTCCACAAGGAAACCCGCAAGACCGCCGAAGCCACCAAGCGTCCGGCCCAGCGCCCAGTCCTCAACGCCTGATCGACCGTCACGAAGGAGACATCACAATGGATATCTTAAGCCTCGATCCCACCAAGTTCATCGACCTCAACGCCATGGCCGTCACCTTTCTCTTCCTGGTCGGGTTCATCGGCGGCCTGGTCAGCGGCTTCATCGGCTCCGGCGGCGCCTTCGTGCTCACCCCGGGCATGATGAGCCTGGGCGTGCCCGGCACCGTGGCCGTGGCCAGCAACATGTGCCACAAGTTCCCCAAGGCCCTGGTCGGCGCCATCAAGCGCTTCCGCTACGGCCAGGTCGACGTGAAGATGGGCCTGATCATGGCCGCATCGGCCGGCATCGGCGTGCAGGTCGGCATCAAGATCCAGCAGATCATCCTGGCCATGTGGGGCCAGGCCGGGTCGGACCTCTACGTCAGCCTGTCCTTCGTCTTTGTGCTGGTCTTCGTGGGCGGCTACGTCATGAAGGACGCCATCAAGTGCGCCCGTAACGGCGGCGAGGAGGAGACGACGGCCCTGGCCAAGCGCCTGCAGAAAATCGAACTGTGGCCCATGATCAATTTTCCCCGCTCGGGCCTGCGCATCTCCCTGTGGTTCACCCTGCCCGTGGGCTTCGCCACCGGCATCCTGGCCGCCACCATCGCCGTAGGCGGGTTCGTGGGCGTGCCCGGCATGATCTATGTCATCGGCGTGCCCGGCCTCATGGCCTCGGCCACGGAACTCGTCATCGCCTTCGTCATGGGCCTGGGCGGCTCCATCAACTGGGCCATGCACGGCATGGTCGACATCCGCCTGGTGCTCATCATCCTCGGCGGGTCGCTCCTGGGCGTCCAGCTCGGCGCCATCGGCACGACCTATGTCCGGCCGCACATGATCAAGATGGTCATGGCCACCATCATGCTCATCGTCGCCGTCAGCCGCGGCCTGGCCCTGCCGACCTACCTGGTCAAGCTCGGCCTGATGGAACTGCCCGAATCAACCCTGGGCCTGCTCAAGAACGTGAGCTTCGCCTCCATGTGCCTGGCCCTCCTGGTCGGCTCCGTCATCATCCTCGGCAGCATGTGGCAGGGCCGCAAGGCCCAGGCCGGAGCCGCGAGCTAGACGCCCCCGGCTTTCTTTGAAATGCACCAAGCGGGCCCCGCCATCACGGCGAGGCCCGCTTTTTTTCTGACCGGCGCGACATTACCCGCAGGCCGCTTTTCATGGCGTCCGATCTGCGCTATGCAACGTCCAAGCGTATGCGCCCCCGCTGTCACATCTCCGTCACAATCGCCTCAACATCCTGTAACATTGCGCGCCTAGTTACTCCTCCAACGCATGATGCGAAACTCAAGTTTGAAACATCGCCAAGGAGGCACCATTATGAACCGTTTCCTGAAAAAAACCGTTTTCGCCCTGGCCCTGCTGGTCGTCGGCAGCGGCATGGCCCATGCCCGTGACCAGGTCAAAATCTCCGGCTCATCCACGGTCTTCCCCTTCTCCAGCTATGTAGCCGAAGAACTGGGCGCCACCACCAAATTTCCCGCACCGGTCGTCGAGTCCACGGGTTCCGGCGGAGGCCACAAGCTGTTCGGTGCCGGCATGGGCCCGAACACCCCCGACATCGCCAACTCCTCCCGCCGCATGAAGGACAGCGAGTTCGAAGCCGCTGCAAAGAACGGCGTCGTCGACATCACCGAGGCCAAGATCGGCTTCGACGGCATCGCCGTCGCCCAGAACAGGGACAACGAGCCCATGAGCATCACCCTTGAGGAACTGGCCATGGCCGTTGCCGCCGACGTGCCCGTCGACGGCAAGATCGTCCCAAACCCCTACAAGATGTGGAACGAGATCAACCCGAGCCTGCCCGCCCGCAAGATCGTCTTCTACGGCCCGCCGACCTCCTCCGGCACCCGCGACGCCTTCGAGGAGATGGTCGTGGAGAAGGTCTGCGGCAAGATCGAGGGTTACGAAAAGGGCTACAAGAAGATCCGTCAGGACAGCGCCTACGTCCCGGCCGGCGAGAACGACAACCTGATCGTGCAGAAGCTCTCCAAGGACAAGGACGCCTTCGGCATCTTCGGCTACAGCTTCCTGGAAGAGAACGCCGACACCATCCAGGCCGCGGCCATCGGCGGCGTGACCCCCGACGCCGAGACCGTCGCCTCCGGCAAGTACCCCATCTCCCGCTCCCTGTACTTCTACATCAAGAACGCCCACTACGACGCCATCCCCGGCCTGAAGGAATACGTGGAACTGTTCATGAGCGAGAAGATGATCGGCAAGGACGGCCTGCTGAAGAGCATCGGCCTCATCCCGCTGCCTGACGACGCCCGCGCCAAGGTCCGCGAGGACGTGCTGGCCAAGAAGAAGCTGACCCTGGATGACCTGAAGAAGAAGTAAGCCCCAGGCTCAACCATGTCCCCGAAGGGCCGAGCCGTTATCCGACGGACCGGCCCTTTGCCGCGACCGACACAAAGCGAGGAATCTCGTGACCACAACCTACCTGGCCCAATACCTCTTCGCCGGCCTCCTGCCCCTGGCGCTCTTCGGCTATCTCGCGGGCCGCAGGAAGATCCGCGCCCAGCAGGACCCCAGCGCCAGATACAAGGCCTCCGAAAACCTGTTCGGCTGGTACGCCGTGACAAGGATGCTCCTGCCCGCAGTCATCGTCAGCGCGGGCGCGACAATCCTGGACCTCTTCGACCTCATGGAGGTTCCCTGGCCCATGGTCGCGGCCACGGCACTGCTGCTTGGCGCAGGCGCCATGTGGATCGGCCTCAAGGCCATCAACCCGGGGCTGCGGGTACGCACGGCCCTGGAGAAGACCATCGTCAGGGTCCTGCTGCTGGCCTCCCTTATCTCCATCCTGACGACCATCGGCATCGTGCTGTCCATCGTCTTCGAGGCCGTCCACTTTTTCCGCATCGTCAATTTCTGGGACTTCCTGACGGGCACGACCTGGAACCCCGACGGGGCCACCATCGGCGAGGACGGCGGCGCCCAGCACCTCTTCGGCTCGGTGCCGCTCTTCGCCGGCACCTTCATGATCACGGCCATCGCCATGTGCGTGGCCATCCCGGTGGGCCTCTTCTCGGCCATCTGCATGTCCGAGTACGCATCCCTGCGCGTCCGGCGCATCGCCAAGCCCGCCCTGGAGATCCTGGCCGGCATCCCGACCGTGGTCTACGGCTTCTTCGCGGCCATCACGGTCAGCCCCTTCATCGTGCGCCTGGCCGAAAGCGTGGGGCTGCAGGCGGATTTCACCAACGCCCTGAGCCCCGGCCTGGTCATGGGCATCATGATCATCCCGCTGGTCTCCTCCCTGTCCGACGACGTCATCAGCTCCGTGCCCCAGAGCCTGCGCGAGGGCTCCCTGGCCCTGGGCGCCTACCCGTCCGAGACCATCAAGCGGGTCGTGCTGCCGGCCGCGCTGCCGGGCATCGTCTCGGCCTGCCTGCTGGCCATCTCCCGCGCCGTGGGCGAAACCATGATCGTGGTCATGGCCGCCGGCCTGCAGCCCAACCTGACGTTGAACCCGCTGGAAGGGATGACCACGGTCAACGTGCGCATCGTCGACGCCCTGACCGGCGACCAGGCCTTCGACAGCCCCGAGACCCTGGCGGCGTTCGGCCTGGGCCTGGTTCTGCTGGTCCTGACCCTGTGCCTGAACATCGTGTCCCTGACCGTCATCCGCAAGTTCCGTCAGAAATACGAGTAGGAGAAACCATGAGCATCCACATCGACCCGCGCAGCCTGCGCAAGCGCAAGAACCGCGAAGCCCGGTTCAAGGCCCTCTCCTACATGGCCATCTCCGTGGCCGGCATCTTCCTGGTCATCTTCTTCGCCGACATCGTGCGGCAGGGCTACACGGCCTTCCAGCAGACCGAAATCGCCGTCGAGGTGACCTATACCCAGGAAATCTACGACAACCCGCGCTCGGCCATCGACGGGAAGATCGCGCCCCTGGTCAGCCGGGGCGTGACCCGCATCCTGCCCATGCATCTGCGCGAAAACCCGCAGCTCATGGGCAAGACGGAAAAGCTCTGGGTCCTGGCCAACGCCGAGGTGGACCAGCACGTCAAGGGCAAGGCCAACCGGCTCAAGCCGCGGGAAGTCACCCTGGTCGACGAAATGCGCGCGGCAGGGGAAATCAGGAAGGCCTTCAACACCGGGTTCTTCACCAACGGCGACTCCAAGCTGCCGGAAATGGCGGGCATCCTCTCCGCGGCCGTGGGCACCCTCTACCTCCTGGCCATCACCTTCGCCTTCAGTTTCCCGGCCGGCGTCATGGCCGCCATCTACCTGGAGGAATTCGCGCCGGACAACCGGCTGATGAACATCGTCGAGGTCAACATCAACAACCTCGCGGCCATCCCGTCCATCCTCTTCGGCCTGCTGGGTCTGGCCATCTTCATCAACTTCATGGGCTTCCCGCGCTCCTCGGCCCTGGTGGGCGGCCTGACGCTGGCGCTCATGACCCTGCCGGTCATCATCATCGCCACCCGCGCGGCCATCCGGGCCATCCCGGACTCCATCCGCGAGGGGGCCCTGGCCCTGGGCGCCACCCACTGGCAGGTGGTCTGGGACCACGTCCTGCCCCTGTCCCTGCCGGGCATCCTGACGGGCACCATCATCGGCCTGGCCCGCGCCATCGGCGAGACCGCGCCGCTCCTGATCATCGGCATGGTGGCCTACATCCAGGACATGCCCCGCGGCGTGACCAGCGCGGCCACGGTCCTGCCGGCCCAGATCTACGTCTGGTCCTCGGAGTCCCTGCGCGCCTTCACCGAGCGCACCTCGGCCGGCATCATCGTGCTGCTGGTGGTGCTTTTGTCCATGAACGCCGTGGCCATCCTGCTGCGCAACAAGTACGAACGGAAATGGTAGCCGCGGCCTGACCGCAGCGACGGCGCGCCATCTCCGCCATGCCGGGGCCGCTGCTTGACGATGTCCGTCCGTCAAGATAGCGGCCTTCGTTGTCTTTGCTCCCCTTCCGAAATGTCATCGAGGCCGACATGTCACAGCGCAGCACCATCAGCTACTTTCTCGAATCCATCATCCTTTCCGTCCTCGGCCTGGCGGCCGCCTTCTTTCTCGGCTTCCAGTCCGGGGGTATGGCCGGCGGCCTGGCCTTCCTGCTGACCACGACCCTGCTGGCCTGCCTGGAAACCTCCGTCTCCCTCGACAACGCCGTGGTCAACGCGACAGTGCTGCGGGTCATGACGCCCTTCTGGCGCATCATGTTCCTGACGGTCGGCATCGCCATCGCGGTGTTCGGCATGCGCATCCTCTTCCCCATCCTGATCATCTCCGTGGCCGGGAACATGGAGTTCGGACAGGCCTGGATCATCGCCACCACCCGGCCCGAGGAGTACCGGCACATCATGGAAGGCAGCCACCTGGGCATCATGGGCTTCGGAGGCACGTTCCTGCTCATGGTCGCCCTGACCTACTTCCTGAACAAGGAGAAGGAGACGCACTGGCTTCCCGTGGTCGAGAAGCTGCTGGTCAAGGTGGGGGGAGTCGACAACGCCGCGGCCAGCATGGCCATCGGCCTGGTCATGGTCACGACCATGTTCCTCCCGTCCACGGAGAAGTACGTCTTTCTGATCAGTTCCCTGAGCGGGTTCGCGGTGCACGCCCTCATCGACGTGCTCAAGCATGTGGTGGGCGGCGGCGACATCGCCACCGTGGCCGGCAGGAACGGGCTGGTGGGCTTTCTGTATCTGGAAGTGCTCGACAGCAGCTTTTCCTTCGACGGCGTGGTGGCGGCCTTCGCCATCACCAACAAGTTCTGGCTCATCGCCATCGGCCTCGGGATAGGTGCCCTCTTCGTGCGCTCCATGACCGTCTTCCTCGTGGCCACGGGCACCCTGGACCAATACAAATATCTGGAGCCGGCCGCCTTCTGGGCCATCGGCTTCCTGGTCCTGGTCATGTTCATGTCCGCCGCGGGGCACCACCTGCCCGGCGGCGAGGTGACCACCGGCCTGGCCAGCATGGTCATTCTCGGGGCGGGCGTTCTGACCAGCATCTTCCAGAAGCGGATCGAGGACCGGCTGCGCGAGTGCAGGCAGGAACGTGACTCCGGAAGACTGTAACGGACGGAAGTGGAACCCACGATGCCGATTCTTCCCGAAGACGAACAGGTCCGGGGCGGGGTCTACCTCTGCCAGACCGGCCGCTGCACGTCCTGCGGCAGCTGCTGCGGGCTCTACAACGTCCGCGGCCTGTCCCGCGAGGGCCTGCGGGCCGTACTCGATGACCGCACCCGTGCGTTCGCTTCGGTCCCCCGCAGCATCGACGCCATCCTGGCCTTCGAGCAGGACCGCCTGACCCTCGAAGGCAACGACTACCCCATCCCGGATTTCCACCACTGCGTCTTCGTCGGCCTGATCCGCGACGGCGGCGAACGCGTGGGCTGCCTACTCCACCCCCTGGCCGACGGCAACGCCGGCGTGGACTGGCGGGGCCTGAGCTTCTACGGCGGGGCGGCCTGCAAGCACTTCTTCTGCCCGACCTACGACCGGCTGGAAGCGAGGTGGAAGCGCCTGGTCCGCCATGTCGTCGACGACTGGTACGCCTACGGCCTGATCATCCCCGAACACCGCCTCCTGGCCGCCCTGCTCGGCGCCGTCGAGGCCCGCCTGGGCCGCGAGTTGGACCCGGACGACCTCTCGCCCGACGGCCGGGCCGCCCTGGCGGACCTGCTGCGCGTCAAGCCCGACTGGCCGCTGCGCGGACCCGACACGCCCCTGGCCCGGAACTTCTTCAGCACCCACCGGCCCTGCCCCTTATACACA
>JABNAD010000901.1_pt1 | contig 13571 bp, 12 predicted proteins | sample 7240381 | NCBI WGS metagenome assembly JABNAD01 (sample SAMN11332834, study PRJNA596920) | anaerobic digester metagenome | biome: digested sludge; isolation source: digested sewage sludge-derived enrichment culture grown on H2/CO2 | place: Germany: Goettingen
TGCACTGATAGTAATTGTACCCGGACATACTCCTACTGAGGGTGCCACTTCAGGGTCTGCATCTGGCGGAGGCACCATTACTCCAGATGGTGAAATGGTACTAATAACACCTGAAGAATCTAAAAATCCAGTAGTTACTGATTTAAAAAAATGGTTCTTATCAGGTAACTGGGTTGATGAGAAGCTACGCAGACAGTGATTACATAAACGTTGAGATTCTTGTAACGGGATACGATGTAAAAGGAAATGAAATCAATGAAAAGGAAGGATTAATTGCTAAAATTAAAGTTAATGAAACTTCACAGTACACAGTAATCTTAACTCCCCAAAATGGTAAAGTTGTTTCATCGGCTGATGTTACTGTGTTGAATGCGACAGCTGTATAATCCTCCCATTTTTCTCTTTTTAAATAAAATTTAATAAAAAGAATTAAAATAAGAATAAAAAAGATGATTGATCATAGGGTCAAAATAAACTCTAAAACTGGAAGTCCAACCAATGGAATCTGAAAAGGAAAGAACCCAGAACCTGAAAAAATTCAGAAACTACAGAAAATCCCTCAAGGCCAGCGAAGCCGAACTCCTTGAAAAGCTTCAGAACTTCCAAAGGGACAAAAAAGGTAGTGAAAACAGTTCAGAGGAATCTGAAAATGATTTGAAACCTCTGAATCCTGACGATGCAGGTCAAGTCTACATCATCTCCCAGTTAAAGGTTGCAAGGGCCATGCCAGAGGTTCTGGACCAGCACATCACCATGCTGGAGGAAGGCGAGGACATAGACCATGTTCTTGTATCCTTCGAGTACCATGTTTACAAGGTTAAAAAGGATGTTTACTCTGACATGGGTGACTGGGAGGTTCTTTTAAAATTCATACCAGAGGACAGAAAATTCCAGATACAGAGGGATCCCAAGGGGCCGGGGGATCTCATTTTAAAGGAACTGATCTGGATAAAAGATTACGAAAAGGGACTGAAGGGTATGGGCTTTGACAGAATTTAGGATAATCCCCTCATTTTTTTCATTATTCATAAGGTTCATTTAAGAAAATCAGGGAACATGAAATTAAATATAAAAGTGAATTAAAACAAACTGAATTCAATAGATATTATAAAAAAATTTTATTATAAAAAAAATCATCATCATTCTAATGGGAATTATAATTCAACCAACGACATCGTGTTGGTAAATCAGGTGCGACCATGAAAGTTTCAGATAAGGCAGTATCAATTAAAAATCATGAAATCACAGCATTAGAGAACCTTGAAAAGTTCCATGAAACAATAGAAAGGGAAAACCCTAAAATAAACGCTTTTTTAGAGGTTAAAGTTGATGAGGCAATGGTTCTTGCAGAGAGTATTGATAAAAAGATTCAGAACGGCGAGAAAACAGGTAAACTTGCAGGACTCGTTATTGGGGTTAAAAGCAACATCAACGTTGAGGACTTCCACATCACAGCAGCTTCCAGAACCCTTGAAAACTACCTTGGAAGCTACGACGCCACAGTGGTAAAGAGGATAAATGAAGAAGACGGTATCATCATTGGAATGACCAACATGGACGAGTTTGCAGCTGGAAGTTCCACAGAAACATCCGCATTCGGAGCAACAGACAACCCTGCAGCCCCAGGCAGGATCCCTGGTGGTTCCAGTGGGGGAAGTGCAGCAGCAGTTGCAGCGGACATGTGCGACCTGAGCATAGGTTCAGACACAGGTGGTTCCATAAGAAACCCTGCATCCCACTGCGGAGTTTTTGGATTCAAACCAACCTACGGTGCAGTTTCAAGGCAGGGACTCCTTGACCTTGCAATGAGCTTCGACCAGATCGGACCCTTCTCACGTGATACTGCAGGCACAGCTCTTATGCTGGATGTCATAGCAGGAAACGACCCAACCGAGTGCACATCCCTTGCATGGGAGGTTCCAGATTTCACAGCCATAGCAGCAAAGGCAGGGGCCGATCCAGAAAATTCACTTAAAGGTGTTAAACTGGGGGTGGTCAAGCAGTTCCAGGACGTGTCAGACGAGAAGATCGTTAATATAATTGAAGAATCCATTAATAAAATGGAAGAGGCAGGGGCAGAAGTAGTTGAATTAAGCTTCGATCACATTGATTTGTGCCTACCTACCTACTACCTCATAAACTACGTTGAGTTCTTCTCAGCAACAAGGAAGTACGACGGCCGTAAGTACGGAGAGAGGATCGAGGAAGCCTGTGGTGAGGAAGTGCTCAAAAGGATCCACATGGGTGCATACATAAGCCAGCAGGAATTCAGCGGCAAGTACTACAAAAAAGCCCTCCAGGCAAGATCCCTCATAAGAAAGGAGATGAACACTCTCCTGAAAGATGTGGATGCCATTTGCGGACCAACAGTTCCAAAATTACCCCACAAAACAGGCACCTCCCTTGAAACAATGGAGATGTACGCCTACGACGTCCTGACTGTTATAGCAAACCTTGCAGGAATACCCGCTGCAAGCATGCCTGCAGGAGATGTGAACGGAGTGCCTGTGGGACTGCAGTTCCAGGCAAAACCACTGGACGATGCTAGGATAATCGAGCTAATGGCTGCATTTGAATCCATCCAGTAAAATGGTGGAAATAAAAGAAAATATGCTTCTTTTATTCAAAATTCTTTTTTTATTTTACTATCTTCAAGTTACTCCTTCTTTTACTCATTTAATATTATTATTCAGTAAAATCTATCTTCCAAGTTCCCAAAACTTAATTAAACCCCTGGAAAATAATTTTTATTCAAAATTCATATTAAAAAAATTTTTATTCAATTGCTTCTAATATCCCAATGAACGGTTCTAAAAAAGATGCAGGGTTTTAAAAAAAGTAAAGGTTTGGACTGGTAAAAATGAAAAAAATCGGATTTCTATATGTAAAAGGTGCCGTACCTGGATTTGAAGACTTCGGACACCTTCCAACACACCTTTTAAAGGAAAATGGAATGGTCAACGGTTTACCTGCCCACAGGGAACTGGACGGACTAATAATCCCCGGTGGCAGTATAGTGGAATCCCAGAGCTTAACAAAGGATCTTAAAAGGGAGATACGCCTCCTCGACAGGGAGGGCAAGTTCATCTTAGGGATGTGCTCAGGGTTCCAGGCCCTCGCTAACAAAACAGATATAGGCAGAAAATCCCCCTGCCCAGTTGAAAAGGAGGGATTGGGACTTCTTGATGTTACCTTCCATCCAATGATAGGCACGGACAGGGTTGAAGCTGAGGTCACTGGAAACTCCTTTTTAACAGAAGGACTGATTGGGGAGAAGGTAACAGGTTTTCACTGCCACACCTACGGAGAAATAAGGGGAGATGCACCCTCCATAATTGAATCCGCGGTTAAAAGGACGAATTACAGGAACAATCCTCGCAGAATAGTTTCAGGGGTCAGAAACGATGATGGAAACGTTGTTGGAACCATGGTTCACGGCGCCCTTGATGAAAACCCAGAACTCGCTCGAAACATCCTGAAATTCATAGATGCAAGTGAAGAGGATATTGAAGAGATTCATGATGCAAACAAAATTCTCCTAAACGAAATAAGAGGAGAAATAGGTGTGAACACAGGGATACGTGCAGATTACAGAACTGCAGAGGGTTCAAAATCTCCAAGGGCAGTTATGATTGCAAGCACAGGCTCTGATTCTGGTAAAACCTTCCTAACAACGGGCCTTGCAGGGGTTCTAAGGAAGCGTGGCTATAAGGTGTGTGTTCTCAAAGTGGGACCAGACACCAGGGACATAGTACCGGCACTCTACCTCAACAAGGAAAAGATGCAGCCCTACTCATCCATAGAGATAGGGGGGCTGGGATGGAAGGATTTAAAGGACACATTAAAGGATGTTAAATCAAAGAGCTATGATTTTATCCTCATAGAGGGAGTTATGAGCATATTCACAGGACTCCTGAACCAAAAAACTCCATTTTCAGGGGCAGAAATAGCAAAAGCAGCTGATATCCCAGTTTTACTCGTAGCAGGATGCAACAAGGGAGGAATTGAAACAGCAGCAGTTGATCTTGTGGGTCACACTGAGATCATGGATAAACTCGGCCTGAAAACCAGGGGAGTCATCCTTAACAAGGTTTACGATGAAGGGATAGCAGGTTCTGCATCATCCTTCATAAAATTGAGAACTGGACTGGACTTCGTTGAAACTGTTCCAAAGGTCAAACTCGCTGAAAGGGGTAACACACCTGAAGTGGAAATAAAACTTGAAGATTTCTGCCTCAACGCAATGAGAACAGTTGAAGAAAACCTGGACGTTGAAAGAATAATTCAGATAGCTGAAGAAATAGAATTCAATGGTTATGATTCATTTGATGATATTTTGAAGGTTTTTAAATGAAATATCTTTTTTGCACTGAAAAAACAGAAATACAAATCTAATTGCTGAAAAAGAATAAATAATTAAAAAGTAAAAATAATTCAATTTTACTCTTTTTTAGATACAAAGTCTTCATAGGCCGCTATAACATCATCACCGCTCATAAATACGAGTCCGTGTTCTTCAGCGTATGCTTTTGCCTTATCAGTTGTTAGGGAGCCGCCTGTTTCATCGTCCATCATTTCACAGCACACAGCAACCTGTGTTAATCCGCACATCTCTGTGAGGGCTATGCTCATCTCTGTGTGGCCTTTCCTTTCAAGAACGTGTTTATCTGCTGCCTTCAGCATGGTAACATGGCCTGGAGCCCTGAAGTGTTTGCCGAATTCACCCTGTTTTCCTTCCTTGCAGAGTAAGGCTAACTCTTTGATGGTCATGGCCCTATCGTTGTCTGTTATGCCTGTGAAGGTTTTCCTGTGGTTGATGGTTATGGAGAATGCAGATTTTTCATCGTAGGGAATGTCGTTTGGTGAGAGCTCAGTAAGAACAGGGTACTTAGAGCTTGCCTCTTCCATTATGTCAGTCATGAATGGAACTCCAAGTTTTTCCATGTTCTCAGCAGACACAGGTACACAGAAAAGACCTCCTGCATCGTTTCTCATCTGGGTCATGTGCTCTGGGGTCATGAACTCCCCGGCCACTATCATGTCTGTTTCCCTTTCCCTGTTGTCGTTGTCAAATATTAAAACGATTTCTCCGTTTTTCAATGCTTTCAGTGCTTTGTTTATCATTAAATCACAACTTTTTAGTTTAAATGTAAATCTACACAAAATTATGTATTAAATATCCAATCTTGCTACGATCCCTTTAATTCCTTTTAATTTTGGTTCAAAAATCCACTTCAGTCGATAATTTTTACTTCAATTCTAATTCTATGATCCAAGTTTATAACTTTGTTGGAGCAGGTAACTTTCACTTATTCAATGTTCAGGGTAACAACATCTCCATCTTCAAGTTTCAAAGTTTTTCTAAGATTTACCTCGGCAATGAATTCAAGCACGTCCTGTGGATGTTTGGTTTTCACAGGAAAAACAAGTGCACCTTCAACTTCATTGTTCAGAGTAGCTTTTAATGCCTTAACATCTCCAAATTTATCTTTTCCACTGATTATAACGAATTTTTCAGGTTCTATGCCCTGGATCATCTTGATATTATTCACAGCTATTCCAATATTGAGGGTACCTACAAAGGGTTTTAAATCCAGTTTTTCCTTGAACTGTTCCCTGTAAATATCCTGTGACATGAAATATGTTCCTTTTCCCATTCCTGAAACTACGATTCCTTTAATCTCCATTTAACTCACTTTTAAAGTTTAGATTATACTGATATTCCCTAATAAATAATTCAAAAAATTTTCAATATTTTCATGAAATACTTAAGATCAAGCAATTAAATATAAAACAATTGATTATACGCCTTTAAAAAGCTTTTTAAGTATTTAGTAACGATTTTTTATTTTTATAATTCATATTTGAAGAAGTGATTGGGGTTATGTATTTCTTAACTTTAACCTTTTTGCAGGATTTTGACAAATGCATCTAAAAGGCTTTAAAAACTCAAAGAAAGCCCATACTTATTATAAATTCAATATATCCTATTAATTTTACTTTTATTAAGGGATCAATGACTGAATTCTTTGAATTTTAATACATATCTAATTACTTGTTAAAAAAATTGAAAATATTTATTTTGGGCTTTTTTACACTGAAAAACCTAATAGGTATCATTCTATGATTTTACAGTTCAAAGTCGAGAAGGTAGGTCCTCTAACGTCTATAACCTTATTTTTGCCGGTTATGTAGTTGAGTGCAACCTCATCAAGTCTTAAATTTATATCGGAGATGGATCTTGATATGGTGGTTCTCAGACTCACTTCTTCAGCCCCGCTCACAACCATCTCCTCAATTTTATAAGCTGCATTGGCTGCAAGTCCATTGATGTAGCGTATATTTGTGTTGACTCCATTTTCCACAGCTTTGAGTGCAGCTTCATCCTGAACATCTCCACCTTCAGGAACACCAATGATGTTGCCGTCTTGGATATGTATGGAGTTCATTGATGCAGGTCCAAGAAGCTTCGTGCCAGATTCAGGTTCCACAGCCACAACCTCTATATCTTTGCCCAGGAATTCTCCCTTGAATACTGTGAATTCACATGGGGAGTCTGCATCACCGTTTTCAGTCCAGGTTTCCAGGATACTGTTCATGAGGGCCCTGCCATCCGTTGTTGCAGGGTAGTAGTTTATCCTGAGCATGGTTGCAAGTTCCCTGTCTGTGAAACTCCAGCTTCCATAGGTCTGGGGATAAACCATCTCACGTACATCAGCCTGGTTGTGGAGTATCATGGCTATTCTCTCAGCCCCAACCCCCAGGTTCATAACGTCCTTGTCTATCCCGTACTTGGCAAGGGCTATGGGTGAGTACATTCCAAAGGTTGCAACTTCAACCCACTCCCTGAGCTTGGGATGGTAACCGTAAACCTCTGTCTGTGTGCCAGGTACGTAGTACTTGGATTTCTTTTCATCTGGCTGGAAACGGAACTTCTCAAATCCAAAGTGTTCCAGAAGACTCTCAGAAACAGCCATACCAACATCAAGGGAAACCTCATCATCCATCCAGACACATGAAGCTGAATGGTAGGTCATGAGGTGGCTTGAATCCTCACGCTGCTCCCTCCTGAAACACCTGTCTATGGAGAAGAGTTTCAGTGGCAGTTTGGTTTTATCGTGTATGGAGCTCAAGGTTACGAACCATCCTGATGTCATGTGGGAGCGCAGTGTTGTCTGATTTGCAACTGGTGTCAGTTCCCTGAGCTCTGGAAAAACCCTTTCAAGAACCCTGAGTCCAAGATCGTTTTCAACGTCAAGGGCAGATGAAACCTCCAGTACAAGGTCGTCACCACTGGTATCTCCCTTCTTGTACCCTCTGAAAACATCTTTAAGTCCCTGAACCTTTTCCTCAGTGAGTTTAACTCCAAGACCCTCGATCCGTTCAATCTTATCCATCCCAATACCTATATCTGGCCTTGGAAGTCCTGCAAGGTAAAAACAGCGGTCAAGAACTGCCGGTGCCTCTGGTCCGAACTGTTTGTAGATCTGTTCCTCGTCTATAAAAACAGGGTTCACTGTTTCATCGAATCCAAGCTTCATGTAGGCCTGACGGAGCTCTGCTATGGTATCGTAGAGCATATGACTTTTGCCTGTTTTGAAGTGCAGTCTTGGATACTCCTGGTCATGATGGGGTTTTTTGAGAGTTTTAGCAGTTTCAATCCATGCCTTTTCAAAATCTCTCTTTGCAAGTCTTACTATTTCCTTTCTTTTCAAATTATGCCCCCGTTAATTGTGATATGCTTTGATAATAGTTTTAATCGTTATACAACTATTTTTTTGTTATGATCCTTTTTATATTTATTTTATAACGGATGTGATATGGAAGTTGGGATCTTCGATCCTATCGGAACCTTCTCAGACCATCGTTAACATTCCATGTTATTCAATCCCATCATGATCATAAAATTAAATAAGATACCTCACTCAATCTCATAGCATGGTAAATGAAATAGTTGAATGCGATGTACTGATTATAGGTTCAGGCGGTGCAGGATGCAGAGCTGCCATAGAGGCCCGTAAACATGATTTAAACGTTTTAATAGTTTCAAAAGGATTATCATTCAAATCAGGCTGCACAACACTTGCAGAGGGAGGATACAACGCTGCCTTTGGCTATGTTGATTCAGAGGACAGTGTTGATGCACACTTCAACGACACAATCAGAGGAGGTGCCTACCTCAACGATTTAAACCTTGTGAGGGTGCTTGTGAATGAGGCCAAGGACAGGTTAACAGAACTTGAAGATTTTGGAGCCATCTTCGACAGGCAGGAATCAGGAAAACTCAATCAAAGACCCTTTGGAGGTCAAACATACAGACGTACGTGCTTCCAGGGAGACAGAACAGGCCATGAGATGATGATGGCCCTCAAGGAAGAAGTCATAAAGCAGGGAATCCAGACCATGGATGAGGTTATGATAACCTCCCTCATACCAAACGAAGGGGGAGATGCAGTGATAGGTGCCTGTGGAATATCCCTCAAGGACTCCGGTTTCATTGAGTTCAGAGCCAAATCAACTGTACTTGCAACTGGAGGGGGGGGATGGCTTTACCCCGTAACATCAAACGCAGTCCAGAAAACAGGTGATGGATTTTCACTGGCCTACGATGCAGGTGCGGACCTTCTTGACATGGAACAGGTTCAATTCCACCCAACAGGCATGGTCTATCCAGAATCTAGGAAGGGTGTTCTTGTAACAGAGGCAGTGCGTGGCGAAGGTGGAAAGCTCATAAATTCAGAAGGTGAACGTTTCATGAAAAACTACGACTCCCGGGGAGAACTTGCAACCCGGGACGTTGTTGCAAGGGCAATATACAATGAAATACGTGAGGGAAGGGGAACAGAAAATGGTGGAGTTTACCTGGACGTCACACACTTACCTCCAGAACTCATCGAGGAAAAACTGGAAACCATGCTCTTCCAGTTCCAGGACGTGGGCGTGGACATCAGAAAAGAACCAATGGAAGTAGCACCAACTGCACACCATTTCATGGGCGGTGCGAAGATAAATCCACAGGGAGAAACAACAGTAAGAAACCTATACGCTGCAGGTGAGGTTACAGGTGGTGTTCACGGTGCAAACAGACTTGGTGGAAATGCTCTGGCAGACACCCAGGTATTCGGTAAACGTGCAGGTGTAAAAGCAGCTAAAAACGCTCTTGATAATGATTTAAGTTCCAACCCTGCATACGTCCATGCAGAAGAAGACAGGATCCATGGTGTGGTTAAAGACGGTGATCACTACCCCCACGAAATCAAGAGAGAACTCAAGGAAACCATGTGGAAGAATGTTGCAATAATAAGGAATGAAGAGGGATTAAAATCTGCAATAACCAAACTGGAGGAACTCAGGGAAAAATCCCGGAACATGAAGGTTCCAGAGGGCTCAGGATTCAACAAGAACCTTCAGGACGCCCTTGAAATCGAGAACATCATCAAAGTTGCCATGTTGGTAACAGAATCTGCACTCCTGCGCCGTGAAAGCCGTGGAGCACATTACAGGGAGGATTACCCTGAAACCAATGATAAGTGGGCAAGGAGCATAGTCCTCAATAAGAACACGGATTTCAGGTACATTAAACGGGGACTGTCAACCTGCAGATTCAATTAAAATCTCCATTCATGTCTTTGAAATCCAAATTTTCCCTAAATTTCCATATTTAAAATGCCAACTAATAAATTGGAAATTATTCTGTTCTTTTTTTTGATATAATAATTATTTTGGATGTATTATGAATATATGGGTGATATCATAGATTTTAATCTAAATTCATGTTTTCAATTCTGTTCAGGAGGAAAAATAAGATGTACGATGTTGTAGTGGTGGGGGCAGGACCTGCAGGTTCTATGGCTGCAAAAAAGGCAGCTGATGCAGGCTGTAAAGTTTTGTTGGTTGAGAAGATGCAGTTGCCAAGGGAAAAATCATGTTCAGGTATTCTGATAAAAAAATCCATCAATACAGTGGAAAAAGAATTTGGAAAGATACCCCACAATTTACCGTGTAAAACAAAAAATAAGGGTATTGTACTTACAAATGAGGAAAATAAGGAGTTTAAATTTGAAAGTGAAGGACTCAATGTATGGAGAAGTTCATTCGATCAGTGGTTAAGTTTGGTGGCTGAAGATTCTGGTGTTGAGTTGCGACAGTCAACTTCAGTTATTTCATGTGAAGAAAAGGAAGATCACGTTGTTGTCAAGTTAAACTGCAATGGGACGTATTATGAAAAAACTAAAGTCATGATTGCCTGTGATGGTGCAACGAGTAAAATTAAACGTAGTTTAGGAAGGGGGCAGAACAACCAAATCATCACTTATCAAACCTTCTGCAGGGGAACGATAGATCTTGACGGTAGTTTTTTCTATGCTTTTTTAGACCCAAAGTTCTCCCAGTACGATGCATGGTTCAATGTGAAAGATGATTTTCTTGTTTTTGGTGTGGGTGTCAAAGAAGTATCTCTTATAAAAAATTATCATTCAAGGTTTCTTTCCTTTTTGGCTTCAGAGTTCAATGCCAAAATTCAATCCTCTGTTAGGGGAGAAATTGGAATACTTCCATGTGTAATGCCGGGATACGGCACTGATCTGGGAAATGGGAGAGTTTTGTTTGCAGGTGAAGCAGCCAATTTTCTTAATCCTATGGGAGAAGGCATATCTGGTGCATTAATAACTGGAGCCATGGCTGCAGAATCTGCAGTATCGCTTTTTGAAGATAATTTAAATATAAATAATCTGGTGGATCTTTATAAAAACAGGGTTGCAGATGAAAAGGAGTACATGATAAGACAGTGGAAGTTTCTAACTAAACTTTCTCCCAGATTCTCTTATTTAAACAAATAATAATGCCCTGACCGGGATTTGAACCCGGGTTATAGGATCCGCAATCCTAAGTGATATCCGCTACACTATCAGGGCAAGTTAATACTGAAAAATCGAGTAATTTCAATAATTAATTTTACTTTATTCTAGTTAAGATTTATGTTCTATTTAAGTTTGGTGCTGGATAGTTAAAAAATGCATAAGGGAACCCATCAAATTTTCCCGACTTTGCTTTTATTTATAAATTTTCAGAGTTTTAAGAATTTCAGAAGATGGTGGATGATCTCGTCACGTTCTGAACTTGGAAGGTAAAGGGTTTCACGGATGTTAATGGTGCTCTTACCAAAACAGGGATCCTTGAATATTCTACCATTGAATTCAATTGGTTCTCTGTAGCGGGGTATGAAATGCCAGTGAAGGTGTGGATCTGGATGGTTTTGAAGGTAGGATGAGTTCATAAGACTTCCCCAGTTGAACATGGTTGCATTGAAAGCTTTTTTGATGGTGTGTTCCATTCGGTTTACCACATAAAAAAATTCAGACCATTCTTCCTTTATTAAACCGGACAATTCACTTTCTTCTCTTTTTAAGGCCACAACGCATGTGCCAAGATTTTTTTGGTCAGGTGCCAGAAAAATGAGCCAGTACTCAACCTCAGCCATCATATCTCCATAACCCTGTTCACATACCTTTTCAAGAAATCTTGTTTTCATTTTATCATCTTCAACTATCTTTGATTTAAGGAGCATAGCTAAAATGGGTCATGGTATTAACAGGTAAAGTTGTATCGTGGTCACAACCAGTCCATAGGCCGCACCTGCCATCACCTGACCAGTGCTGTGTTTTTTAAGGGTTACCCGGCTCCACATCACCACGGGTATAATGGTTCCAAATAACATTCCTGGATAACCGAAGGCGTATATCATGGCAGCTGTGGGCCCTGCAACACCAAGGGCATGGAGGCTGATCTTCCAGAAAAAGGTTATAAAAAGCACGATCAACGTGTTTGAGAAGTAGCAGAACATGAGGGCGGTGGTTATAACTGGGGCCCCCAAGGCATACAAGATTAAAAAACCCATTAAATAGGATGATATTGCAAAGATAAGGGGTAACTTTCTTTTTTTCCTGTCGGTTATATCAACGTCTATCCCCTTCCTATTTATCCACAGCATAACTGTTGTGATTGGTAAGACCGTTGCAAAAACTGCACATATCAAAGTTAAAAATAAAAAATCATTGAAACTGAGGAGAAAGTAATTCAGAAGTGCGAATGTTGGTAGAGAAACAAGGGGAGGGTGGGTTATGGCAGATATAAACTTCGCAGAACCAATTCTTGATTGTGATGCAATATGGGGTTCCATAATCAAACACAGCCACATTTTTCAAAATACACAGAAGTTAATCCCCAATACCTTCCAATTAATGGAAATCACGAACTTAGGATCACTATCCCTTCAGATATGCTGAACATGATAACTGTATCTATATTATGGATCCTTCTCATAAAAAAAATGGGTGGTTTCCCTGGATGGGATAAAACTAAAGATAAAAATTAGGTTTACTACAAAATAAAATCAAATAAAAACTCTTTCACATCATCTCCAGACCCAGAGCTTGAAGATGTATCCTCCGTAACTCCTGCTTGAAACTTCAACGTTTTTAGCGCCTTCAAAATCTGCATTCGATGTTAAAACAGTTCCATTAAGCTGATTTTCCTCTGTTAGCCTGTAGTTAACTCCTGGAAGAGTTTTGTTCAGAAAAGAATCTGCAATTTCCCCTGCCTCATTGATACCAGTACCATCGTTGTGGTGCTCTGATAGAACCTTTGACATATTTTCCAGCAGACTCAAACCATTATTTTCCCTGTAATTGACCATGGCATTAATTGAATCCTGGGAAATATGTGACAGACGAATATCCTGGTTTGGAGCTTCAAGTGCAGAGTAATTAACATTAAAAATAGCGGTGATCACTATGAAAAGTGGGATGAGTGCTAAAACTGCATCCCAACTGAATATAAAACCTTTTTCATCCATTTTATCCCCCTGATTTCTTCTGAATTTTTTCAATTCATTTGGAGTGAAGAAGTTTAAGACCAGAAAAATTGAAGAATGGGTAAAAGAAGGAGGAAGTACTGTACGAATTAAAATTCGTATAATTTTTATATAAACCATTAGAGGCCCTTAAAAAAGGTTATCTTCCCCTAACCATATCCACAACCCTGTCCTTTTTATCTATTGCATCCATTGCAGCTTTTTCAACCTTTTCCTTCATTACTTCGAAGTCTTCAGGTTCAATGTCCCCAACGATCTTCTTTATCTTGGTGTATGCTGCTTCCCTGAAGAGTGGCTTCAGCTCCTCCTCAACCCCGTCCTTCACGAGCTTGGATTTACCACTTTCATCAACGTAACCAATTTCATCGATACCCACACCAACACCAGATATGACCTTTTTAACCCGTGATGCAACATCTTCTGGTGCTATGATCATCAATGAATCCACTGAAACACCCAGGGGGTCTATGTCAAGGTTTTCAAGCATCTCAAGCACCTTGGGGTTCACCATGCCCCGTATCTTGTCATCGTGGAAGGTCAGTCCCAGGCCTGTTGTTTTGGAGATTTCATGGGCATCTCCCCTGAGCCCACCGTTGGTCACATCGGTCATTGCATGAACCTCTGGAAGCAGTCCTGCCTGGAATATTGCTTCTGAGGATTTTATAAAGCTTATGTCCATGGTTTCCCAGACAACATCGAA
>JABNAD010000902.1_pt1 | contig 13557 bp, 15 predicted proteins | sample 7240381 | NCBI WGS metagenome assembly JABNAD01 (sample SAMN11332834, study PRJNA596920) | anaerobic digester metagenome | biome: digested sludge; isolation source: digested sewage sludge-derived enrichment culture grown on H2/CO2 | place: Germany: Goettingen
ACGGTGGTGCGGGAAACGTGGGGGCAGGGTAGAACGGTGGTTTTTTGTGGCCACCCGGCGGGGCGGCAAAAGCCGGCAAGAGCCGTTTTGCACAGTCGGCCTACTGGGGCTTTGTGTAAAAACCGCTTGCGGCTTTGTGGCCACTCTGCGGGGAGGAAAAAAGGGAAAGGTTTGTCGAGCGGAGGTGCGCGTGACTTTGATTATATTTTTACAGAAGAAAGGCGGATGCGGATATGCGAGGGAAATGGATTGCACGGGTCTGGCGGGCGGGGAAGACTGCCGAGGTATCAAAGTTTTTCATGCCGACGGAAAAACCGAAAAAGAAAGAAACCGGCCGCGGCAGCTCACAGAAGAAAAAAGACGCCAACGGATCACAAGCAATTCGGCGGCTGGCACGGATTCTGAATGCCAGTTTTCACCCGGGGGACTGCCTTTTGACGCTCCACTTTGACGCGGCGGGGCTGGACCGCATCCGGGGGAATCACGATACCGCGGATCACCAGATGATGCTTTTTCTGCGGCGCGCCCAATACGCCTACCGCAAGCGAGGTGTGATCTTCCGCTACGTGGGCATGACAAGCGAGATGGACGACGAGACGCTGGAGCCGGTCCGCCTGCACTGCCACTGCGTGGTATCCGGCGATTTGATCTCAAAGCCAGAGGGTTGCGACGAATATTTGCTCAGTGGGAAAAGGCTGAGTGAGGTTTGGGGATACGGAACGGTGGACGTGCAGACGTTGCGTCATCAGGACGATTACACGGCGCTGGCAGTGTATCTGTGCCGGCAGGCCCGGTGCCTGCCTGACGAAAAGCGGTGGCACCCAAGCCGGAACCTGCTGAAGCCGGATTGCGTAGACGTGGAGCTGACGACAGCGGCGATTCAGGACTACAACCGGCACAAGCGGAAGGGAATGCCTGCGCTGAAAATCGGGACGGACGGGCGGTTGTTGATTCCGACCCGATGCACCTGCCTTGACGACGGAGAATACATACCGGCCATCGGGACGCACTACGTGCGCTTTCTGATGCCGGAGGCCCGGAAGCTGGCGGAGCTTGTTCCGGAATACGAGCGCCGCGGCGGAGGGAGGCGGCGCACATGAGCTTTAAAAAACTGCGGGGAGTAAATCTGCCGGAAAAAAAGCAGGGACTGATCCGGTACACCTGCCTGAATATTCTGGATCAGCCGGTATGGATGCGAAAGAAATTTGAGCGCCTGTGCGTGGAGTGCGGGGGCGTGTATCACTGCGCTCTGCGGGAGATCATGACAACGGAACGGAGCGTTACGGAAGTGGCGCTGAAATACCATGTCAGCGAGAGCGTACTGTATGATTTTAGAAAAAAATTATACGAGAGCTGGTAGGACGACTATAATGTGCGTGTTCATAATTTGTTCACATGGTTACAAAAATGAAAAAACTCGGTAGCTGTTGAGGGAGAACGGTTACCGGGTTTTCATTTTCGTGATAACTGCGCCCTGCCTTGTGATAGCATAAAAATAACAAGAAACTTGAGACGCGGCGGGGAGGTGATGGCGCTGTGGCCGAAAAGCTGACGGAGGAGCAGCTAAAGGAGCTGCCGATTGAGAAGCTGGAAAAGCTGCTGACGGACAAGCAGGTCCTGTTTGTTTTTGAATATCTGCGGGACTTCAACGGAACACAGGCGGCCATCCGCGCCGGGTATGAGGCGAAAAGCGCGGCCGGTCAGGCATGGAAGCTGCTGAGAAAGCCGGAGATCAAGGAATACCGGGATCGGAAGGTGCGGGAGATATTCGAGTCCAAGGGGATCACGCCGGAATTCATCCAGCTTTCCTGTTTTGAAATCTACTGCCGGTGCATGAACAAAGAGCCGGTCATGGCGTGGGACACGGATACCCATTCGTGGGTACCCAGCGGAGAGTGGCAGTTCGACGCGAAGGGGGCGCTGAAAGCGCTGGATCAGATGGCGACAGTTCTTGGCATGAAGCGGCCAGACGGCGGCGAGAAAAAGCCTGGGGAGACGGTGGAGCAGTATTTGGAGCGAACAGGAGGAAACGAGCGTGAATTCTAAAAAGCAGTCTGTGCTGACGATGTGGCAGAAGCGCTATGAAAAAGACAAGGGCGAGTATCAAACCCATCTGGACCGAATGGACAGGCGTGAGGAGCTTTACCGCGGAAGCCGGGACATCAAGACCACAAAAGGCGGCATGGCCAAAGATGGGGCCACCCACGTCCGAAATCTGGTACAGGAGATCATCGAGACGCAGGTGGATGCCAACATCCCACAGCCCAAGGTGACAGCCGTTCGGGAGCGGGATGAGCCTCTGGCGAAAATCATTGAGGACATGATTCGCAACGAGCTGGACCGTTTGCCTATGGAACAGCTGATGGATATTTCCGAGCGGACTTGTCCCATTCAGGGCGGGGACGGGTTTCTGGCGGAATGGGATATTACAGAGGGGACGCACACCAGTATCGGAGAGATCAAGCTGACGGAACTGCACCCGAAAAAGATCATCCCACAGCATGGCGTTTACACCGTGGAGGACATGGAGTGGTACTTCATCGACGCGGAGAAGACCAAGGGCTATGTGAAGCGGCGCTACGGGGTGGATCTGGAGGATGAAACCGAGGAGGAGCCGGAAATCCGCACGACCGGGAGCGACGGCGCGGCGGAGGGGCTGGTGACCGTCCACATGGCCATGTATCGCAACAAGAAGGGCGGGATTGGCCGGTACGTCTGGTGCGCAGACACCGAACTGGAGGATTTGGAGGACGCGCAGGCGCGGCGGCTGCAAATCTGCACGAGATGCGGAGCGGTGGGCGACGGCGTGAAGTGCCGGGAATGCAAGGGTACTGCTTTCCGAGAGGAAGTGCAGGAGTTTGAGACACTGGCGGAGGACGTTGAAAAGTCCAACGGCGAGATTATCCCGGCGGAGTCTCCGGAACTGGACGAATACGGACTGCCGGTGATGGACGCGGCGGAGACAATAGCCCCTATGGAAACCGGGGCCGTGCTGAATCAGCTGCCGGGTGGAATCAATGGCGTCGGCGTGGTCAGCGGGTCGGTCAAAATGGCTCCCACAAAAATCCCCTATTACAAGCCGAACCGCTTTCCGCTGATCGTACGGAAAAACGTGAGTCTGTACGGAGAGTTTCTGGGCGCCAGCGACGTGGACGCCATCGAGGATCAGCAGAACGCCATGAACAAGCTATCCACGAAGATCAACCGGAAAGTCTTGGGGGGAGGAAGCGTTTTGACACTGCCGGCGGATATGAAGCTGGAGGTGGGCGATCAGGATTTGATGATTGCGAGAGTGTCCGGTCCCGATAAGATCAGCCAAATTCAGGTGAAAAATCTGCAAGTGGACATCAACACCGATTTGGCATTCCGAAGCGCGGTGTACGAAGAGGCGCGGCAGATCATCGGTATTACGGATTCCATGCAGGGACGGAAAGACCCCACGGCAACGTCGGCTGTGGCCAAACAGTTTTCTGCACAGCAGGCCGCCGGGCGTCTGGAAAGCAAAAAGGCCATGAAACGGGTGCTGTTTCAGGATCTGTTCCAGCTGATTTTCCAACTGAAGCTGGCTTACGCGGATGAGCCGCGGCCGGTGGTCAGCTACAACGACCGCGGAGAACGGGAGTACCGCCAGTTCAACCGGTGGGACTTTTTAGAGTTCGACGATGCGGGGCAGCCCTATTGGAACGACCGGTTCCTGTTCTCCTGCGACGCATCCGCGCCGCTGGCCAGCGACCGGGAAACGCTGTGGCAGGAAAACCGGATGAATTTGCAGCAGGGAGCCTACGGACCGCCGACGGACCTCCACAGTCTTGTGCTTTTCTGGGAGGTCATGGAAAAAGAACACTATCCCATGGCATCCATCGTAAAGAAGCAGCTGCAAGAACAGCTGGAGAGGCAGACAAACGCCATGACGAATGCCGCGGCGGGGATGCAGCTTGATCCAATGCTGGTCAATGGAGGAAGCGGAGGTATGCCGGTAGATACGGCGCAAGGAGGTGAAACGGTATGAACTGTCCGAAATGCGGGATGGAGGCCATGATCAGCGCGTCCCACAACACGGTGACCGGAGACGCCAGCCCGGAGACACCTACAAAGCTCTTTCGGGTGTTGACATTCCAGTGCCGGAACCCGCAGTGCGAGAAATTTGGGAAGGAAGTAGGCCAGCAGAGGCTGGAGCAGAAAATTGAGCAGTGACCGCTGCGGCGGTTTTTGCTGCCCGCAGGCGGCATGCAGAGCGCAACCGGGCGGAGGAAAAAACATCTGTAATGTTTTTGCGCGGAGTCCGGCGCTTGGCGCAATGCACTCTCTCCGAAAAGAGGATATAAAGTGAAGCGGGCTTTAAGATGGAAGAAAGGAGAACGGAAAATGAAACAGGGATACGAAGGCAGAATCAAAAATCAGGGGAGTCAGTATGTGAAGGCTCCCAATGGCAGAACGCCCAGCAAGAAAGGGACCGTGAAACAGACTGGAAACGACCTGAGAACCGGAAACAAGTCTGGAAAGTAACCCTCCGAAGAGGGTTTGCAAAGCGCCAACCGCTTCCCACCGCCCACCACCAGACAGGGCGGAATGAGACGGCACTTAGGCGCGGCGCTTCTTGAGAGAAAATTAAAATGGAGGAATGCGAAATGGACCCTGAGTATCAGGAAGTGTTTGGAGACTACGAAGTACCGGAGGACGGTACAGGGAGCGAGGCCGACGCGCAGGACGAAGGCAATCAGGCTGGAGCCGAAGCGATGGAGCATCATGCAGAGGGCGGCCAAGGCGAGACGGAAGAACCCGGTGCGGGAGAACAGGAACCCGGTGCGGGAGAGGCAGAAGACGGAGAGCAAGAAGCGCCAAAGGGAAAACACGAAGACAAACCCGACGACGCGGCGGAGACTGAACTCGCGGAGAAGTCTGAACAGGCGAGACAGGCCGCTTTCGACCGGGCGGCACAGGCAAGAGTGGACAAGATCTACGCGGATATGTTTGCCAATCAGGCGAACCCATTCACGGGGCGGCCTATCACCAATGAAGCAGAGTATTTGGCGTTCAAGGCGGCACAGGCGCAGAAGGCGCAGGAAGATGCGCTGAAAGAGTCGGGCATTCAGCCGGACGTGATCGCGCAGATGGTAGATAGCCGCGTTGCACAGCACCCCGCCATTGCGGCGGCCCAGCAGGCGGCAGCAGCAGCCCGGGCGCAGCAGGCGCAGGCCGCAGAAGCGGCGGCCAACGAGGCCATTCGGGCAGAGCTTGCCAAAATTTCTGCCATCGACCCCAGCGTGAAGACGCTGGAGGACATTGGGAAAATGCCCACGGCGGATGCATTCAACCGGTATGTGCGGCAGGGTGTTCCTCTGGAAGACGCCTTCTGGCTGGCGAATCGGAAGGATATTGAGCAAAAACGGCTGGCGGCCGCCAAACAGACCGCTATCAATCAGGCGCGGAGCAAGCAGGGACTGGACAGCGGAGCCGGGAGCGGCGGCGCAGGCGTCAGTGTTCCGGCAGAGCAGGCGGCGGAATACCGGGCTTTCATGCCGAATGCAACCGACGACGAGATCGCCAAGGCGTGGGCCAAGTTTCAAAAATCCTGCACCTAAGGAAAGGAAACGATATGTTTAACATTAAGAAAATGGGGGTCGGACTGACCAGCCCCTTCGTTTATCTGCCGGCAACGTCCGGTGAAACCATTGTGGCGGGAGAAGCACTGGTATTGTCCAGCGGAAAGCTGACCAAGTGCGGCGCCACCGCAAAGCCTGCCTACGTCGCGCTGGGACCGGATGACGGAAACGGAACGGTTCCGTGCGTCGAGGTACAGTCTTACATGGAGTTTCAGACTACGTTGAGTGCCGTAGGCACGGCGCTGAACGTGGGCGACAAGGTGACGCTGCACACCGACGGATTGCAGGTCACGGCCACGACGGCTTCCGGCGTTGCAACGATCAAGCGCATTGACGGGCAGGCGGTGGGAGACACCGTGATCGTCAGTTTCTAAGGTCAGGATTCCCAACGCAGCCCAGCGAAGCGGATGCGATGGGAAGAGGATGAGCTTCGTGATAAGTGTGCTTTATCCGAAGGGTAAAGCAGTGATATGAAGAAAGCGAGGAAGAAATGGCTTATTGCACAGTGAGCATTGCCGGTGCACAAAACGACAGCCGGTTTGGCAAATCTCAATTCCCCATTAAGAGCTACATCGAAAAGCAAGGTGAAGGGTTTGAGCAGGAAAGTCTGCTCAAACATCTGTTCCGCTTTGACCCCAGCAAGAACTTTGGTGAGAAGTACACCGGAGACACCGCCATGGAAGATTTTGAGCCGGTGGGAGAGGGCGGAACTTACCCCGAGAACGACTTCGGCGAGGGTTTTTCCCAGACGCTGGAGCACATGACGTGGAAGAACCGCTTTGTGATTACCCGGGAAATGGCGGACGACAACAAGATCGGCAGTATGAAGAAAAAAGCCAACAAGCTGGTGACTGCCTATAACCGGACGCGGGAGAACTTTGGCCGGGCGCTGTATCTGGGCGGCTTGTCCGGAACCACCGTGACCTATAAGGGGAAGACGTTCAAGACCAGCGCGGCGGACGGTTTGGCGCTGTTTTCCAAGGTACATAAGAACGCGGGAAACAACAAGACCCAGAGCAACCTGTTTGCTGACACGTTCAACATCGACAATTTGGGTAAAGCGGAGACTGCCATGCAGAATCTGAAAGGCGATACCGGGGAGCTTTTGAGCGTGACCCCGGACACCATCTGGATTCCCAATAATGCCGCGCTGAAAAATACGGTATTTGCCGCTATCGGCGCGGACAAGGACCCTGCCACGGCCAACAACGCTTTCAACTACCAGTACGGTCGCTGGAACGTGATCGTGGACCCGTATCTGTCGTTTATGATGAGCGTTCTGGGCATCAACAACGCAAATCTCTGGTTCCTGCTGGACAGCAAGTTTTTGGAGGAGCAGGACGGTGCGGTATTCTTGGACCGCACGAAGCTGGACGTGAAGTCCGTTGTTGATAACAACAACGACAACAATCTCTGGAACGGCTATGCCCGCTTCACCGGCGGCTTTGTGGACTGGAGATACGTTCTGGCCGGCGGCGTGTCCGGCGGAAGCAGCCTGTAAGCAATGACATCCCGGGGGAGCATTCCCCCGGGAGTTCTCAAATGGAGGATGTATCGACGATGACATGGAGCGAATTGAAGCTGTTGACCTTGCAGCTGATGTTTTCCAACGAAACGGCCGCACTGACGGAGGACGACAGCAATCAGGAATATCTGAACGCTATGCCGGGAGTTGCCAATGCGGGAATCAGCATCATTACGGCATTTCTGCCGGTACGCGGAAAATTTGTGATCGAGATCTCCACGGAAGCAACGGAGGCGGTGACGGGGACGAAGCGACTGACGCTGCCGGTGAATGCCGCGGTTGCGTATCAGATTGACCTGAAGGACTACTGCCCGGACTTCCGGTGCATCGACGCGGACGAAATCTATCTGGATCGAGATGGGGCGCACGGTCACATGATCGACTGGAGGGTGGAGAACGGGAGCGTTTTGGTGCTGGACGGCGGAACCGCCGAGACTGTGACTATCTGGTACGAGGCGTACCCGGAAAAGCTGACCGCACAGACGGCGGCGGATGCAAACCTGAATCTCCCCCGGGAGGCCGCGGAGCTTTTGCCGCTTTACATGGCTGGCGAGCTTTACAAGGACGACGATTTGAGCATGGCGGCACAGTATCGCAATGAGTTTGAAGACGCCTTGCAGAAGCTCAGAGACACGGCGGAGAAACGCCCCGCGGGAAGCGGAAACTATCAAAACACCACCGGGTGGTGGTAAGGGAGGAGAACATGAGCACATTCAGCGTGCCGGCAAGCCCGCAGAAGCACACCACCGTGCAGGAGTTCTTCCGGGGGATTGACCTGAACAACAGCCCAAGCAACGTGGATTCCTCCCGCTCTCCAGCCGCGCCCAATATGATTCGGGATCAGGTAGGGAAGGTGCGCAAGCGGATGGGCTATACCACTGTGGCGACGGCGCCAAACGGCGGAAAAATCAACGGCGTATTTACGCTGGGGACGGATCAGCTGATCCACGCGGGGACAGCCCTCTATAAACGCAGTGGGACCTCATTCACTGCACTTTGCACCGATATGGCGGACGCGCTTTCCAAAGGATTTGTATTTGATGGGAAACTCTATCTTTTGGATGGGACGCACTTCCGGGTTTACGACGGAGCCGGCGTGGCGCTGGTGAGTGCGGCTGCCTATGTTCCGACAGTCATTATCAGCCGAATGCCAACCGGGGGCGGAACAGCCTATGAGGCGCTGAATATGATCGGAAACAAGTGGATGGAAACATTTTTGGGGACGGCCACGGACACGGTGTATCAGCTGACCACCACCGATTTAGACACCACGGCGGTGAAAGCTGAGGTCATGGACAGCGGTGGGAACTGGGTGGAAAAAACAGAGGGAACCCACTTTACGGTGAACCGGACGGCGGGAACCGTGACCTTCACAACCGCGCCGGGAGCGCCTGCGGTAAAAGGGCAGGACAACGTGAAGATCACCGCATCAAAGGATCGCGGGACGCTGGCGAACATTGAAAAATGCACCGTCAGCACTATTTTTGGCGTGGGCGGCGCGGCGGACAGGGTGTTTTTGTCCGGAAACCCGGATAAAGTCGGGTTTGACTGGTACAGCGGGTACGAAGATCCAACCTTCTGGCCGGATACAGCCTATACGAAGATCTCCCGGGACGGGCGGGCCGTGGTAGGCTATGCGATTTTAGGAAGTACCCTTGCAACCTGCCTTGCCGGAGACGAGGGAGAACGAAACATCGTGGTGCGGCAGGGAAGCCTTGACGACAAGGGCGAGGCACTTTTTAAAATCACCAATACTCTCATCGGAGAGTGCGCGGCGGCGCCGCGCAGCTTTGCCTATATGGGCAAGGAGCCGCTGTTTTTGACAAAGGCCGGGGTCTATGCCATCACGGCGGAGGAGCTGACCGGAGAAAAGTACGCACAGGAGCGGAGCTTTTTCATTCGCTCGGTCTTGCGGGATGCAGCGGGGATTGAAGATGCTTTTGCGGTGATCTATCGGGACTTTTACGCGCTGGCCATCGGCGGAGGAATTTATCTGCTGGACGGACAGCAGAAAAGCTATGAGAAAAACAGCCCTTATTCCAGCTTCCAGTATGAAGCCTATTACTGGCCGGGGATCGGCGCAAGAATCCTTTGGATGGAGGAAGATGCGCTGTGCTTCGGTCGAACTGACGGAACAATTTGCAAATTTGCCGTCAACGTGGACGATCCGCAAAGCTATAACGACGACGGAGCCGCGATTGACGCATATTGGGAGACCAGCGATTTCGACGGAAGAGTATCGTTCAAAAATAAGACCGTGACCGCGATTTCCGTGCGTCTGGCGGCGGCGGTGCTCACCGGCGTGAAAGTGTTTGCTCAGAAGAAAGGTATCTGGAGTCAGGTCTACGACGCGAAGCAAAAGGCGCGGTATTTCGATTGGAGCTATATTGATTTTTCCAAGTTTGTGTTTTCCGCGGATCGAACGCCTCACACACTAGTGGGAAAGGTGAAGATCAAGAAGGTGGACAAGGTTCGGTTCCGGCTCCAGAACAGCGAGAAAAATGAGCCGTTTGGAATCTATGCCTTTGGGCTTGAATGGAAAGAGCCCGGAAGCAATTACAAGGGATAGGAGGACCCTATGAGTTTGCAGAAAATCACAGACGCCCAGATGGACGCAGCCGGGGTATGCTCTGCCCCAAATGTGCTGACTGGGACCATTGCTCAGAACAAGGCCGTGTTTGACAAGATGGTGCGTTCGCTGGTGGCTCCGGCCTACAACGCCGCGGTGGACGCGATTGACGCAATCAACGCTACAGAAACCGGGATTGAGGCAGAGGAGGCCCTGCGCGTCGCGGCGGAGGGAGGGCGTGTAAATGCGGAGAATGGGCGTGTTGGTGCGGAAGCCGGGAGGGTATCAGCTGAGACTGCGCGTGTCCATGCAGAAAATGCGAGAAGCGCGGCGGAGAGCAGCCGGGTGACTGCGGAATCCAATCGCGTATCGGCTGAAAATGCCCGCGCTGCGGCGGAGACTGGACGAGCCAACGCGGAGAATAACCGGGAAGCGGCGGAAGCAGCCCGCGCTGCGGCGGAGATCGTCAGGGCCAACACAGAGACACAGCGCACCACGGCGGAAAATGCCAGAAATGTATGGGAAAATTACAGCGCGACAAAGGCGTATACGGCGGGGAACAAGGTGTCATATCAGGGGAGCAGCTACGTGTGCATTCAGGCAGGGACGGGAACGCTTCCGACGGATACGGCATACTGGACGCTGATTGCGGCAAAGGGGGTTGACGGTGAGGGCGCGGGAGACATGCTGGCAGCCACTTATGATCCCACCGGAAAGGCACAAGATGTCTTTGCTTACGCCACTGCGAGAGCGGCGGCGGTGCAGGCCAATCTTGATGCCCACGCCGCGCGGACAGATAATCCCCACGGTATAACATGCGCAAAGATCGGCGCGCAAGAGGCCGCAACCGCGATCAACTTAGGAAATATTGGAAGTCAAAGCGTCAACTGGGCGCAAGGTGCGGCTAACGCAAACAACGCGAACGCCGTTGGCGGGTACAGCGCCGCGCAACTACTCGCCGCAGCCACAACAGCAAGCGCAAAAATTGTTTATGGCTCCTACACTGGAACCGGAACGTATTCTGAAGCTATGCCAACGTCAATTACGTTTCCGTTTGAGCCTAAGCTCGTAATGATCGTAAAAACGCCAAATGACGCATCTGCTAACAGAGGCTTCTATTGGAATAATGGGTGGTCAAACTGCGCTATCTGGGTCAAAGGGATGCAGTTAGAACAAAACACTGGATCAGTCCTTTGGTTTACATTGGATGGAAATACACTTAAATACGGCGCGAATGCAAACGCCGCAGCGCAATTAAACGAATCCGGCGCAGTGTACAGTTACATCGGTATCGGCTAAAGGGAGGGTATGAATGCTTTATATAATGCCGCAAGCAAATAGCAGCGGTGCATTTTCAGCACCGCAAACAACACAAGCAGATGGACTGATTGAATTCCCGAGAAATTTTCTGCTGGAATTTTATAAAGAAGGCAAACAGGCTACTGGTTTTGTGACCATTGAACATGACGGGAAGACTGTGACATCGTGTGTGTGGAATGAGAATGCCTATCTGGCATATCTCGCAACGCTCCCGGAGCCGTCGCTGGCCGAGGTGCAGAAGGACAAGCTGGCGGAAATCAACGCCGCCTGTGACGCTGCCATTACCGCCGGGTGCGACGTGACCCTATCCGACGGCACGGCTGGTCACATCAGCCTGACGCAGGAGGACCAGATCAATTTGACCACCGCACAGGCAGCTGTGCAAGGCGGGGCCACGGGATATCCATATCATCTGGATGGAGAACTGTGCAAGATTTTTGCGGCGGCGGACATCCTAACCATGGCGTCGGCGGCGACAGCGCACATCTTGTATCACACCACCTACTGCAATCATCTTAGGGCTTGGGTATCGCGTTGCGTTGCAGTAGATGATGTGAAGGGTATCGCGTACGGTGGAGCGCTGCCAGCCGACCTCGCCGCGAATATGCAGACAATTATGACAGCAATGGGAGGCGGCAATGCTTAAAGCTGGAGATTGGATTCTGAGCATCCTGATGGGCTGCTTTGTAGGTACGGTGTACTTTTTGATTGAGGTGGTATACAAGACCGCTATCGGCTTTCCGGAGGGCATCAGTTGGACGATGCTGGTGCTGGCGTTGGTGATCGGCATCGTTATGGAGAGGATGGGCGCGAACCTATCTTGGCGGTGCCCGATTTGGGCACAGGCGCTCTTTTGCGGAGCAGCGATCACCACGGCGGAATTTGTGACCGGCTGCATCGTAAATTTATGGCTGGGCTGGGGCGTGTGGGACTATTCAAATCTGCCGGGTAACTCGATGGGCCAGATTTGCCCGCAGTTTTCGGCAATCTGGTTTATTATCAGCGGCCCCGCCATTGTGGCGCTGGATTGGATTCGGTATGCCGTCCGTGGCGGCGAGAAGCCGTACTACTGTTTTCGAGTGAGATTTTGTAGAGGACATAGACGTTAAAGTGGCGGAGATCGGTCAGATGTCAAAACCCAATACCCACCGGCTGGATGATCTGAAAGAACTGTAAGGAATATAAAAATTCCGCCCCGAAATGGGGCGGAATAGGTTACTTATGATCGGTACTTTCAGGAAGCTCCTTGCCGCACAAAAACCAGTCTTTACAGGTAAGACCCTCGCTCTGCGGTTTATTCTGACGAGAGATCAGAGCGTCATAAGTTTGAGGTGGAGGGACTAGTACGGGCTGTCCGGGTTGCCAGTTTGCCGGCGTAACTACATGGTATTGGTCACTGGTTTGCAAAGCAGTGACCAGACGAAGAATTTCGGGTATGCTCCTGCCATTTGTAAGGGGATAGACCAAAATAGCGCGGATTTTCTGATCGGGGTCGATAATAAACACATTACGCACGGTTTCTTGCTTGCTGGCGTCTGGGGCAATCATCCCATACATTCGAGCAATATCCCCCATGCGGTCGGCCACAACCGGGAAAGGAATCTGAACGCCAGTGGTCAGGTATATTGCGTACACCCAGGCAAGATGAGAGGGATTGCTGTCGATGCTCAATCCTAAAAGCTGAGTGTTCTTGTCTGCAAACTGCTGTTGTGCTTGTGAAAAAGCAATGAATTCAGTGGTACAAACGGGCGTAAAGTCGCCGGGATGCGAGAAAAAAACTACCCATTTGCCCTTGAAGTCAGACATTTTTATAGGGCCAAACGTTGTGACTGCGGTGAAGTCAGGCGCTTGCATGCCTATGGAAAGATGATCCATTAATGCACCTCCTCTATACAATTTATGCTGAAAAAGAGTGGATGTTACTTGGTGATAAGCCGATGACAGGACGAGAAGCCGTTGGCGTGATTATCTGGAATGACACAGAGAGATCCGTAGCCCCTCTGCCAGCTAGTGTTTCTGATACCGCGTGATGCAGGTTGCGGTGATTTGCGGGGGGATACTTCTGGTCATGGCCCCATTATAACGGATGCACACGCATTCATTTCGGGGAAAGCAGTGCGCGTTGTTTGCATGCACAATGACCTCTTGATTTGTAGCGCAGTCACAAACCAGCATCTGATAAAAATCAGCGTACAGAACGCGAGCGATCATTACGGTATCAGTATTTTGACAAGTTTCCAATTCCAAAATAATTACCTCCAATACGAAGCTGTGATCCATTGTATTTGGAGTAAGAATTTCTAATGACCGATACATATGAGCGCATATGCGCAGTTGCCCAGTGGGGCGACAGAAAGGAAAGAAAAAATGGATAACAATTCTTTGACTAATGTAAAAGCGGGAATCACTGCGATCCTCGCCACATTGACGGCGTTTTGGGGCTGGTTTGGATGGCTGGTGATCGTCTGGGTGTGTATGATGCTGTTGGACTGGCTGATCGGCTCTGCCGCTGCCGCAAAGCAGGGGAAGTGGAGCAGCGC
>JABNAD010000904.1_pt1 | contig 13531 bp, 8 predicted proteins | sample 7240381 | NCBI WGS metagenome assembly JABNAD01 (sample SAMN11332834, study PRJNA596920) | anaerobic digester metagenome | biome: digested sludge; isolation source: digested sewage sludge-derived enrichment culture grown on H2/CO2 | place: Germany: Goettingen
ACATAGTGGCCTACTTTCGACCGGAATCACTGGCCTAGTTTGCCCGGAATATTCAGGCAAAGAGATTGATTTTGTGGTACTTCATCCTTCTGAAGGTGTTTATGTAATTGAAGTAAAGGACTGGGTAATTGAACAGATTAAAGGATTTGACAACAAACGGGTTACAATTGAGAAAAATGGAATAACGGAAAATGCTGCAAACCCTCTGGATCAGGCTTGGAAAGCTCAGATTGCTGTTAGAAAAGCTCTGGAAAATATCAGTGATTATAGACATCAAAGCGGAAAATTTGAAGGTAAATTAAAGTTTCCGGTGAATTATATGGCCGCTATGCCAAATATCAGCGCTCAACAAATTATTCAGGCTGGATTTGATATTTTTTTACCACCAAGAAAAATCCTTGATAGTATATTGATTAATGGCAAAGGTTTTACTGATAGAGATATTGAAAAAGCTATTTATGCGACAAGGGATAGAGAATTTAATTCTTCACTTGACGAAGATCAATGGATTGCCTTGAGAGTATTTTTTGGCGGAATAGTTGTTCAATCTCCTATAAATCAGGAAGTTTTAGGTATATTAGATAGCGAACAGGAAAAACTTGTTAAATCTAGCCCTGACAAGCAAATAATAATTGAAGGTCCGGCAGGTAGCGGAAAATCCATTGTTTTAGTTAAAAGAGCACTTTATCTTCAAAAACTGCACCCTGAATGGAAAATTGGAATATTCTGCTACAATGTTGTAATGGCCAATTACCTGCGAACATTATTTAATCAGGAAAAAGACGATAGGGAAGTAGCCATCTCTCATTTCAATGGAATCAGTTCATTGAAACTTGATCCTTATTCTTTAGATGCTATTCTCATAGATGAAGGTCAGGATGTAACCCAAGAACATCTGCTTAAAATAAACAACCTTCTGAATCCTGAAACAGCCTCTCTGACTTTGTTTTATGATCCAATGCAGGCAATTTATAACAATGTTACAGATATAGAGGAGTTGCTTTTTAAAACTGGTTTTAATATCGAAAACACGAAACAACTGGTCAGGCAACAACGCTCTGTTCAGATGATTACAGCCCTGACTTATTATGAAGCCGTCATTCGTCCGGATGAACCTTTGGATAGAATTGTTAAAGGGGTAGTTGAAGTATCAGAGCGTTATTTTTTAGGTTATGATAATCCTGTTTCGGCTATTGCCTCCGGAATGGCACGTCATCTGACGGAAGCTGGCACCCAGGATGTAACAAAACGATTGATTAAAGAGGCACATAATCATTGTTTTCTAAAACAATTTGGCACACCCAAAAAGATATTTATTGATTTTATTCACATTATCAGGGCCAAGGTAGATGCCGGTGAAGCCAAGTATAATGATTTCCTTATCATCTACCCACAGCGATATATTCACACAGCATACAGGAGTATGCCGATAGTTCCCTCAATGAAAAATACATTAAATGAATATCAGATTCCTTTTAGAATTATTGATAAGGGGAAGGGACACGATCAGGGTTGTTCAGCTAATTTTCCGGATTTTGAATTGGTAGAAGAATTTGACAATCGCGATAGTACAGACCTAAATGAGAACTGTGTAAAAGCGATGACTGTTCATAGCGCGAAGGGACTTGATGCAAAATATGTGGCAATTTTAGGTTTTGAAAATATCGGCAAATCCGCTGAAGATGAAGATGACTCCGAAGAAATTACTCATTCGGAAAAGAGCGCGTCACTGGGTTATGTAGCTTTAACACGAGCCACGAAAGAAACTCATGTATATTTCATATTCCGAAATCAAACTGTAGAGGTATTGGAGGCTGTGTTAAATGAATTTTCTTATTCAAAATCATAATTCAAATAAAAATGAAAGAAACATATCATTTCCCATTTGGTTCGGAGTTAAGGAAAGTTATTCAAACAGACAGAACAGCAAAAAAAGTATTTATTCTGGGTGTTTACGCCAGTGCTGTTCATGCCCGTTGGGTTGGCCCGGATAGCAAAACCATTGTTACCGCATTGGCCGTTGCCAGTGAACCTGAGATTTTCTGGACAGGGAATAATGCAGAAGAGATTATTAAAGGAATTAGTATTCCAAAAGGAGCAGGGTATCTTGAACCTGCAGCCAAAACCCTAAATGGCCCTTCGGGCCTGGCACTCGATAAATTATATCTTGAACCGCTAGGATATACAAGAAAAGATGCCTGGCTTTGTGACTTATTACCAGAGTCAAGGCTCAACCCAAATCAGCAAAACGCTATTAAGATTTACAATTCATATAGAGAAGAGTTCGATCTGCCGGTAGTTACCATACCCCCTTTCAAACAAAATGAAATCAATACTTCCGCAAGAAGAGAGGGAATATTGAAAGAACTATTTGATTCTCAAGCAAAAACGCTCATTTTATTGGGAGATCTACCCATCAGGCATTTTCTTAATCATGTTGTGGCCAGAAAAGGCAATTTAAATGATTTTGTTAATGCACCGGATTCATTTTATGGGAAAGTACATGAAATGACCATTGCCGGAAAACCATTCAAGGTTTTGCCTTTGTGTCATCCGAGGCAGGCGCAGCGCCTTGGGGCTTCGAGCAAGAAATGGTACGATTTGCATCAGGAATGGATAAAAAACATAAACAATAAAAACAGACCAGTTTGAATCAACCAGACCTAACCATTATTTCTGACAGTGTTTTGTCAATTCAGGCTTCATTTGACCGTATTGCGGAAGACCTTATTACAAACTGGAATCTGAAAATTAATGACACCCTATTTACATTCACAGAATTGGAATTTTACTTTTTCAAGTACAAAATCCATGAGGATAATGCAACACATCAGCACGATTATGAAGAAGGAAAGTGGAGGTTTCATCAACAGGGGTTGGATATTACATTTCCTATGACTGATAATAGTGATGGAGGCATTCTTTTAAGAGGGATAAAATGCGGTAATGAGTTTATAAATGGTCCGAAAAGAGTTCTGGAGATGATATTCCGAAGAATGAATCCGGTATATGAAATTCATAATCATTTTGGGCTTGTTCCTGCATTAATAAAACAGGATGTAAAAATCTATAAGACGCTCAGGCATGGTCTTTCAAAGTCGCAGGATAATGAATTCAAGAATGAATATTACAGGTATTATACTGATATTGATTTCTGGGAACCTAAGCATGTTATTGTAGCTGAAAAGGATAGAATAAGAAGTAAAAGTGTAATTTTGAAATTAAAGTGAATTAAATGATTTAATAAGCAGAATGAAAAGACTTTACAAATTATCGCTTGAAAACTTCAGGATATTTTCAAATAAAACCACTTTTGTATTCAACGTCCTGAATGTATTTACCGGAGCAAATAATTCGGGGAAAAGCACTGTTATAAAGGCTGCAAAACTGTTTTCAGAAGGTTTGAAAACAACAGACTTTCCTTCACTAAATCTGGTTTCGGAAGACCTGAACCTGGGCAGGTTTTCTGAAAACCTTAACCGTGATAGTGGAAAACGCACATTCCGAATTGGACTGCCTGCTCAGATAAAAGGTATCGAGGATGATTTTGAGGTAATTTATACATTTGGTGAAGGGTATGATAGTACCGATGATAAATTTAAAGAATACGCAATATTCTCTGATCTCAGCATTTTCGATTCTTCCGGTACTCTTTTCTTTCAAATAATTTCACAAGAGGCAAGTGCTGATGACAGGATAGAGAATTTCATTGAAACTCCTTATGAAAACACTGTTCCTGGATTGGTTGATTTCAGGTTAAACCTGCCATTATTAGAGAAATATCTTCCCCAAATCACCGGATTCCCCGTGAAATATGATGCACTTTTAAACCAGATGAAGAAAATTGCCAGTAAAGATGGATTCTGGTGGGGGGAGTGTTTTGGTGAGAATGAATATTTTTATGCAGATTATGATCTGTCAAAATTCAATCTGAAAGATTTTGAAAGGGAGCTTGTTTACGACCTTTATCTTAATATGGGAGATTTTGAAACCAGGAAAGCCATTTTCTTTGAAAAGGATGAACATTTGTTCAGTTCGTATAGCAGGCTACTTGAAGAAACAGCCTATAAGGATTTCATCCTGGAATTTTTTCGACCGATGTTAACATCTGTTTCACAAAGTCTCAATTTGCTTCGGAACTACAACATCATCCATATCACGCCAGAAATTTTACCTTCAAGATTAATACCTGCAAACGAGAACACTGAATACCTTCAGGTTGTCTACAGAAATCAGCAGGAAAGTGCTGAATTTATTCATGAGGCACTGAAAATATTCGGCATAGATGGATTAACTGAAATTACTAATCACCTCAATAGCTCTTTTGAGTTGAATCTGATAACCGGTGTTGGGGAGATCGTCAGCAAACAAGAAAAGATAGTTTTAAACGGTACTGAGATGCCACCTCTTTACCCGATTGATTATTATATTTTGAAGTCGAATCCAAGGATTAATATTGGAGATTTAGGCAAAGGAGCCGCGAGTATAATACTATTGGTACTAAAGATAAGCTCAGTAGCGATAAATGTGAAGAAGGAAAGGTCACAAAACATTGATCTACCCGAAAGCCAGGGTAGGGATCCGGAAAAGGTTGTAAGAAAAACAGTCCTTATTGAAGAACCCGAAGCATTTCTTCATCCGAACTGGCAATCAAAATTGGCGGATTTATTCCTTTATTGTATAAAAGAATTTGGTATTCAACTGATTATCGAGACTCACAGCACTTACCTGATACAGCGTTTGCAATATCTGGTCGCTAAAAATGAGATAGATCCGGAGCAGATTAATCTGCTGTACTTCAATCAGGGGGCTGATGGCGAAAAATACTACAAAATCAATGTTCGAAAAGATGGAATACTAAGAGAAAACTTTGGTGCCGGATTTTATGACGAAACTGCCAATCTTACGGCTGCCATTTTAAACGCTCAAAACCTGAACTGATGCTGACTGCACATGTAGATATAGAAGTTTTGGTTGACGCAAAACAGAAATTTGAGTTAAATAAATTTACCAGATCCACCGCCCGTGATTTTATTGATATGGTAAATACTAGTTCTCACCTTGTTTTATATGGTAAACCCTCCGAAACTGAATACCGCTTGCTATCGACGATGCTGGCTGGCAGGGGGGATTCAAGTATTAAACATGCAAATGAAATATCTTGTACCTCTAAAATTCCTGATCAGCAAAATCCTTTCCAATTGTTTTTTGCCGGTCAGGGCGATTTTTTGAAAGAAACAGACTCGGGCTTTTTTACAGCTTCAACAGATAATTATGAGGTAAGATTTAAGGAACTTATAGAAGACCCCTTTTTCAGGCTTGGTGATCCGGAATCCGGTTCAAAATTTAATGGTTGGGATGACCTGGATTCTGGTGTATTTGTAAGTGATGTTGTTCTCATTGACAATTACATTGTAAGTACTTCTGATGAAAACATTTTAGAAAACAATCTTTATAGTCTTGCAAGGTTATTTAAATTAAAAGGTAAACTCAGGAGCTTTTTAATTTTTACCAGAAAGCAGAAAGAAACAGACAAAGACAAAGAAAATGACATTCCATTATCTAAAATTATACGTAAACTCAAGGAAATTTTTGGGGCACAGGTTACTACAGGGGTTATTTATTTTGCATGGCAATCAAGTGAGCATGACAGGTATCTATTGATGAACTATCAGTTTATTAATTCTGGTAACTCATTTTCCTCCTTTTACAATGCTGATGGCAAAATTAGAAGCAGATCAGCCAGCACCATTTCAATACAACCGTTGACAAACCCGTCTAACTTTAGAAAAATGAAGGAAATTCTAGGTTTAATGAGAAAATCTCTTGATGCCTACCAGGAAAAGAATCCGGGTACACAGGGCATTTCCAGTAGATTATTCTACTGCCTTAAAGAAAAATAAAGTGAACAATGGTATGATACTGTGTACTTTTCGGACCTTACGAATCTACGCAATGAACGTAGCTTGCAAATATTACAGTAAAACTTGTCCTGACCCGGTAAAAACCAACACATGCAATATTCCCATTTAGTTCCAACCAAACAAACCAATGGAAGAACCAAAGAAACTATTCTCCCAAAGGGCCATTGCCATAGCCACCTATTTCGGTGGACCTGCAGCGGCGGGATACCTTGTAAAAAAGAATTATGAAGCGTATGATCAGGAAGATAACGGAAAGAAGGCATTGTTCATTGGCATTGTCGCTACCTTTTTGTTGTTTGCGGGGATCTTTTCCCTGCCTGAAAACATTTTGGATAAAATTCCAAATCCCCTGATCCCCGCGGTGTATACCGGTATAATTTACCTGATTGTAGAAAAGCTCCAGGGGAGTTGGATCAAAGCACATAAAGAATCGGGCGGTGAATTTTTCAGCGCCTGGAAAGCAACGGGGATCGGCGCCGTATTTATGGTCATATTGCTTGCAGTTATAGCCGGCGCGGCATTTATTTCCGGTGATTTTTCCAAACCCGGTTTTGATGCTGCCGCTTATGATCAGGGGGTGGCAGCGTTTTCCGAAAACGAACGCAGATCGCTGGCCGTATATGAGGTGGCTGATTCGGCTGAACCTCAATACTTAATCAGGAAGTTCAGTGAAGGCATAGTTTTATGGAAACAAAACAAGGAAATCATAAACAAACTGAACGCCATTGAAAACCTGCCGGTTGAATTACAGGTTCAGAACCAAAGGCTGCTGAAGTACTGTGATTTAAGGATCGCGCACAATGAGGTGATTGTAAAAGCAATCTCTGAAGATACCGACAGATATGTTTCAGAAATTGACAGGATAGGGATGGAGATCAATAAGGTGCTGGAAGAGCTGGATAATTCCGGAGGAAACCAGGCCGCCTGGTAAACGAACGGATAAAGTTTTGTATTCTCTGTTTTTAGGTGTTCCCGACAAAAAAAGCAGGCCCCTTCCGGAGCCGGTTTTTGCCATGTGCATGGCTGTTTTTAACCCGGCAGCACCGTTCCCGGATGATAAACAGGTTATTAAACTCATCCAAAAACCGGAATTATTTGTTAAGTTAATTGTGGTTGAATAATCATTAATTTTGAAGTCACAACACGGTTTTAAACGGGATGAAGTCTGTCAGATTCAGTTTTTTTGTTGTGATAGTTGTAATTGCAACGCTTAAAACGGCTATCGCTCAGGATGTTATATATCTTGACAGTCTGGTACTTCTTTCTCAGGAAACCAGAGATAACCGACAGAAAATCAGTTTGTTGCTTGAAGCCGCGTCAGGATATGAATATACTGATCCGAATAAGTCATTAAAATTTGCTGAAAAAGCCTGCGATATTGCTAAAGCTGAGAAAGATGAGGGTAGTATAGTATCAGCACTGATAGCATTGGGCAAGGCTCATCTGTTGCTTAATAACTTTGACAAAGCTGTAACTTACGGCGAAGAGGCACGGTCAATGGCCCGTGATCTGGGTAACAAAAAGGCTATGGCCATTGCCGGCAGTTTAATTGCAGTAGTTTATGGTGAGCTTGGCGAGTTTGATAAAAGCTCGGGTTACTATTTTGAAAATCTGAAAATCTTTGAGGAATTAAAGGACTCCATTGAAATTGGGGTAACCTTTGGTAATATAGGAGCTGACTTCCTGAGTCAGAGCAATTACACAAAAGCATTGGAGTATACCCAAAAGTCATTAGCAATAGCTACCCTCAAAAAGGATCAGGTGGGGATTGCCCAACAATTGAATAATATGGGCGCCATCTACCTCGAAGGGCTTAAAGATTTAAAGAAAGCCCTTGTTTACTTCAGAAAAGCGAATGCATATGCGAGGCGAATCAACGACACCTATCTATTGGGGATGACCAATTTGAACATCGGTTTGATTCAGTCACAGCAAAAATCTTACGATAGTACCTTATTTTATTATAACAGTTCCATAAAGTATTTTCAGGAAATAGGACAAACAGGGAAGGTGGCGGAATGTCATGAACTGATTGGCGAGTTGTACTTTAGCCTCGGTCATAGAGACAGCAGTGAATTTCATGCATTGAAAGCAAAGAAACTTGCGGAATCTGTTTCTATGTATCAAACATTGAAAAATTCGGCCATTCTTTTGCAGCAGTTGGCCCTGGACAGAGCTGATACGGGCAGTGCCTTCCTTTACAGCGGAATAATCAGTCGGGCAAGCGACACCCTGTTCCAGAAGCAAAGTCAGAAGGAGCTGTACAAGGCAGAGTTGCGATACAATCAGGAAAAGCTGAGAAAAGAGTTGTATATCAAGCAAATGCGGACTTATTATATTCTGGGATTCGTGATACTGACGCTTACCTCTCTGCTGTTGATTGTACTACTGATCAATTCAAATCAGAGGATACGAAATAAGAATACCTTACTTGAGAAGGAAAAAGCTGAAACAGAGTTGAATATCAGGAACCGTGAGCTGGCCATCAATATTATGGCCCTTATAAAGAAAAATGAGATGTTGTCGACCATAAACGACAAATTGATTCAACTTAAAAAAGAACTCAAAGGTGATGAATCAAAAAAGCTGGTTGCAAACTTCATCAGGGATATAGATAATAAAATGGACAATAAAATGATAAACGAGTTTACCACCCGTTTTCAGGAAGTCCATGCAGGTTTCTATGAGAAGCTGCTGGAAAGTTTTCCCAGGCTCACCCCGAATGAATTGAAACTATGCGCTTACCTGAGGCTGAATATGTCGACAAAGGATATATCAGAATTGACAGGCCAGCAGATATCAACTATTGAACAAGCCAGATATCGCTTAAGAAAAAACCTTGGCATTTCAAATTCTGAGGTTAACCTGGTTACTTTCCTCTCTAAATTCTAGATTCTTTCCTGCAGATTTTAATGTTTTCCAACACTGCTTCCATTTAATGCAGGTTTTTGCAAAAACCTTCCAATGCATTAATATTTAACATTAAAGGTAGTTTTTGTAGGATAAATGTAGGACTTAATAAAGCGTGATAATCAAGAAAAGTAGGTGTTTGAAATTTTTTGTAGCCGTTGTGCGCCTATAAATTTGTGGCACAAACCGAACAATGATGAACGAAGAGCGGGATCTCTCACGAAAGTTGAAAATTCAAAAGGATGTCTTAACAAAATTACTAAAGCAGCTATCTGATCAAATGCAATTGGGTTTGAGTGAGCCTGTTCAGAATTCGGGGGATTCAACTATTAATCAAAAAAAAAACAAAAAATGAAAAAAAGAGCTACGACCAGGATGCGAATGCTTAACATTTTGCTGTTATGTTCCATGCTTTATCTTAATGGATGGTCACAGGAATGGCAACCCACAAGCGGGCCTTTTGGGGGACGTGTAACCAACTTTACCGGTAACAGTGAATACATTTTCCTGAGTGAAGGACTTGGAATATATGCTTCCGGAATCTACAGGTCGGCAGATAATGGACTTTCGTGGGAAAAAGTAAATAATGGATTGGGGTCCGGCCAAGGCAATTATACTGTTTCATCTTTATCGGTAGCTGATAACTACGTGATTGCAGCAACAGGAGCAGGCGTTTATAGGAGTGGTGATAATGGAAATAATTGGGTTCAATGCAATTATCCCTCAGGTAACTTTGTCCCCAATGTAATTGTATTTGATGGAAATACTTTATATGGTGGAGGGGTTTCAGGGCTCTTTGCCTCCGATGACCACGGATTAAACTGGTCAGCCAGAGGCACGTTTCCCGGTTTTACCTACCCGGAAGTCCCTGAAATCCAATCAATGGCCGTAACTTCAGGTTATGTTTATGTTGGTACTGCTTACGCGGGTGTATATCGTAGTTCTGACGGCGGATATACCTGGGAAGCTTTAAATGATGGCATTGGTGAACCCTGGATGATTGAATATCTGACGTTTTCAACCATGGTTGCTTCAGGCAACGACGTATTAACCGGCACTCCTGAACTTGGAATATTTCGTTTAACGAATAATGGCTCAGTATGGGTGGACGAGAACAGCGGGTTCCCTGCCGGTAATACAGGAACTGTCAGGTTAATGGTAAACGGACAGTACGCCTATATAGGAACAAATATAGGATTATTTAAATCGTCATTATCAGGCTCCCTCAACTGGGAAGTTGCCAATGGCAATATTTCCGTAAACAGTATACGCTGTTTGTATGGCAGTGGTGACGTGATATTCGCAGGTGTCTACAATGATGGTGTCTACAGGTCAATTGACGAGTCCACAACATGGCAACTGTCAAATGAAGGCATGGAGGGTATTATTGTTCGCCGTGTGGTTAAAACAGGTAATAACCAGCTAACTGCCACTTCATACTTTGGTTGTCCATTGTTTACCAGAAACAATTCGGGAAATTCATGGGCGCAGGGCAACCACAGTGTGGAAGTTGGGCCTGTTTTACACAATGGATATCTGTTCATTACCTATAACATGGAACTTTTGCGGTCCGCTGACAATGGAAGTACCTGGGAAGTAATGTCAAATGCCTGGAATGCACTTCCGGCATATACGTTGTTCACAAAAGGAGATACACTTTTTTCCGGAGGTGGAATTGCAAGTGGCATTGCATATTCAACTGATGATGGAGCCTCATTTCAGTCTGTTTCGGGCATTAATAATCCCAATGGAGGATGGCCTACTGTATATTGTATTGAAAATGTCGGGCCCAACATGTTTGCAGGCACTCTTTATGGTCTGTTTCGTTCAGTCGATAATGGAGTTAACTGGAATAGTTGTTACCCGGCCATGGATCACATAAGAATTACTGATCTTGAAGTAAAAGGAGATACTGTATTCGCCGGGACATTATCGGGGGTTTATATGTCGACTGATTTTGGATTAACATGGACAACCGGAGGACTCTCATCAGAAAGCATAAATACCCTGAAATATCATGACGGAGTTTTATTTGCAGGCACAGTATCTGGTGGAATATATTTCACAACGGATGCAGGGATGAATTGGACATCATACAATCAAGGACTTCCAACAGGTAGCTTGAACATAGGAACTATTGAAATATTTAATGACACATTGTATGCCGGTGTATTTGAGAATTTCGGATTACCGGTATATGCGCGTCAATTCGAAAATTCGGCTCCTTCTCAACCATCACCGATAATCGGAGCTCAAGCTCCCTGTATAGGAAGCACTCAAACTTATTTCGTCGAGAATGTCCCTGGTGTTACTTATAATTGGCAAGTACCTTCCGGATGGACAATAATTTCAGGTAGTGGAACAAATCAGATTTTTGTTCTGGTTGGGAGCACCCCGGGAATTGTACTTGTAACTCCGGTAAATGCTTTCGGGAATGGTTCATCGCAATACCTTATCGTCAGCCCCACATCCTCGGCACCCTTACAACCGGGATCCATTACCGGTCCTGTATCTCCGGAGATAGATACAGAAGTGGCTATAGTGTAGAGCAGGAGTATGGGGTAAGTTACAACTGGACTTTTCCTGAAGGATGGGTTCAGCAAAGCGGAGGCAATACGCATATGGTAACAGTGCTTGTAGGAGAAGCTTCAGGAGAAGTGGCCGTAACAGCAGCCACAGCTTGCGGAACGAGTGAGCCTGCTGTATTGTCAGTTACACCTTTTAATCCTTACATTCCATTAGTATTTTTGGTTACCGGCGGTGGATACTATTGTGAAGGTGGTGCCGGATTACCGGTCGGGCTCAGCGGCTCACAGGATGAGATTGTTTATACACTTTATAAGAATGGTGTTTTACAATCATCCATAACCGGAGATGGCAACGCCCTTTCATTCGGGAATCTTCTGGAAGGCACATACACGGTAATGGCGGATAACGGAACGAACACCATCTGGATGGAGGGCAGCGCCATTGTTGAAGAATCCACTTCAATCCTTGTAGACGTAACCATAGAAACTAACCAGCAGGAAGTTTGTGAGGGATCCTCAGTAATTATCACAGCCATTGCTGAGAACGGAGGTACAAACCCGTTATATACATGGTATCTTAACGGGGAAACCACAGGAGTTAACGGGCCTGAATACACATTTACCCCTGAAGACTCTGACCAGATTTATGTGGTATTGACATCAGACCTTGGAGGGTGTGTTGTCAATAACCCGGCAACCTCAAATATTATAAGCATACAAACGATTGAAAACTTGCCTGTAAGCGTCAGCATAGTCCCTGATGCTAACGATGTATGTGCCGGTACATTGGTAACCTTTTCTGCAAGCCCCGTGAATGAAGGATCTCCCAACTACCAATGGTATGTAAATGGCGAGCAGGCTGGCACAGACCAGGCTAGTTTTTCATATATACCGGAGGATGGGGATGAAGTACAGGTGGTAATGACATCCAGCCTGACATGTACTAGCAATAATCCATCGACTTCGAATGTGGTGACCATGGATGTAAATGCTTTGTTTGAAGCAGCGGTTCAGGTTTCAGCCGACAACAACAATGTATGTGCCGGCACTTTGGTAGTATTCACCGCCACTCCGGTAAACGGGGGAGAGAATCCCGAATATGCTTGGCAAGTCAATGGGGTGCAGCAGGGGGGCAATGGCCCTACATTCACCTATACCCCGGTAAACGGTGATCAGGTAAATGTTGTTATGACCTCTGATTTACCATGTACCCAGGAGAATCCGGTAATCTCCAACACGATCTTTATGACAGTTAACGAGATACTGCCTGTAAGTGTTGTCATAACAGCAGATGACGATGCAGTTTGCGCCGGTACTCCGGTAACCCTGACTGCTACACCCCAAAACGGGGGAACTGCCACCTATCAATGGTACGTGAATACCAGTCCGGCCGGCGCAAACCAGGCAAGTTTTACATATACCCCGGAAGATGGAGATATGGTTTATGTTGAGATGACTTCAAGCCTGAGCTGCGCGGGCGGAAATCCTGCAACTTCGAACATTATAGAGATTACAACAGAGCAGGAGGTAACACCATCGGTAACCATCTCAGCCAGTACAAATCCGGTGGTAGCCGGAGAGCCAGTAACATTTACCGCTGTACCTGTTAACGGAGGTACAGACCCTGAATACCTTTGGTTTGTGAATGGGTTTAACGTAGGCACGGGAGCCAGCTACACCTATATTCCTGCCGATGGAGATGAGGTTTATGTTGTAATGACAAGCTCACTGGAGTGTGTAACGGTAATGACCGTCGTCTCCAATACCATAGAGGTTGAAGTAATTACAGGCACAGAGGTTATTAAGGATGACCTTGTTAAGGTAACATCTTATGGCAAGAATGTAGTAATAACCAGAAGTGGCGGACTAAAAGGGCGCGTAGAAGTAATTGATCTTACGGGACGACTCATACAGGAAAGGACCATGCATGGAGAAGATAGGACGGAGATTGCAATAGAGTCGGCCAGCGGGATCTACATGGTTCGGGTGAAAACTACTGAAGGCCTGGTAAATGCAAAAGTGCTGATCCGGTAATTAAAAATCGTCTGTTCCTGTTGACAACGTGAAATTGTAACAGTTGCGAAGAGAACAGATTCTTATAGTGTGATCAAACAGGACAGGAATGTTGAGTGAAGCGAAGTCCGGCTTGCCAAATGGCAGCCGGGCTTC
>JABNAD010000905.1_pt1 | contig 13529 bp, 11 predicted proteins | sample 7240381 | NCBI WGS metagenome assembly JABNAD01 (sample SAMN11332834, study PRJNA596920) | anaerobic digester metagenome | biome: digested sludge; isolation source: digested sewage sludge-derived enrichment culture grown on H2/CO2 | place: Germany: Goettingen
GGCAGACCCAGACGAGGCCGAGGGGGAGGAGGAACGAGAAGATCACCTTCCCGGCACCGCCTTCGCTCCGGAGGAGGTCGAGGGCGTCCTTCGCGATGAAATGCGCGCTCCCGAGGGTGCCGACTCTCTCCGCGAGGGGATCGAGGCTGTTTTTAAACCGCTTCGTCCGGTCCGGGTAGTCGACGGTGACGAAGAGCACCGAGGCGGCTGCCGGGACCAGGATGAGGAGGAGCGAGATCGCGAGCGGTTCCGCGGCGGGGTCGAGGAAGAAGGCGTACGGGGGGAGGACGGCGGAGACGGTGATCGCCCCGAGGCGGAACGCCGCAAGCGCGAGTACCGCAAGAACCGCGACGGTTCCGGCGAGGAGCGTAACAGAGCGTGCGTAGAGGGTCGAGAGGAAGCAGACGGCGGAGAGGCCGAGGAGGAAGGCGAGCGCGAGCGAAACGAACGCGAGGAGCGCCAGACCCGGATCGAGGCCGATGAACGGCGTCGCCACGGCAAACCCGGCGGCAAAAGGAAGGACGTAGAGCAGGATGTAGTAGACGGTATCCTTCACGAGAAACGCGCCGAATATCCGCCGCTCGGAGACGGGGAGGCTCCGGGAAGCGTAGGCGATCAGGCTTGCCTGCCCGAACCGCCGATTCATGAACTCGCGGCCCATGAGGCCGAACGATCCCACCATCACGCCCATGAGCAGGAAGAGGGCGTGCGCAAAGAGCGCGACCACGTCGTAGGGAAACACGTCTGCAAAGAGCGGGAGGGTGAGCGACCCGAGAAGGGCAAAGACCGCAATGACCGCCGGGAAGAGGGCGAACCCGAGGCTCCCGAAGATCGTCGAGTGCATCCGCCACTCTTCCTTCATCATCGCGCAGAAGAGGTCAGGCACCGGCATCACCCTTGACCAGGTCGAGGAAGAAGGACTCGAGGTGCCGGCCCGATCCGACGAGGTCTTCGACCGGGCCGGAGTGAAGGATCCTGCCGTTGTGGATGACCCCGATACGGTCGCAGATCTCTTCGGCGATCTCGAGGATATGGGTGGAGAAGAAGACGGTCCCGCCGCCCTGGACATACTCGCGCAGGAAGTCTTTGACCGTCCGCTGCATGATGGGGTCCAGGTTGATCAGCGGCTCGTCGATGAGGGCGAGCTCTGGTTCGTGGAGGAACGCCTGCGCAAACATCAGTTTCTGCCGGGTGCCCCGGGAGAGATCCTTGCAGAGGACGTCCCGCTTGTCGCCAAACTCCAGCAGGTCGAACCAGCGGTCGCACCGCTCGTCCACCGAGTCGAGGTTTCGGATGCTGGCCACGAAACGGAGGTACTCCTCCGCGGTGAGGAAACTCGGCGGCGTCTCCTGTTCGGGGATGATCCCGACGAGCCCCCGGACCCCGATGGGATCCTTCGCCGCATCGAGCCCCATCACCCGGGCCGACCCGGAGGTCGGCGGAATCTGCCCGGTCAGCATCCGGATCATCGTCGTCTTCCCCGAGCCGTTCGGCCCGAGCAGGCCGAAGAGCTCCCCTTCCGCAACGGAGAACGATACCCTGTTCACCGCGGTGACGTTGCCGTAGTTCTTCGTGAGTTCGGTTGCCTCTATCATCTGCCGCACGCGAGACACGCTCCTTCGGGTTCTTCTTGAAGGAACATCGGTAAACGGTGCATATAATACCTTTCCATTTCGCCGGCCCGTCTTCGGGCCGTATCCGCAAAAATAATCACTACTGTTACGCTGTTTTCCGGCACCGCCCCAGAAGACTGCGGGGAGCGGTCCGCCAGCCGCCGTACGCCTCCCGCTCCCCGCTGCACCGGGGTGGATAGGTATAAGTATCCTGCATGCCGGTTACCGGAATCCCATGGACGAGCAGGAACGGTATGCCCGTGCGAGGAGACGGGTCGAGGAGATCCGGGGGTTCTACGAGCACCTCGTACTCTATACCGCCGTCAACCTTGTTCTATTCGGGATCAACATGCTCTTCAGCCCGGACTCGCTCTGGTTCTACTGGGTGACATTCTTCTGGGGGATTGGCGTGGTGCTCCATGGGTTCGGCGTCTTTGTCGAAGGCCGGATCTTCGGCAGAGACTGGGAGGAGAAGAAGATCCGGGAGTTCATGGAGCGTGAAGAGCGGCGGTGAGCCGATTCCGGCTCCGTTGCCCCTCCTGACAGAAGCACTTATCTTGTGAGGCAGATAATGCCCGTCGCGATGAAGACGGAGATACCCTACGACCGGTTCGCTCACGTCCCGGAACGGATATTCGGGCTGGTCGACCTCGCGTACAACCTCTGGTGGAGCTGGCACTCCTCGGCGAGCGTGCTCTTCAAGATGCTGAACCGGGCGGAGTGGAAGATGAGCCGTCACAACCCCGTCAGAATGCTTCTCGATACCCCACCGCGGTTCTTCGAGCGGGCGGCGGCGAACCCGGAGTACCTCCGCCGCTACGACATCATCATGCACCGGTTCGGGGAGTACATGGTGCCGGGAACGAGCTGGTTTGCGCAGCACTACCCCTCACGGACGCCGCTGACGATCGCCTACCTCTCGAGCGAGTTCGGGCTGCACCATTCGCTCCCGTTCTACGCGGGCGGGCTCGGCATCCTCGCGGGCGACCACGTCAAGGCGTCGAGCGATCTCGGCGTGCCGACGGTCGCCGTCGGGTTTATGTACGCCGAAGGCTATCTCCACCAGCACATCGAGGCTGACGGGTGGCAGAAGAACGTTGCGGAGATCCTGGATCGCGACGCCGCCCCGGTTCTCCGGGTGATGGGCGACGACGGGAAGCAGCTCGTGGTGCAGGTGCCCCTGATCGATCCCCCCATCTACGTCGCGGTCTGGAAGGTGCAGGTGGGACGGGTTCCCCTCTACCTCCTCGACACCCATATCGACGAGAACCTCCCCGAGAACCGGAACATTTCGCACCGCCTTTACTTAAAAGAGCTTGAGTGCCGGCTCCGGCAGGAACTGGTGCTCGGCATCGGCGGGAGGAAGGTTCTCCATACTCTCGGCGTGGAGTACTCGGCGATGCACCTAAACGAAGGGCATTCTGCGTTTTCCCTCCTCGAGCGGCTCCGTGAGCGGCTCGTGGCCGGGATGCCGCCCGACGAAGCGCGCGAGCAGGTCCGCGGCACCTCGGTCTTCACCACCCACACCCCCGTCCCGGCCGCCCACGACGTCTTCCCCGAGGATCTGATGGCGAAGTACTTCCGGAGTTACTGCCCGTCGCTCGACCTCGCCTGGGACGAGTTCATGGCGCTCGGCGACGATCCTCACAACCCGGGCGCCGGGTTCAACATGACCGCTTTTGCGCTCCGGATGAGCCGGTTCCACAACGGTGTCTCCAAAAAGCACGGCGAGGTCGCCCGGGAGATGTGGCAGCCCCTCTGGCCCGACCTTCCTCCCGAGGAAGTGCCGATCGACGCCGTCACGAACGGCGTGCACGTGCCGACGTGGCTGAACCACCGGATCGAAGCGCTCATCGACCGCTACATGGACCCGGTCTACCCGAACTGGCGGGAGGATTACGACAACCCTATCATCTGGGAGGTTGTCGACGAGATCCCTGACGAAGAACTCTGGCGCGAGCACCAGTGGCTGAAGATGAAGCTCTTTTCCCGGATCCGGGACCGGAAACGCCGCAAATGGGCAGGGCACCAGGGTGAACCCGCGAATCTCGCGGCCGAAGGGCTCATGCTCGACACCTCGGCGCTGACGATCGGATTCGCCCGCCGGTTCGCCGAGTACAAGCGGGCGGATCTCATCTTCGAGGACCTGGACCGGCTCGATCGGATCGTGAACAACCGCTGGAGGCCGGTGCAGTTCATCTTCGCCGGGAAGGCTCATCCGGCCGACGATCGGGGCAAGCGGATCCTGCAAAAGATCTACCAGTACTCGCAGGATCCGCAGTTCGGCGGTCGGATAGCGTTTGTCGAGGACTACAGCGAGCAGCTTGCACGCTACATGGTTCACGGCGTCGATGTCTGGATGAACACCCCCGTCCCGCTGATGGAGGCGAGCGGCACGAGCGGTATGAAGGCGGGGATGAACGGGGTGCTGAACCTCTCGGTTCTGGACGGCTGGTGGGTCGAGGGATACAACGGCAGGAACGGCTGGGGCTTCGAGGGCCACGCCCCCTCCGCGGAGGGTAACCAGCCGGACGCGAAGACGATCTACGACCTCATCGAGAACGAGGTTGCGCCGCTCTACTACTCGCGGACGATGGATGATGTCCCTCACAAGTGGGTTCGGATGATGAGGGAGTCGATAAAGAGCATCGCCCCGCAGTACTGCTCTCTCCGGATGCTCAAGGAATACGTCACCCGGTACTACCCTTCGGTCTGCAGGTATGCGGCCGGGCCGGGAGAGCAGCTGGCCGGACTCGAGGGGGTCTGCCCTCCGGGCCCCGCGCCCAGGATGAGGTGATACCGAGCCGCCAGCGGAAGGGGAAGAGGCGGCGTCTCTCCCGCTGAGCGGTTCCGGCAGGAAGACTCCCGCTCCCCGTCTGCATTTTATTCTCGTATTAAGCTGTTTCGGAATGATCCGCAACCCGAGAACAACAGTTAACGTTTTTTAACGGTAGATAGCAAACATCTCTACCGGAGGCCGTTGCTGGTTCTGCTATGGAGTGGAAGGACGTTGTCCCGGTTCTCGCGGGTGCGGTCGTGATCCTGTTCTTCGCCCTCGTAGTGAAACCCGCTCTCCTCGGGGAGCCGATCGGCCTCGTCTCTCGCGGTTCGGTGCCGGCCGGCGACCCGCCCGTATACGTCCCGCCCGCGCCGGTACCGACGCCGACGCCGCTCGCGGACGACGGTGAGGTCTACACCCGGAATTTCCGATGGACGGGGATCGACGGCGGCGTCCGGACGACGGAGGTCGGAGTCCCGGAGGCGCTCTTCCTCGCGCACCGGGGAACCCCGCGGTTCAGCGACTTTAATTCCTGGGGGAGGTATGCGCTCGCGGAAGCCGACCGGCCGCTCCTCGAGGATCTCGCCCGCCGGATCGCGCCCCCGACCGCCAACCCGGACGAGGGCTACTTCCGGCTGATGAACCTCGTCTTCTTCGTCCAGCAAATCCCCTATGAGCTCGACGACAACGCGACCTCTTACACCGAGGGCGTCCTCCCCCGTCACGCCATGTACATGAAGGACGGCGTCGAGTATCCGAAGTACCCCGTCGAGATGCTCGTCGACGGAAGGGGGGACTGCGAGGATGCGACCATCCTGATGGGGGGGCTCCTCGACGCCCTCGGCTACGATACGGTGCTGCTCCGATATTCGAATCACATGGCCCTCGGCATCCGGATGAACGAGTTCGACCCCTACTACGCGAGATACACGCCGAGATACTTCATGTATGAGGGACAGCACTATTACTACGTCGAGGGAACGGATTTTGATTGGGGGAACGTCTCGGCCGGCTCGACGACGATCTGGGGAAGACCGCACCCCATCGGGGACATTTCCGGCACGGGTATCCCGAGCGTGCAGTCGGAGACCCCGCAGATCATCCCGCTCCGCTACGTCCCCGAGCCGGGGGAGTACCGGATCCGTCCCGTCGGTCTGCCGGCGGGGGGGGCGTGAGAGGCATGGATCGCGATAGCCCCGAACCATCCGGCGGCCGGAAGATCCCGAAGCTCCCGGACCTGAAGATCCCGAAACTTCCGAAGATCGCCGTCACCCGGGAGAAGGCGCTCGCGGCCGCCGGGACGGCGGTCTTCGTGGTGGTGGTCGCCTTCATCGGGGGGGCGATCCTTCTCAACTACTCCGAAGATCAGCAGATTGCGGCGTTTCACAGCCACGTCTCGGCATCGGAGGCCGACCTCTTCCTGGTCTCCGGGAAGATCACCTCGCATATGCGTATCCCCACAAACGACCTCTCGGTTGCAGAATGTGACGCCCATGTGCGGGAGTTCGCGGCAATCGCGAACTACGGCAGGGCCGTTACGGCTTATCACCGCCAGATTGTCGCAGCCGATACCGTCCCGGGCGCCTACGCCGGAGCGCGGTCGGCCTACGTCCGGGCGCTCGACAACCTGAACCGCGCGTTCACGTTCTGGTCGTCGGCCGCGGGCGCCTACGAGATGCGTGATTACTCCGCGGCAAACCGGAACATCGGAGAAGCGGACAGGGCCTGGCGGGAGTACAACACCGCGATCACCGATTACGACCGCGAACTCCGCGCCGTAGAAGAGGGGACGGAAGTTCCTCCCGCCTAGACGAGGTACTTCTCCGGGACGGAGATGACGATCTTGAAGGATTCCAGCGACTCCGAGCGGGTGACGAAGTAGTAGTCGTCGTAGCCTTCCCGGATGACGAACGTCTTCTCCTTTTCTACGGGGTTGTTTCTTGTAGCGTTGCTCTCGACCTCGAGTATATCGCCCCGGAAGTGCCGGATCTCCTCGACGAGCCGGTTCGGGTCGTCGGGATCGCGGATCTCCACCACGAGCCAGGGGTATTCGGTCGCCGCCGTTGCGCTCACGGTGGCTTCCCAGTAGGGGAACGGGATATGGTAAACCTCGGTGGTGAGAACACGGCGCCCGTAAAGGCCGCCATCGCAGGAGACCACCGCATACTCCACCATCTTCTCGGATATGCGGATATCGTTTGGCGGTTTCACCATCGTCGCCGTGGGCGTCGGGGTCACCGAGAGATGATAGGTCGCGGGGTCGACGAACCCCACGCTCTGCGGTCCGCCCTCCCCGCGAACAGGCACGGGAGGCGTGGGAACCGGCAGGCTCCCTCCCACCGCCTGCGCCTCCGTCGGCGCCGGTGTCGGGGAGACCGGTTGCGCGTCAGCGATATCCTCCTCTGCCGTGCAGCCTCCGGCGATGACGGCGGCCGCAAGGAGGATCAGGACCAGGATATGGCGCCCTTGCATACTGATCTCTTGTTTGTGGGCTCTATTAGAAGTTACCCATCAACGCCGCCCCCGGAGGCGGCCAAAAAAAAAGTGTATCCGGAGGGGAACCTCATGTCCCCTCGAAGGCCTCCATGACAAGGCCCGCGAACCCCTCGCCCGACTGCTCGAACGTTTTCTCCACCTCGGCGATCCCGGCCGGGTCCCCCAGTTTCAGCAGGGCCGCGGCGGTCAGGGCGCGGCAGCACTCGGACCGGCTGGTCCGGAGGGTGCCGACCAGCGGGTCGACCGCCCGCCGGTCGCCGATCTCGGCAAGCGCCCAGATTGCCGGATTCTTGATCCCGTCGTCCGCGACGAGCACCACCCCGACCAGAGGCTCCACCGCTTCAGTTCCGGCCCGGGCGAGCGCCATCGCCACGCTCCACCGTGCGTCGCTGTCGACGGTAAGCAGCGTCCGCACCAGCGGCTCGACCACCGGAGCCCCCATTGCCCCGAGGGCGCCGATCGCCTGCAGGCTGGTGTAGGTGTCGCCGTTGAGCATGGCGTATATCAGCTCCCGGATCTCCGCGTTGCCTTCCTCCCGTACCTCTCTCCTCTCGATGGTCTTCTGCATCTCTGCACCTCCTCTGTGCGGATGCGGGGTGTCCCGGGACTACAATAAACCTTTACGAACCAGAATCGCCGTGCGGTACCGCGGAACGGTACTGCCGGGCATAGGTTTTTATACCTTCGAGGGTGGCGGTGCTTGAACTCCGGCCCTTCGGCCCGTCGCCATCGAAAACGCTTCGCGTTTTCTCAAGCTCCGTTCCTCCGGAACGTCGCTGCCATCATCACCCCGAGCACCCTGCCGTCGTGGCTGACGATCGGCGTCCCGAGGAGATCCACCCGGAACGTTGCACCGTCACTCCGGATGCCGGTCTGTTCACCGTGCCAGGACCGGCCTTCGATGACTGTCCGGATGACGTCCAGGATCTCGTCCGGCCGTACCCAGAACCGGGAGAAGTGCGAGCCCTGCACCGCTCCTTCGGTCGGGTAGCCCCAGAGGGCGAGGTAAGTGGCGTTCGCGTAGGTCACCACCCCGTCCGGGGCGAGGAGCGCGACCGCCTGCCGGGTGGAGGCTATCGCGTGGTCTTTGATGAGGAGTTCCTGCTCCCGCCGCCGCAGGTCGGCGATGTCCGCGACGAGGAGGTGGTAGGCCCGCGTCTCTTCGGTGATATCCTCGCAGGTCGAATACTCTGTCCCGTCGCAAAGTGTTACGAAGCGTGAAAGAACCGTCTTTTTCGTCCCGTCCCGGCATCGGACAGTAAACGTCCGGGGCCTGACCTGGCCCGGGACCGAGCGCTCGAGATCCGATCGCCAGGCACCGATGGCCTCCTGCCGGCGACCTTCGTCCGGAAAGATCAGCCGGGTCCACTCTGTGACCGTGGGTGCTTCGTCCGGACCGTAGCCGAAGATCTCCACGAACCTCCGGTTGACGTAGACGAACCGCCTCTCGCGGTCGATGAGCGCGACCCCGAAGGGAGACGAATCGACCATCCCCCGGAACCGTTCCTCGCTCTGCCGGAGCCGCTCGGCGGTCTGCCGCCGGGCGAGGGCGATGGATGCCTGCCGGATGAACGACTCGATCGTCTCGCGGTTCTCAAGTTCTCTTCCCGGTGGGAGGAAGATGCCCGTGATGCCGAAGATCTCCTCCCGCCAGACCAGCCCCATGGTGTACAGTTTCGCAATACCGAACTGGGTAAGGATCGCCTCGCAGGCCTCTTCCGGGATCCCCCCAAAGCAGAGGTCGTAGAACGACCACGAGGATAGTTCGGGGCGGAGGACATACTCCTGGAGGCTGCGCATCGACCCCGGGGTCTGGTTGAAGGGGGCATCGAAGGCCCGGGCGACGGGGAGGGTCAGGCCGACGGGGTCCCGTCCCAGGAGTTCCGTGAACGCTTCCCGGAATCCGTCGCCCGCGACCGCCCGCATGACGAACTGCCGGTCGGCTTCATCGTAGGAGAAGAAGTAAGCAAACGTTCCCGGCGCGAGTTCCGTAAGCCGATCGATGATGTACTGGTAGATGTTGCCCGGCGGCAGATCGACGAGGTCGATCGCCGTTCGGGCGAGGAACATCGTGTTCCGGATATACTGTTTCCGCTCGGTGATATCCTCGAGGACGATGGTACACCCCTTCTCTCCGTCCTCGAACGTCGTCGGGATCGCCTGCATCTGGTAGAAAGACTCGCTGCCGTCATCCCACCGGTGGGAGATGTCGGCGATCACCTGCTCCCGATCGAGACTCTCGACGACGGCAAGGGCCTCGGGGGAGGAGACGACGGGGAGATCGGCATCGCGGATGTTTCGGCCCACGATTTCCGCTTTTGGGCGCCCGAATCCCCCGAGGCACTGGTCGTTGGTCTGGACGACCGTGAGGTCGGCATCGAGAACCAGGATCAGGTTCTTCGTAAAGCAGAGGAACGCCGAGAGGGGTATGCGTTGCGTGACGGAATAGACCTTGGCGTTGCCGACGAGCCGGGCCTCGACCTGGCCTGCCGCCTGCATCACCTCAAGGTGCTTCGAGACCGAGTTCCGGTTTGCCCCGAGGGCCTTCGCGATCTCGGTGATCGTCATGCCCTTCGGCCGGAATTTGAGAGTTCGTAGGGTTCTCCCCGGGATGTCCTGCTCCGGCTGCATTCCGTGTTGGCGCGGTACTCTTCTGCAGGTATATATTACCTCCTCCATTGCGGCAGGGCCGTATCGACAGCGGATCGGGCCCGTTCCTCCGGCGTCGGGCGGCGCCCGGGAAACAGAGGCGGCAGGGCGAAGGTCCGACCGGGGTGCAGGGATTTAAGCGGGGAGGGCGTATCCTGTACGACAGGCCAGGCGCCCGGAGGAACGCCAATCATGGAGAACGATGAACTCGTCAGCATAACGCAGGGAACGCTCGCGATCATGAACCCCACCTCGGCCGAGAAGGTGCTCGCCGCCGGGCAGGCGGCGGGGCTCCGGGAGGGCTCCCGCGTCGTGGAGGTCGGGTGCGGGAACGGGACGATACTCGCCCTCTGGGGGCGCGAATACGGGATATCCGGCCTCGGGATAGAGACCCGCGAGGACGCCTGCACCCGGGCGGAAGAGACGCTCCGGGCCGCGGGGCTTGGTGACCGGCTTTCCGTCCGGTGCATGGACGCCCGCAGTTACGTCCCCGACGAGCCGTTCGACTGCGCGATAGCGATCGGCGCATCCCACATCCGGGGCGGGTTTGCAGCGACGCTCGACGCTCTTCTCGATCTCGTCCACGACGAGGGGACCATCGTCATCGGCGACCGCTGCTGGCGGTCCGACCGCACCCCGCCGGAATTCGCCCGGGAGTGGCCCGATGTCCTGACCGAGTACGAGATCCTCGGCGCCGTGCGGGAGGCCGGGCTCGACGTCGCCGCCGTCGTCCGGTCGGGCGCGGACGACTGGGACCGCTACGAGTCGGGGATCTGGCAGTCGGTCATCTCCTGGCTTGGCAGTCATCCCGATCATCCCGGGCGCGACTTCATGATCGACTACCTCCACCGCCTCCAGGACGAGTACTTCGGCTACGGCCGCGAGCACATGGGCTGGGCGCTCTACGTCCTGGTGCCCGGGTTTTATTGAGCAGCCTGGAAAAAAGGATGGTTCCGGTTACGCCCCGGCGTATACGCCGGAGCCGACGAACCACTCTTCGTCAACCGGGGCCACGTAGCAGAGTTTGAGTTCGTCAAGCCCGGTGTCCGGGTTGTAGTAGGTGATGTAGACGAACCCGCCCCCGCTCTCTGCGGCGGCGATCTCGAGCAGGATCACCCTGACACCGTACCGGTCTTCGAGGTCGAAGCGGTTCTCCCCGACATATTCCGGCTGGTAAGGGAGGGCGAGTGTCGTTCCGTCCGTTTTATAGGCAAAGATATACTCTCCGCCGTCGGCAAAGTCACCGGAGAGATCGTTGAACGCGGCGCACGCCGCCTCTCTTCCGTGCTCCTGCGCGTAGTCCCGTGCAGCCTTCACCCGCTGCACGAGCGCCTCCCTGACACTCATATCGAACTCGGTTCCGACCTCCGGGATGTAAATGCCCGAACCGACGAACCAGGTCTCGTCCACGGGGAGGACGTAACTGAGTTTGAGCTCTTCGGCATACCCCTGCGCCGGGTTCGGGTAGACGTAGTTGATGCTGCCGCCACCTTCCGTCGCAATCCTGCTCATGCCGGAGATATAGGCCACACCGCTCGAGTCGTGCACCTCGCTGCGGTTCGTGCCGACGAACCCTTGCTGGAAAGGAAGTGCAAGGACGGTGCCGTTCGTATCGTAGGCGAAGATGTAGAGCTCGCCCCTGACGAACTCACCGTCCGGGTCGTTGAACGCGGCAATCGTGTCGTTGCGCCCGTGCTCACGTGCATAGAGGGCCGCCTCGGCAACAAAAGCCTTCATCTCGTCGGCGGCATCCGCCGCAGGCGGCCTCTCGCTTATTGCGCCCTGCTGCTCTCCCGCATCCTGGCTCCGCGTGACGACGACGCGCCACTCCGCACTGTCGATGCCGGCGGTGTCCCATACTGCTTCTTTCGTCACGTTCCGCTCCCAGTTCCGGTCCCAGAACGAGTAATCAAGCGACCCGGACGGCTCGGCAACGATACGGGAGAACGCCTCCTGGAGTGCCGGGGACTGGTATTTGAGGTCCGAGAAGAGGTTCTTTCCGATCTCTTCGGGAGTCGTGTCGTAGATCACGCGACCGTCGGTCTGCGTCACCCAGACGTCGTACGGGGTGCCGTTCGCCAGAGGCGCGACCACCCGGCCGATGAGGGCGTCGGGACGGTAGGCGATACTCACGAACCCGAGGTACTCTCTATCCTTCCCAAAGACCGGATAACTCTGGGCAACTCCGGCGTACCCCTCTTCAAGGGGGAAGACCTCGCTTACGAGCGGCACCTGTTCCCGAACCGCCCGCCCTGTCTCCGGGTGGGACGAGATATCGCTGTTCACCGTGCCGGCATAGTTATCGGGCACGGCCATGACCACGATGCCGTCTTTCGTCACCACCAGGGTCGATTCCGTATAGGGGTGGTTCAGCATCGCCTGCCGCACCGCCTCCTTCCCGGCGGCGTTCGTGAGCCCGGCCGCGCCGAGCACCCGGGCGCTCTCGCCTGCCGAGGCCTTTACTGCCTCCAGTTCGCCGTTTATTCCGGCGACGGCATCCTGAAGAAGCGACTCCCCGGTCTCCCCCGAAGAGGGCTGGTTCTCTTCCGCACAGCCTGCCCCAAGCACCGCGACGGTGATGAGAAGGGCGGCAATTACTGCAGTTATTCGCATAATCGAAATTATCTGAAAGTGTTATTAAATATGCTGGATTTTCGCAGGATTGATCGTGAAAAGGGATTCGATAGCAGCCCTTGCAGTCTCCGGAGCGCCTTCGGCTGCGGCCGGAAAGATTGTATTGCCCGCCCGCCGAAGTCCCCCGGCATGGAGGTTCATGTCGGCACGAGCGGCTGGTCGTACGCGTGGAACCGGGGGAGGAGCCTTGCGTGGTTCGTCGAGCATTCGGGTCTCGACGCCATCGAGTTGAACGCGAGCTTCTACGGGTTCCCGTCGGAGAAATCCGTTTGTTCATGGGCCGCTGCAGGGTCGGGACTGCGGTGGAGCGTCAAGGTGAACCGGTCGGTCACCCACCGGCACCGGTTCAACGAGAAGGCCGTCCCCGTCTGGGAACGATTCCTGGAGAGGTTTCTCCCGCTCGACGATCTCGTCGACTTCTACCTTTTCCAGGCCCCGCCGGCGTTCGCGGACGTCGACCGAATTGTCGCATTCATCAAGGCGGTCGATCTTGGACGCCGGTGTGCCATAGAGATCAGGAATCCTGCGGTGCTCGGCGACGACGAGGCGTGCCGGAGGCTGCAGGAAACGGCCGTCCCGGTCTCGGTCGACTCTCCCGTGTTCCGGGAGCGGACATTTTCCGGCGACGTCGTCTACCTCAGAATGCACGGGCGGGAAGGCTGGTACCGGCACGACTATGCGGAGGGTGAACTCGCCGCCATCCGGGATCGGATTGCCGGTATCGGCCCGGAACGGGCGTATATCTTCTTCAACAACGATCATGCCATGCTCGAGGACGCGAGAACCATGGCGCGCCTCTTCTGGTGTAAGCCACCCGTCTGACGGCAAAAAACGACTGTCTTTTCATTACGCCGTCATTTTCTCGTTTTTTTCAATTCAGGAGCCGTGACGCAATAATCCTGCGGGAAAATACCCGGCCTTTTGAATGTTGTTCGGCAAATTAGGGCGAAAACGGGGGTTGATCGGCGATATAAAATAGAATTGTATAAATATCGCATGCATCATCTAATATCTTGGGGAACTATTACCCCGGTGACATGAGAGAACTGTAGACGCGAGTGGAGCACGTCCCGGTGGGAGGTGCTCGCACTCACTCGTCGCGTGCGGTATTTGCCGCGTTTGGGCGGTCGGGTGGGAATCCACCCCCTGCACCCCCTTGAGCATCGGTGTGCGCTCTTTTCCATTCCGGTACGCGTAACCGGAGGGAACCTTCCTGTTCCATGCTCTCGCCCGCAGTCGCTTTACGTGGGCTTCTACGTTCAGACGGTCGCTGGCAGTCCGGCTACATATACAGCGCCTGGAGAGCGACGACCTCGGCGCTGTCCTTTGCCCGCGAGTAGTCCTCGAGGGGGTCGGCG